>Ga0315912_10001996_pt1 | contig 22913 bp, 23 predicted proteins | sample VfabasoilMG_FD_204469 | JGI IMG/M metagenome (GOLD analysis project Ga0315912, IMG submission 204469) | Garden soil microbial communities collected in Santa Monica, California, United States - V. faba soil | ecosystem: Environmental > Terrestrial > Soil > Garden | place: USA: California...
GCCAGCAGGCCCCGCCCCCCGCGCCAGGTTTCTGCGCCGAACGATTTCTGAGCCGGCGACCCCTCTGCTAGACTCGAAGCCGAATGACGCGACTGTTCGGCATCGCCGCCTGTTTCCTGATTGCGAGCCTCGCCGTGGCCCAATTCGGTAGATACTCCGGTGGCGAGAACGAGAATCTGGGAACGTTGCCCGCGCACCCCGAAGCCGAGTTTCACTTTGCTCGAGTTGCCTACGATTCGCACGGCCGATACGCCGGCTCGCGCGAATACTCCAATCCAATGTGGGCCGTCGATTACCCCCTGGCGGAGGAGCACTTCCTGCCGGCGCTCGAGCGCTTCACTCGCATCGACGCCGCCGCAACGAGCGCGCACGTACAGCTCAGCGACGAAGAGCTCTTCGATTACCCCTGGATCTTTCTGCAACAGCCCGGCTCGGGCTATTGGACCCCGACCGACCAGGAAGCCGAGCGCCTGCGCGAGTATCTGCTCCGCGGAGGTTTCCTCGTCATCGACGATTTTCATGGCGAGGACGAGTGGCTCATTTTCGAGGAAGCGATCTCGCGCGTGCTGCCAGGCCGGCCGATCGTCGACATTCCCGCGGACGACACGCTGCTCAACATCATCTTCGCCATCGACAGCCGCACGCAGATTCCGGGCGACCGGCACTTGAGCTACGGCGGCCGGCAGCCGAACATGCAGGGCCCGCCGCACTGGCGCGCGATCTACGACGACGAAGGCCGCATGATCGTCGCAATCAACCACAACATCGACATGGGCGACGCCTGGGAGCATGCCGATCTCCCTGACTACCCCGTCGAGATGTCGGGTCTCGCCTATCGATTCGGCGTCAACTACGTCATCTACGCGATGACGCACTGATTCTTGCGGCGCGAGAGACGACCACCCATGCATCCATTCATCAACGCGCGTTACGGCCTGCTGCTGCTGACGCTCGGACTCACCGCCTGTGGAGGACCCATCGTGCACGACCTCGTTCCCCTACCCGGAAATGAAGGCGAAGCTCCCGACATCACCGAGGCTGTCACGATTCTCATGAGGACGACCGCGGGCGACGTCACGATCGAGGTCTATCCAGAGGCTGCACCGAACGCCGCGGCACGCTTCGTCGAACTCGTCGAGTCCGGTTACTACGACAACACGCCCGTCTCGCGCGTCGTGGATGGTTTTGTGGCGCAATTCGGCGTGAACTGGCGTTCGCCGCACAACGGCTGGCGCGAGCGAACCTTTCGCGACGACCCGCCGCTGTTCGCTCTCGGTCGCGGCACTCTGGCCTTTGCCAAATCGCAAGCGCCAAACTCGGCGTCAACCCAGGTTTTCATCAATTTCGCCGATAACAGCTGGCTGGCGGATCCTCCGAACAACTTCACGACATTCGGTGCGGTCGTTGCGGGAATGGAGATCGTCGACGGATTCACCCGAGTCGGCGATCCCAGCGGCGGCCTCGACCAGGGGCGCCTCTGGGCAAACGGCGACGCGTACCTGGCCTCGCTGCCGGCCCAGCCGACGATGATCATCAGCGCCACAGTGCGCTGAGCACTGCCGCGCCCGCTGGGCTACTGCACCGGCGCTCGCCCGAGCTTCACGGGCAGCTGAATGGACCCTTTCGCAGGAAGGACTCCTATTGTCAAATGAGAATCACTTGCATTTCTCCCGATCCCTGTTAATAATGCGAATCATTCTTAACTGCAGGAAGGGAGATTGCAGTGTCCAGCAACAAGCGAAGCGCCGGTGTGCGCAGCGTCGCCCGCGGCGCGATCAAGGCAGGCTCATTTCTCGGCGCGGCGACGCTCGCCGCGAGCATCGCCCAGGCCCAGCAGGCCGGCGCTAGCGCGGGCCCCAACGGCGAGGAAGTCATCGAAGTCTTCGGCGAGCGCCTCGAGGAAGGCCTCGGCACGCGCTACACGGCGCCGCTGCTGCAGACGCCGCAGACGATCACACTCGTGCCGAGCGAGATCATCGACCAGCAGAACCTGCTGACGATGCGGGACATCCTGTCCACCCTGCCCGGTATCACCTTCACGGCCGGCGAAGGCGGCGGCGGCTACGGCGACGGCGTCAACCTCCGCGGTTATTCGGCTACCAACGACATTTCGACCGACGGCATTCGTGACAGCGCCCAGTACACACGCAGCGATCCGTTCAACATGCAGCAGCTCGAACTCGTCTCGGGCGCCAACTCCGTCTATACGGGCGCAGGCTCGATCGGCGGCTCGATCAATCTCGTGACCAAGGCCCCGACCGGCATGGCGGGCACGGTTGTCGACATTGCCGGCGGCGGCGACTCGTATGCCCGCTTCACGCTCGACTCCGAGACCGAACTCGGCGACATCGCCGATTTCCGCGTCAATCTGATGACGCATCGGAACGATGTTCCGGGCCGCGACGTCGAGCGCTACGAGCGCTCGGGCATTGCTCCGTCGGTCGCGTTCGGTGGCGACTCGAACACGCGTGTGACGCTCGGCTACTTCCACCAGGAAGACGAGAACATTCCGCAATATGGCGTGCCCTATGCCCTCGGGCCGTTCAATAACGGCCCACTTCCGGGCGCGCCGACAAGCGCTTATTACGGCTACTCGAATGTCGACATCCAGGAGATCGAAGTGGACGCCCTGACGGCGACAATCGATCACGACTTTGGCGGCGGCTTCAGCGTGCGGAATCTGACTCGCTGGCAGACCGTCGACCAGTATGCTGTGGTGAATGCTCCCTCGGGCACCTGGTGCATCGATTCCGGCATCAACCCGTGGACGGGCGCCGCCTGTACGACGCCCGGGGTTTTCCAGCCAAGCGGCAATCGCGGTACGACACGCGATACGACGAACGACATGCTCGTCAATCAGACCGACTTCACCGTCGATTTCGCGACCGGGGACGTGGCTCACACGCTCGTGACCGGCTTCACCTTCTCGAATGAAACCTACCATCGCGACAATGGCAATGCGCTGCGCAATCCCCTGGGCGCGCTGCCGAACCCGACGCTGCCGTCGACGACCATCGCCCACCCGGACCACGTCTATACGGGCCCTGTGAACTTCATTGCCACCCAGAAAGCCGATGGCGAAGTCGACAATATGGCCGTCTACGTCTTCGACCGCGTGCAGCTGACCGAACGCTTCGAGATCAACGGCGGCCTGCGCTTCGAGAACAACGACGCACTGAGCACGCTCGCAAACATCGCGACGCCGTACCCCGCACCGCCGGCGCAGCCTGTCGTCACGCAGACTCCGATTGCCACGAACGAGGACAGGCTCGAGTCCTACCGCGTCGGCTTCGTCTTTACGCCGTCGGAGAACGCGAGCATTTATCTGGCGCAGGGCAACTCGGAGACGCCGTCGCAGTCATCGGTCAACGGGACCTGCGACATCGTCACGAGTTGCAGCGTCAAGCCTGAGGAAGCTGAATCCCTCGAGCTCGGCGGCAAATGGGAGCTCAACGGCGCGCTCACGCTGACTGCGGCCGTTTTCCGCAACGAACGCAATCAGTTCCGCGTGCCCTCGACCGACCCGACGGTCCCCGAGCAGCAGCTCGACGGCGAGTCGAACGTCGAGGGCTTCGCGCTCGGCGCCGCCGGTGTCATCGGCAATCGCTGGTCGGTGTTCACGAACTACACCTACCTCGACAGCGAGCTCGTCCAGAATATCGACAATGCGGCGATAGCGGGCGGCACGATCGATTTCCGCAAAGGCGATCCTCTGCCGAACACGCCGGAGCATTCGGCGAGCTTCTGGGCCACGTACCAGGTGACGACGGACTTCGTCTTCGGTTTCGGCACGACCTACCAGGGCGAATACACGTTCAACCGTGCGACCGCGACGTCGGAGCTCTATTACACGCCCGACTACTGGACGGGGCGGCTCATGGCGAGTTACGAGTTCAACGATCAACTCGCGATGCAGCTCAACGTCGACAATGTCACGGACGAAGTGTACTTCGAGCGCGTCCGCAACAACCCGACGAACGGCTGGGCAACGCCGGGAGCCGGACGCACGGCGGTGCTGAGCCTGACCTGGAGACTCTGAGTCCTTTGCCTCTTGTGATCCTGCGTCGCGGGATCACGGGAGGACGCCCGACATGATGATCCAGATCCCCGAGGTGCTCGCGTCGCAGGATCTCGCCGAGATTCGCCGGCTCATCGACGGCGCCGAATGGGTCGACGGCAACGTCACGAGCGGCCGGCAGGCCGCGCTGGCGAAACGCAACCGCCAGCTAGCCGAGGACAGCGCGGCGGCGAAGCGCGCGGGTGAGATCGTGCTGGATGCGCTCGGCAAGAGCCTGCTGTTCATGGCTTCTGCCCTGCCGGCGAAGATCTGGCCGCCGCTGTTCAACCGTTACGGCGTCGGGGAGCAATTCTCGATGCATGTCGATAATGCCGTGCGCCTCGCCCGCGGCGGCGCGGAGCGGTTGCGCAGCGATCTCTCGGCGACGCTCTTCCTCGCGGATCCCGCGAGCTACGACGGCGGCGAGCTCATCGTCGAGGACACCTACGGCGCCCACGAGGTCAAGCTCGCGGCCGGCGATCTCATTCTTTATCCCGCCTCGAGCCTGCACCACGTGACACCCGTGACCCGCGGCGAACGCGTCGCGGCGTTCTTCTGGGTCCAGAGCATGATCCGCGACGACGCGCGGCGACGGTTGCTCTTCGAGATGGACCTCGCCGTGCAGTCGCTCGCCGGCGAACTTGGTCAGGGGCACCGCTCCGTCGTCGCGCTGACCGGGACCTACCACAACCTTCTGCGGATGTGGGCCGACGTCTAGCCGAAGCGATTACGCTTGATGATCTCGGTGACGCCGTGGAGATCGTCGATCTCGTAATCTGCCGGCACGTCGCCGGGCAGGAAAGTCTCGCGCGACATGCCTGAGCGGCGGATCTGCGCCGTAATCATGTTGACTGCCATGGCGCCCATGCAATCGAACGTTGGTCCGGCGCAATAGAGCACGTCGCGGATATCGAGCCCCATCTTGTTGAGGACCCAGTAGTAGGTCTTGGGATGCGGCTTGTGGAAGCCTGCCTTGTCCGTCGTACCGACGAAGTCCGCCTTGAACTTCTTGAACTTGCTGACGTACATGTCGAGATACTTCTTCTCGACGTCTGAATAGATGATGACCTTGACGCCGAGTTTCTGCTGCTCCGTGAGCGCCGCCTCGGTCTCGGGAAAGAGCTGCACCTGATCCTGGAGCTTGAGCATGAGCTTGACGTCGTCGGGCGAACCGGCGATGTCATGCATCTTCATTGCCGTAATCAGGGCCTGGCGGATGAGCTCGGAGACGGGCGTGTAGCGCGTGGCTGCCGCGCGGCGGTGGAAGCCCTCGAAATAGCGGGCCCAGGTGAAGCTGAACTCTTCCCCGGACACGGGAGACTTGTACTTGCGGACGATTTCCTTCGCCGCCTGCTGCCAGGTCCACGGCCAGTCAAAGAGCGTGCCCTTCGAATCATAGAAAATCGCACGCGGCCAAGTGCCCTTTACAACCCCCATGTCAAACCCTCTCCATCATTGGTTCATGCCTTGACGTCACTGTACCGTAGCGTCGGTAAAATTCGCCAGAAGTCGAAAGAAGGATCGACGGTCGCCGCAGCGCAGATTCTGCGCGAGGGGCTTGTCGGCGGCACCGAGCATGACAACACCCGGAGCCGCTGCCATTGCTGCATCGATCATGCTCGTACTTGTCATGACACCACCTCGGAGTCAGTTGGCGACCCAGTCTTCGTTCGCGCGCGCGATCACGAAGGCGTGGATCGCTTCGGCCTCTGCCGTGCTCACTCGATCCGCAAAGCTGATCATGCCTCGATCGGCGCGCGCGCCCTCGAGGACGATGGCGTCGAAATCTGCGTGCGTCTCCGCGCTCATGTAGCGCAGATCCGGTATCACGCCGCCACCGACTACGCGCATGCCGTGGCAACCCGCGCAGACGCGGTGGTAGGCCGAGTTGCCGGCTTCGAGAACCTCCGCACTCACGTCAGGCACGGTTGGTGGCGGAGTCAGCGCAATCGGCGCTGCGAGCGGCGGCAACGTCGCAGTGCCGCCGAGCTTGAAGGTGAGCACTCGCCCGCCCGCACGCCGCAGAGGCGGCCCGCCGAAGCGGCCGCCGCCGGCCGCCATGCCGTGCATGCCGGCGTTGAGCGCGATGTATTGCGCGCCGTCAACGGCGTAGCTGATCGGCCCCGCGGCCGGCTCGGTATTGACGAGTGCCTCCCAGAGCTTTTCGCCGTTGTCGGCGCGATAGATCGCGATGGTGTCGTCGACCGTGCCCTGGATCACGAGATTGCCGGACGTGGCGAGGACGCCGCCGCTGCCGGTGCCGGAGTAATCGACGCGCCAAGCCTCGCGGCCGCGCACGGGGTCCCAGGCCGCGAGCCAGCCGCGCGCGCGAGTCTGCGCAGTCGCCATCGCCTGCTGACCCGCCGGACCCATCGCCCCGCCCCAGCCGTTGCCGATGCGAAACGCGCGCGGCTGGTCGACGGGGAAGTTCGGGTCGCGCGCATAAGGCATCCAGACTTCCTGCGCGGGAAAATAGACGAGACCCGTGATCGGGCTGTACGACATCGGCTGCCAGTTGTGCGCGCCCGGCGGCGAGGGTGTCATGAGCACGGGCTCGAGGTCGTAAAGTGCCGCGGGATTCAGCACGGGCCGGCCCGTGTTCATGTCGACGTGGCTCGCCCAGAAATTCGGCGCGAATTTCTCGGCCGAGAGCAGCTCGCCGGTCTCGCGGTCGAGCACGTAGAAGAAAGCGTTCTTCGGCGCTTGCATCAACACCTTGCGCTCACGGCCCTCGAGAGTGAGCTCGGCGAGGATCATCGGCTGCGTTGCGGTGAAGTCCCATTGCTCGCCTGGCGCCTGCTGGTAATGCCAGACGTACTCGCCGGTGCCTGCGCGCACCGCGACGATCGAGGCGAGAAAGAGATTGTCGCCGCCGCCCGGGCTGCGATAAGCCTGGACCCAGGGCGAGCCGTTACCGGCGCCTATATATATGAGGTCTAGCTCGGGATCGAAGACGATCGAATCCCAGGCCGTCCCACCGCCGCCCCACTTCCACCACTCGCCGCTCCAGGTCGCGGCCGCCATCTCCATCGCGGGCGACTCGAAGCCGTCGGCCGGATTGCCAGGCACGGTGTAGAAGCGCCAGAGCTGCTCGCCCGTGTCCACGTCGTAGGCAGTGACGTAGCCGCGCACGCCGAGCTCGCCGCCAGCGTTGCCGATCAGCACGCGACCGTCGAAAACGCGCGGCGCGCCGGTGATCGCATACGGCCAGCTCTTGTCGAAAGTCTGCACCGACCAGATTGGCGCGCCGTTCGCGGCATCGAGCGCGATCAGGCGGCCGTCGAGAGTGGCAATTACGAGCTTGCCTTCCCAGGCCGCGAGCCCGCGGCTGCCGACACCGCAGCAGGTGTTGCCGCCCCATTCTGGCGGAACTTCAGGGTCGTAGGACCAGAGCTGCTCGCCCGTCGCCGCGTCGAGCGCGTAGGTCACGCTCCAGGCGCTCGTCAGGTACATGATGCCGTCGATGACGAGCGGCGTCCCCTCGATGGCGCGATCTGTGTTGAGGTCGAAGTACCAGGCGAGGCCGAGCTCGCCGATGTTGGCGTCGTTGATCTGGTCGAGCGGGCTGAAACGCTGCTCGTTGTAGGTGCGTCCCCAGGTCATCCAGTTTTCGGGCTCGCTGTCGGCGTTGAGCAGGCGCTCGTGGTTGACGGCGGCCGGACCGAGAGCAGCGCCGGCAGCGGGTGATGATTCGGCGGAATCGCGCGTTGACGTTGCTGTGACGCTGCCTGAACCGCCGTCAGCGGCCCGCTCGCCGCACGCGGTCAGCAGGCACAGGGTCACCAGCGTGATCGCCAGTGACGGAAGTTTCGCGATCAACGCAGTCCCGCTCAATCGACGATCGCCTGATAGATCAGCGTGCGAACCTTGTTCTGGTCGTCGACGTCTCCGGCCGGAATGAGCTGCGTCAGGTGGACGACGACGAGCGCCTCGAGCGGATCGATCCAGTAGGTCGTGTGGTAGGCGCCGCCCCAGCCGAGCTCGCCAACCGAGCCCGGCGTGCCCCGACGACCGACGTCCTCGAGAACGCTGAAACCGAGGCCCATGCCACTGCCGGGCTGGAAGACGATGTCGCCGAGGTGATCGACGCTCATGAGCTCGACTGTAGTTGGGCTCAGGATGCGGGCGCCGTCGAGCTCGCCTCGGTTCAGGATCATCTGGAGGAAACGCGCGTAATCCATTGCCGTAGAAAGTAATCCTGCGCCGCCGGAGAAACTTTTTCGGGGACCTTCGACGAAGGCGCCCTGTCCCGCCGATCCGTCCTCGGGCGCGCGTTCGAGCTCCCCGTCGACGAGGGCGTACACGGTGGCCAGTCGCTCGCGCTCGGCGCGCGGCAGATAGAACTGCGTGTCCACCATTCCGAGCGGACCGAAGAGCCTCTGCTCGAGAAACTCATCGAGCGGCATGCCGCTCGCGGCCTCGACGACGGCACCGAGGATGTCGATGCTGTAGCCGTAGATCCACTGCGTCCCTGGATGCGCGCTCGCAGGCAGGTCCGCCATGCGGCGCACCGTCTCGCGGATCGGCTCGTCGCGGTCCGAAAAGTAGTAGCCCGTGATGCCCGCCGCTTCCCATCGGTCTGCAGCGACCCCCGCGCCGTAATCGTAGCCTGAAGTGTGCGTGAGCAGATCCCGGATCGTGATCGGCCGGCTGGCGCGAACGACATCGTAGCCGCCGCCCGTCCGCGGCACGGCCACGGTCGTCTCGGCGAACTCGGGCAGGTACTTACCGACTGGATCACCGATCAGCAGCTTGCCGTCCTCCTGCAGGATCATCGCCGCCGTGCTGATCACCGCCTTGCTCTGAGAGGCAATGCGGAAGATCGTGTCGGTCTGCATCGGCGATTGCGATTCGCGGTCGCGGTCACCGTAGGCTTCGAAGAAGGCGATCTGGCCGTCGCGGAGGACGAGCGTGACCGAACCGGCGTACTGCTCGTCGTCGACGTAGGCAGCGAGCGCAGCGTCGAGGCGGGCGAGACGCTCACTCGAAAGGCCGACGGTCTCCGGAGCCGCACGCTCGAACGTCTGCGCCGACGCCGTACCGACTGCGAAAGCCAGCGCCAGCCAAAACCACCGAAGTCCGCAGCGCAACATGTCGCCCCCCGTATTCACCGACTCCATCGCCGAGGCGGAAGTGTACTTGAACGTGGCGCGCCTGCTCATGTCGTCCGCTTTCATCGCTTGAGCTCTTTCGCCAGCAGCGACTTCAACGCTTCGATGCTCCGCATTCCCGGATAGCTCGGTCGCACCACAAACGCGATTTCGCGATGGGGACCCGGTTCGGCCAGCGCGACCTTGCGCAGGGCGGGATTAGTGTCGACGAGCGAGGCGACGGCCATCTCGGGTACCAAAGTCGAGCCCATCCGGCCCGCGACCAGCTGCACGAGCGTCGGCAGGCCCGTCGCGCTCAAATTCTGCGTCTTCACATCCGTGAGGTGACAAACGGCAAGCGCCTGTTCCTTGAGGCAGTGCCCTTCCTCGAGCAGCATGAGCCGACTGACGTCGATCTGTTCGGCGCGAATTCGCTTCGCGCGCCCCAACGCGTCATCCGCATGAGTGACCCAGAAGAAGTTCTCGCGCCAGAACGGAAACGTGAGCAGCCCCGCGACGTCGAACGGCAGCGCCAGTATCCCGGCATCGAGCTCCCCGGCGCGGACCAGCTCGACGAGCCGCACGGACTGCATTTCCGCGAACCGAAGCTCGAGCCTGGGATGTTCCGCCTGGAGCGCAGGCAGAATCCGCGGCAGCAGATAGGGCGCAATCGTCGGGATGATCCCGATCGTCAGCGGTGTCGACAAGGGCGTTCGATACGCTTCGGCCAGCCGCTCGAGATCCTCGACCTCGAGCTTGATGCGCCGAGCCTTGTCCAGCACCTCGCGGCCAAGCGGCGTCACAAGCACTCTCTTGTTGTCGCGCTCGAAGATCGGAAATCCGAGTTGCTTCTCCATCTCGGCGAGACCCGTGCTCAGCGCCGACTGCGAAATCGCGCAGAGCTCCGCGGCCTTGCCAAAATGCAGCGTCTGCTCGAGGGCGAGCGCGTAGCGGATCTGGCGTAGCGTGATCACCTTCCGGCGGCAGCTCGCCGCCGCGCCTCTCGAACAGACGCCAGAATCAGAGGAACGACTCCCTGGCCACGACGTCCGTGAGCCGGCAGTAGTGCCAGGCGTCGTCGGTCGGCGTCAGCGAGCCGTCCGAATAGCCGCCGCAGTTCTCCGGTACTACGAGCGGATACTCCTCGAGCGGATCGTCGGCCACGTTATAGAAGCGGCATTGTCGGGCGGCGGTGCCATCGGTGCAGAGCACCTTGTGCGTGCCATTGCGCGCGCCGACCTCGCGAACACCATTGCGCATGAGGTCGTGCGTCTCGGTGAGGATATAGCCCGCGTCGGGATCGCGGACTGTCTCTTCGGTGCCGAAGAGGATCGGCGCCAGCGAAACCCCGTCCAGCGGGACGAAGCCGCTGCCGTCGCTGTTGCCAACCTTGTCGGCGACTTCCAGTCCCGCGATCTCGAGAATCGTGGAATAAAGATCGGCCACATGCGCGAATTGCTCGCTGCGGGATCCGGCCTCGATGCGCGGGCCGCGTATGGCCAGGGGCACTCGCGCGCCGCTCTCGAAAACCGTGCCTTTGCCGCGGGCGCTGCGCGTAATGTACATGTTGTCGATGAAATCGAGATTCGGCCGGCCGTACATCGGCGTGCCGTTGTCGCCGACGTAGATGACATAGGTATTGGGGTCGGTCGCGTCGACGTAGTCGATGAGCTTGCCGAGGATCGTGTCGAGCGAGCTCGTGTTGGCGCGCATCACGGCCTCGCCGCTGCAAGTGCCCGTGTTCTGCGTGCCGAACTCGCCGCCGCAGGCCTGCATTTCAGCGAGACTCTCCGGATTCAGCGTGTCCGCGTTCGGCACGGCCATCTGCGTCGGCGCACGCTGCGCCGTCGCGTGCGAAAGATTGAAGGCGAGCCACACGAGCCAGGGGCGATCTGGATCCTCCTCACCCTGCGCTGATAGCCAGTCGATGGCGTCAGCCACGTTGACGACGGGCGCGTAGGTCGTTGCAGCAATTCCCGGCAGCGACCGCATCGGCGGCTGCTCGCTGCGCCACTCGTTTGGGGGCGTCGTTGCGTCCTGGACCTGATAGTCCCAGCTCCAGAATGTGCCGAGCGCAGCATGCATATTGCCGCGGAAGGCATCGAAACCGGCCTGCAACGGCTTCATGCCGGGATAGTTCACCTGCGCACCTGCGAGACCGGCGAGATGCCACTTGCCGAAGACGGCCGCGCTGTAGCCGCCGTCATCCTTGAGTTGTCGCACAAAGGTGTCGTGGTTGACGCTCAGCGCCTCCTGATAGTTGGCGACGTGCGTTTTCGCCGCATAAAGGCCCGTGATGATCGACGCGCGTGTCGGCGAGCAAAAGGGATGCGCCCAGACGTTCGTGAACACCATCCCCTGGCTGGCCAATCGGTCGAGAACCGGCGTCACTGCCGGAGCACCACGGATGGCCTGATATTGCGGGTGATTGAGTCCCGTGGGCCCATACCGCTCGACGAGCTCGTCGATCAGGCCGGGATACATGTCGGAAGTCACGTCGATACCGACGTCGTCGCTGATGACGAAGAGGATATTCGGCCGCGCGGGCCCGCCACGCTCGGTCCTCACCGTTGGCTGGGCTGCCACCATTGTCGGCAGGACGAAAATCGCCACGGTTGCAAGGCTCGAAAGTCTCAGCTGCTGCATTTTCGATCCCCCGGGGTGAACCGCCGAAGTATAGAGTCGGCGCAGGCGGTCCATCCACCGACGCGGGCTTGCCGGGTCCTACCCCGCCAGCCTGCCGCGAAATATGAAGAACGCCGCGCCGAGTATGCAGAGCGCCGCCCAGAGGTAATCGAGCTTGAGCGGCTCCCGGAGGTAGAACACCGCGAACGGGACGAAGATGCTGAGCGTGATGATTTCCTGCAGGATCTTGAGCTGCCCGACGGAGAGCACCGTGAAGCCGATCCGGTTCGCCGGCACCTGGAGCAGATACTCGAACAAGGCGATGCCCCAGCTCACGAGGGCCGCGACGAACCATGGTCTGTGATTCAGCTCTTTGAGATGCGCGTACCAGGCGAATGTCATGAAAACATTGCTGAGGGAGAGCAGGATGATGGCCGTCAGCACGGGGCGTGTCGTCAGCATGGAAACCTCCATTGAGTTCAATCGTCAGCTTACTGGAGCGTCTCCGGCCTCGCATGCCGTAGAATCGCCTCCGGATGTGAGCGCCGGAAGGGAGGCAGCCGTGAGCATAGAAGTCGAGCCAGTGGCAAACAGCTGGTACATCGATCTCGAGACCGAGGATGAGTTTCGCGTCGTCGCCGTGGATGAAGACGAGGGACTCGTCGAAGTCCAGTATCGGGACGGTGAGCTCGAGCAGATCGACCTCGACGTCTGGAGCGAATTGGATCTCGAGGCCACCGAGGCGCCCGCTGACTGGGAAGCTGGCGACGATGACGATGACGACGAGGACGAAGACGACGACTGGGAAGAGGATGACGACGAGGACGAGGACGAAGACCTCGACGAAGATGACGACGACGACGTCGACGATGACGATGACGATGACGATGATGATGACGACTACGACGAGGACGAAGACGAGGACTTCGACGACGACGATCGCGACTAGCGGACGGCGGCGATCAGCTACCCAGGCTTGCAGGGACAGGATTGGGTGGGTCTGGTGGAGCCGAGGGGGGTCGAACCCCTGACCTCCGCATTGCGAACGCGGCGCTCTCCCAACTGAGCTACGGCCCCACGCGGGGCGGCATTATCACCCGTACCGCGGGGTGAACCAAGAGCCTCGAGCGCTGTCCACGGTTATGGAGTAGTGGGATCGAATCCCCTATGCTATCCGCTGAAAACCAACCATATCGCTTCATCCAGGAGGGAGTTCAAATGTTTAGAACCGGCCATCTGAGACCGGCACTGCTGGGCCTCGCAATCAGCACTGTCGCGGCAACGGCAGTCGCGGCCCCAAAGACCTATACGATCGATTCCGCTCATACTTATCCGAGCTTCGAGGTCGACCACAGCGGTGGCACCTCCGTCTGGCGCGGCAAGTTCAATGCGACGACGGGCTCGATCACCATGGACGCGGAAGCCCAGACCGGGACAGTCTCCGTCTCGATCGACGTCAACTCGATCGACTTCGGCAACGAGGGGCTCAACAATCACGTCACCGGAAAAGAGCGACCGGACCCCACGATGCTGGATACGGCGCAATTTCCGACGGCAACCTACGAGGGCCGGCTGGCCGGCTTTCAGAACGGCGCGCCGACCAGGGTCGAAGGCACCTTGACGTTGCACGGCGTATCGAAGGCGGTCAACCTTGAGATCCGCAGCTTCAAATGCGCTGCTGGCCGCGGCGGTGGCGAGACTTGCGGCGCCGACGCCTACGGCGAATTCAGCCGCGCCGATTTCGGCGTGACATTCGGCCAAAGCTTCGGCTTCAACATGGGTGTCGTGCTGCGCATTCAGATCGAAGCGCGCGCTCAGTAAGTTCTCGATCGGGCATACAGCAGGGGTCAGAGCCAGCCCCCTTTCTCGCGAATGCGACAAAGGGGCTCTGACCCCGCTTTCTTCAGCTCCTGATTTCTAAACCGCCTCGCGCAAGCGGCGGCGGACAGCCGCAGAGCGGCCCACGGCCGAGAGGATTGCCTGCAGGCTCGCACGCGAGCTGTCCTCGTCGATGCAACAGGCCGCAACGGTCTCGCCGTCCACTTCGAGCATGATCGATGCAAGGGCCTTGGCCTCGGTGCCCGGCGTCATCGCATGCTCGTCAAAATCCCTGACCGCAATCGCGACTCCGAAATGCTTGCCGACTGCGTCGACGAGCGCCTCGATCAGTCCCTGGCCCGCTCCGTCGAGCGCCTGCTTTACGTCCTCGTGAACAATGCGGAACTTGGCCCGCGTCTCGTGCGCCTTGGACTGGAGATCGTAGCCCGCAAGTTCCCAGCCCTCCGGGGTGGCAAGAAACTCGGACTCGAACAGGTCCCAGACGCGGCGCGATGAGACCTCCTCGCCCTCGGCATCGGCATGCTTCTGCACGACCTGACTCACCGCCGGCAGCATCCACTGCGGCAGCGCGACGCCGTGGTCGCGCTCGAGCACGTGTGCAACGCCGCCCTTGCCGGACTGGCTGTTGATTCGGACGACTTCCTCGTAGCGGCGGCCGAGATCGCGCGGATCGATCGGCAGATAGGCCACGCTCCAGTGCTTGAGATCGTGCTCGCGATGCCAGGTCGTCGACTTGCGGATTGCATCCTGGTGGCTGCCGGAGAATGCGGCGTAGACAAGATCACCGGCCCAGGGATGGCGCGGATGCACCGGCATGCCTGTCGAGCGCTGGTATACCTCGAGAATGTTCATCATGTCAGAAAGGTCGAGATTCGGATCAACGCCCTGCGAGTAGAAGTTCATCGCCATCGTGACGATGTCCATGTTCCCCGTGCGCTCGCCGTTGCCGAACAATGTGCCTTCGACGCGGTCGGCGCCGGCCATCAGCGCCAGTTCACCGGCCGCGACTGCGCAACCGCGGTCATTATGCGTATGCAGGCTGATCCGGATGTGCTCGCGCTGGGACACGTGGCGGCAGAAGTATTCGACCTGGTCGGCGAAGACATTCGGTGGCGTCATCTCGACGGTCGCGGGGAGGTTGATGCAGACCTTCCGGCCGCGCTGTGGCTGCCAGACGTCGATGACGGCATCGCAAACCTCGACGGCGAACTCGGCCTCGGTACCGGTAAAGCTCTCGGGCGAATACTGGAACCACCATTCGGTGCCGGGATGCGCCGCCGCGCCCTCCTCGAGCAATCGGGCGCCATTGACGGCAATACCGATAATCTCCTCCCGGCTCATCTTGAAGACCTGCTCGCGCTGGACCGTCGACGTCGAGTTGTAGACGTGGACGATGGCGCGCTTCACGCCCTTGAGCGCCGCGAAGGTCTTGTCGATGAGATCCTTGCGGGCCTGGGTCAGCACCTGGACGGTGACGTCGTCCGGAATGCGCTTCTCGTCGATGAGGCGGCGGGTGAAATCGAGCTCAGTCTGCGAAGCCGAGGGGAAACCGATCTCGATTTCCTTGAAGCCGATGGCAACGAGCAAGTCGAAGAGCTCCAGCTTCTTCTGCACCGACATGGGCTGAACCAGCGCCTGGTTGCCGTCGCGCAGATCGACACTGCACCAATCGGGTGCACGGTCGAGAACCCGGTCTGGCCAGGTCCGATTGATTTCGATGGCTGGCCGATACGGCCGGTACTTGCTGTGGTCGAACTGCTTCATTGGCGACACCAGAATTCACATTACTTGGCATTGTATGCCAATGATTCGAGCATTTCTGGCTCATTTATCAGTCAGAACCCTTCACTTCTGTAGATTTTCACCCATATACTTGCTTTTCCTGGCACAGATCGGCAGAAATCGTCGCGCATGCGATTCGACAGCTTCGACATCCGTATCCTCGAGACCTTGCAGGAAGACGCAAGCCTCAGCCACCAGGAGGTCGCCGAGCGCGTCGGCCTCTCCCCGTCCCCTTGCTCGCGCCGGATTCGATTGCTGCACGAGGCAGGAATCATTGCCGCGACCGTCGTGCGGCTCGCCCCCGAAAAGCTCGGCCTCGACCTCTGCGTGCTCATTCACATCCGCATGGACCGTCACACGCCGGAACGCTTCGACAACTTCGAGCGCATCGTGCGCAGCTTTCCCGAAGTACAAGAGTGCTATCTGATCACGGGGCAGGAGGCTGACTATCAGCTCAAGGTCGTCGTGCCGAACATGGATGAATATCAACGCTTTTTGCTCGACAAGATAACCAGGATCGAAGGCGTGATCGGAGTTCACTCGTCGTTTGTGCTACGCAAATCGGTCGAATCCACAGCATTGCCCCTGTCCTATGTCCGCAAGAGGGGACCGAGTCCCTTTTCCGGGCAGGTACGCTGACGGCGATCAGGCTGCGGATCGGCGATTGCGGCCCGACTACTGGATCGTCACGACGACACGGCGCCGGTGGGCCCGGAGCCGATGCTCCCAGAGAAAAATGCCCTGCCAGGTGCCGAGCGCCAGACGTCCGCCGCTGACGGGAATCGTCAGGCTCGACTGCGTCATCACCGCCCGCACGTGCGCGGGCATGTCGTCGGGACCTTCGGCCGTGTGCACGAAGCGCGGATCGCCGTCCGGAGCGAGATCGCGAAAAAACGTCTCCAGGTCTCGGAGCACGTCGGGATCGGCGTTTTCGCAAACGATCAGCGAGGCACTCGTATGGGCGATGAACAGGTGGCAAAGACCCACGGAGGCTCCCGCGGCCGCGACGGCCAGCGCCACCTGCGACGTAATCTCGTAGGTGCCCCGGCCGCGGGTTTCCACAATCAGCTCAGTCTGATTCATCGGAAACCGCCAGACGCGGCGGAGTCTCCTCTCCGTAACGAAGGAAAAACGTCTTGACCTTCCCGAACCACGGAACGACGACGAAGATCACTTCGTCGTAATCGTCGGCTCCGATCTCGCCGATGCCCTGGTGGCCGTGCAGTTCCTCAACGAGCGGCACGATGACGTCGCGATGCGTCACCACGACGACGATTTCGCGCTTGTGCTCGAAGAGCACTGTCTTCATGAATCCTGCGATATCGTAGGGGTCGGCGATCTCTGGCACGATGCCGAGTCGCCGCGCCAACGGTTCCGCGGTCTGTCGCGTTCGCTCGGCCTCGCTCACATAGATCGCGTTCGGACCGGTATCGCCATCGACGAACTCGAGAAAGTCTGCGAGGGCCTCGGCTCGAGCGAGCCCGAACGCATTGAGCGGCCGATTGACGTCCTGGCTCATCGGGTCATCGACTTCGGCATGTCGGACAAAGATGATCGTCGTCGTTCCTCGCGACTCGAAGAACCAGGCCAGACCGAAGACGACGACGATATAGGCGATCAGCGTGAGCGCACGCCGCCGCCTGCGTTTCTTGCGCGATTTCGCGGTAGGCCTGACCTCGACACGCGTTGCCACTCAGGTGCCTCGACCGTCGCGCTCATCACGCTCTGCGACTACGCTGTATTCCGCGTCGAGGAGTTTGCCGGCCCCCTGGGTGGCCTGCGCCTGGCGCCCCTGCGTGCTGCGACCGCGGGCCTGCTGTGGGCGCCCGCGTCCGAGCCACCAGGCTCGCAGCAATGCTACTACCCCAAAAATGAGACCCAGTCCGAGAGCGACGGTGAGCAGCACAGCTCCCATAAGCAAGGCGCCGATGAGGACGATGCCGCCCAGCAGGACATAGAAGACCTGCAGCAGCGGGTGGCTCGGCATGCGAAAATTGTAGCCGCGCGGGGGCATCGGGGAATTTTAGCTCAGGCGTCTCGCCCGCGCCGACAGCGCGGTCTCAATCGAGGCGGCGATAGAAACCGTCGAACCAGAATTCCCACGTCTGGCTGACAACGTCGAATTGCTCCATGCGCTGACGTACCCTGCCGCCCGCCCCGACTGCCCAGACACCGCGAAATGCCACAACGTTTTCCGGATCGAAGTACTCGATCGTGCCTTCCATGCGCATCTCGCCATCGACGAATGTGCCGACAAGGTCGAAGTGATTGCCGCCGCTGCCCACCCAGACCTGGCGCCACTGACCGCGGCTCGGGAGGTACACACTCATGCTCGTGCCCGATCCGCCCGCTGTGCTCCGCCACGCCTCGCGGACGACGCATCCGCCTTCGTCGCGCGTGACCCGGCTCTCGCCGAGCAGGGCTCCGTCGGCGCCGCGCACTTCCCAGTGTCCGAGCCAGAAATCGAATTGCGCCGCCTCGGGAATGCCTTCGCAGGGATGGACTCGGCGCCGGACGCTGCGATAAACGCTCTGAAATCGCGGCTCGTCTCGCAGGCCATCGAAGTCCGGTGCCTCCTCGAGCAATGCGCGCGCGCGCAGCTCCAGGTGATCGGCGGCTTCGAGCTCGGTGAGCGCATCGTCCCCGCGTCCCAACGCGACGAGGTTACGAGCGCGCTCGACATGGAGCATGGCCTGCGGCGCCTGATTGACGGCCGCCTGCTCGAGCGCAACCAGCGCCTCTTCGTGCCGGCCGAGTTCACGCTCGGCCTGGGCGATGCGCAGCCAGCTAAGCCGGTTCTCCGGATACTCTGCAAGGATCGACCGGTACTCCGCGATGGCGTCCTCCCAGCGGCCCTGTTCGAAGGCGAGCTGGGCCGGCTCGGCGAGGGGCAGCTGAGCGAGCAGCGCAGCCGCCGGCATGACGCACAAGAGGAACAGCAACAGCGAACGGCGCAACATCGGCATCACCTGCTTCGGGCCGCCATCGTCCGGCCTGCTGCGCGCCATTGCAAGCGCCAAGCGCCCTGCCATTGCTTGCATGGCGCCAGCTCGAATCGGAGAATGCCGCGACCGGAGAGGTGGCAGAGCGGTCGAATGCGGCGGTCTTGAAAACCGTTGAACCGAAAGGTTCCGGGGGTTCGAATCCCTCCCTCTCCGCCAATTCCAGAGTCCGCCACTCCGTAATTGTGTTCAGCAGCTAACTACTGATATAGTGCAGCCCTAGTGCGCGGTTAGTGCTCAACGGCGCTCGCTGAATTCGTCAGCGATGCTGCGGTCTGAACTCGATGCGGATACGGACGAGCCTCTCGATTGTCGTTCTGGTCGGCGCATTCGTCGCGATCCCGCTGTACTTCATCAATCGACCCGAGCGTGCTGCCGAAATCCCTGTCTCCGGTAACGCAGCGGCACTACCTCCCGCTGCCGACGTCGACGTGCGCGAACTCTATTGCGTGCAGTCAACGCCCGCCACTGGCGTCATCGTCAACACCGGGGCTGGATGCTCCAACCAAGCCGAATCAACCCGTGTTCTTGCTCCCACCGTGACTGTCACCGGCCAGCCCGACGCTCTCGTCATCACCGGCTCCGATCCCTGATCGTTGTCCCGAGCTCGTCCAGCTCCCTGAGCTTCTCGAGGACTTCCCTGGATCGCATTGGATGGCTGATAAAGTAGCCTTGCGCTGAATCGCAGCCGAATTCGGCGAGCAGGCTCAGGACGCCCTCCGATTCCACGCCCTCTGCGCACACGCTCAACCCCAGGTCGTGGGCCAGGTTTATCAGGGCCTTCACTACGATCGTCGCCTCGTTCGAGGCGGGAAGGTCGGCGAGCACCGATCGGTCGATTTTCATTTCGCCGAACGGCATCCGGAACAGCTGAGTCAGCGACGAATGGCCGATGCCGAAATCGTCGATCGCGAGATTGACGTTCTTGAGGCGAATCCGCGTGAGAATATCGAACTTGTTGGGATGGCTGTCGAGGGTCGCCGTTTCGGCGATTTCCAGTGTGACCTTATGTGGGTCGAGCTCGAGCTCATCGATGAGACGCGCCAGTCGATCGGGAAAGTCGATGTCGCTCAGCAGAGTTGCCGACAGATTCAGTCGCAGGCCCAGTCCGGGTCTAGACGACTGCCAGGCCTTGAGCTGCTCGAGCCCGCGCTGGATGACGTAATCGGTGATCGGCAGGATCAGGCCTGAAGCTTCGCCCATCGGGAGGAAATGCTCCGGTCCCAGCATGCCGCGGCCAGGATGGTCCCAGCGCACCAGGGCCTCCACGGTATCTGGCGCCCATTGCTGTCCTTCGCGGCGTCGAACCGTGGGCTGAAAGACGAGCAACAGCTCGTTGTTGTCGATGGCCTTCTCGAGGTCCTGTCTGGTCAGCGGAACTGCGACCGCCCGTGCGGATCGGAGGCGCTCGACCAACTCCTCGGGGTCGAACGGCTTGGCGACGGTAGTGAGAATTTTCAGTCCCAGCTCCCTGCCGAAGAGCTCAGCACCCAGCCGCGTTCGCTGATCGGCGCCGGAGACGATGACGATACCTGCCCGGGTCTTCCGCTCCGCCAGCAAGCGCAGAACCTGCACGCCGTCGAGCCCCGGCATCTGCAGGTCGAGAACGATGACGTCCGCGCCGGCAACACCGGCCGCGCGTTCAACTTCCCGCGATTCGGCGATGACGTCGACGACGTATCCCGCTTGTTCGCCAAGAGTGTGAATCAACGCTGCGATACCGACATCGTCGTCGATGACGAGCAGCCTGCCCCTGACCTCAGACAAGAGCGTCACCGTCGAGTGTCCGACGAACGAGTGTCGCCAGGTCTCTCAGAGTGAAGGGTTTGAGCAACGCCGGCGCCCTGCCGGGTCCGTCCCGCTCACGCGAATCGGAATCAACGACCACGAGTGTGGACACGGCGGGAAATCTCCGCCCGATCGCTGCCGCCAGCCGCCTTGGAGTTGCACTCGTGTCGGCCGACGAGTCGAGCACGACCAGCTTGAACTTGCCGGAGTCCAGCAGCCGGGAAATCCCGGCGGACTCATGCGTGACCTTGACGGCGTATCCAAGCACGGCGAGGCTGTCCCTGAGCGTGTCGGCCACGCTGCGATCCGTGGCGACAATCAGCACCGACTCGCTTCCTCCCGGCAAGCTGCTGAGCGGCATCGTCATGGAGGGCGACGCGTCCGGCATCTCCCGCGAGGCCGGAAGCAGCAAGGCGACTGTGGTTCCCCTTCCCGGCTGACTCGCAAGATCCACGGTTCCGCCTGAAGACTCCGCGAACCACTTGACCATGGTCAATCCGAGGCCGGTGCCACGACCCTCGGCCTTGGTGGTGAAGAACGGCTCGAATACCCGGGCCCTCGCGGATTCTGCAATTCCCGCGCCGTTATCCTCCACGGCGACGCTTACAAACCTGCCAGCCTCCACGCCCATGCGCGCGGCAGCACTGGCATCGAGCACGGTATCGCCAATGCGGATCGTGATGCGACCATTCTCGGCGACAGCGTCGCGAGCGTTGATCACCAGGTTGAGAATCACGCTTTCGAGCTGGGCTGCGCTCGCGTGGATGGAGGCGACATCAGGCGAGACCGCGAGCTCGAGGCTTACGCGCGACCCCACGACATGGTCAAGCAAAGGCCTGAGGTTGGTCAGCAGGCGTGTTGCGTCAAGCGGCTCCGGCACGGCGCTGCTTTCGCGCGCGAAGGACAGCAGATTCTGAGTGAGCTCGGCGCCACGCTTCGCGACATCGCGGGCACGCCTGGCCTGCTCGAGAAGCTCAGGCCGGTCGCGGACGCCTTCCGCGATCAGATACAGGTTACCAATCAATACCGTGAGCAGGTTCTTGAAGTCATGGACCATGCCGCTCGCAAGGCTGCCCAGCGCCTCGCTGCGCGCGGCTCGTTGCACCGCGGCGCGAAACAGTTTCGACTCTGTGACGTCGATGAAGGCGCCGAGCAGGCTTCGGGAGTCGGGCTTCGGGCCGGCGACGGGCCAGATGTCGCCCTTGAGGACGATTTCGCGATCACCGCATCCGCGAAGCGTGATTTCCTTGCCCCTGATCCGCTGCCCCTCGGCCGCACGCTCCCAGAATTGCCAATCGTCGGCGCTGGCGAGCATCGATCGCAGATTGCGCTCTGCAAATTCTGCGGCTGACGCGAATCCGGCCATGTCGAGAAAAGCGCGATTCGCCCGCAGGACTTCGCCTGACGGGCTGACGCTGAAAGTACCGATTACGGAACTGGTTTCGAAATTCGGCTGGCTACTGCCGCTGGAAGCCGAAGCCGTTGTGAGAGATGAAGCCGATTCGCCTGGCACTACGCGATCCCGTCCGATTGGGACTAAGCGGCGCTACCGCACCAGCGGCGATACTACGATGCATGGTTAGCAGCTGCAACTAAACGGCGCGTCGCCGTAGTGCTGCCAGCGCGCTCAGCGGTCGAGCGCTACGCTCAGCTGCTCGAGCAGGGCCGCAAGGCTACGTACGAGCCCGACTTCCTCGGCGTCGAGACCGCCGATCGCTGCGCGAATGCGCTTCATGTATTCCTGATTGGCACGGAAGTACATCTGGCGCCCCTTGGGGGTCGTCGAGATCAGCACGCTGCGCTTGTCATGCTTGACCTCCCGGCGACGAATCAGGCCTTCCACTTCGAGCGAGGCGATCATTCGTGACACGGTGGCAGGACGGACGCGCTCCATGGCGGCGAGTCCCGTCACTGAAATCGGACCGTGGGCATTGATCGTACCGAGCGTGCGCAGACGTTCGGGCGTGAATCCCCTGGGCAGGCTGACATGCCGAAGTCGCTGCGTGAGCTTGTTGATGCTCAGGTAGAGGCTGGCTGCGATCTCTTCCTGGTCGCTTTCGAGAATGTTAGTTGCAGACATGGTTGTATCTAGTTTTTTTGTGGGGGCAGATTCTGTTCTGATTTTCATCATTTCACAAGGCGAGCGTGAAACCGAACGATATGAGCCGGTCGGGCATGATGCGGGGATTCTCCGGATCGAGGTCCTGGAAGTTGAATTCCTCGTCGAACAGGTTGTGCATGGTCAGGTTGAGCATGCCACGCCGCCCGCGAAGGCGATATGTCAAATTGGCATCGATGACCCAGAATTGGTCCGCGTCGGGCGTCAGGATTGGCGTGAGGCCGCCCGGCCCGAAGTCGGCGTCGCCGAAATCTCCGGCCTGATCCACGAACGTCGCTCGAATGCCCGCGCCGAGGCCATTGGGGTGAAAGTATTTCACCTGGATCGGCAGCCGCAATGTCGTGAGTTTCCCGTAGCCGTCGGCGAGCACGTGTCCGTCATTGTCGAAAATGTCTCCCTGCAATTCCGCGCTCAGCGCCAGGGAACTGTCGGGTGTCCAGTAGATGTAGGCGCGACCGCTATCCTCGGCCGTGTCTATTCGCACCTCGATCGGACCTTGGATGAAATCAAACATGAAAATCCCGGTCTCGATGTCGCGGTGGGACAACTCCAGGCCGTAGGAGAGGTCAGATGACAACCTCTGATCGAGGCCGATCGCGTACCGTGTCACC
>Ga0315912_10001997_pt1 | contig 22912 bp, 23 predicted proteins | sample VfabasoilMG_FD_204469 | JGI IMG/M metagenome (GOLD analysis project Ga0315912, IMG submission 204469) | Garden soil microbial communities collected in Santa Monica, California, United States - V. faba soil | ecosystem: Environmental > Terrestrial > Soil > Garden | place: USA: California...
CGATCCCTCGCCTGCAGGTGACGCTCTACAAGGTCCAGTGGCGCTGGTGGTGGGAGTCGAGCGGAGATTCGCTCGCGCAATACGCGCAGGGTGAAAGCACTTCGGTGGTCAAGCAGGAAACCGTTTCCTCGAAGGACGGCAGCGGACGCTGGGAATTCGAGATCAAGTATCCGGAATGGGGCCGCTACCTGGTGCGCGCCTGCGATCTCGACGGCGGTCACTGCACGGGTCGCGTGTTCTACATCGACTGGCCGTCCTGGGCCGGCGCCGCGCGCGATCAGTCGGGACCCGCCGCCAATATCCTCATGCTGAGCTCCGACAAGCAGGAATATCGCGTCGGTGAGACCGCCGTGGTCCGCCTGCCCGATGCGTCGCAGGGACGCGCACTGCTCACGCTCGAGAGCGGCAGCGCCATCCTCGAGCAGCGCTGGATCGAAGCGAAGCCCGGCGCGAACAAGATCTCCATCCCGATCACCGCGGGCATGGCACCTGGCATCTATGCCGCGGTGACCATGGTCCAGCCGCATGCGGGCAAGGATAACGATCGCCCCATCCGTCTCTACGGCGTGATTCCGCTCAAGGTGACCGATCCGCAGTCGCATCTCACGCCCGTGGTGACGACCGCCGCCGAGTGGGCACCGCAGTCCAAGGCCAACATCACCGTCAGCGAGAAATCCGGACGCGCCATGGACTACACGCTGGCCGTCGTCGACGAGGGGTTGTTAGGGCTCACGGGATTCAGGACGCCGAACCTCCACAACGAGTTCTTCAAGCGTGAAGCACTTGGCGTCTCGACCTGGGATCTCTTCGATGAAGTGGCAGGCGCGTATGGTGGCCAGCTCGACCGCCTGCTGGCCCTCGGCGGCAGCGATGCCAACGACGCGGGCAAACCGGACGAAGGCAAGTCGCGCTTCCCGCCCGTGGTCCGCTTCCTCGGCCCCTTCTCGCTCAAGCCGGGCGAGAAGCGCGCGCACAGCGTGCAGTTGCCCCAGTACGTGGGCGCGGTGCGCGTCATGGTGGTCGCCGGTGACGGGGGCGCCTATGGCTCGATCGACAAATCCGTCTTCGTACGCCAGGCGCTCATGATCCTGCCGACGCTGCCGCGCGTCATCGGTCCGGACGAAGAATTCTCGCTGCCGGTCTCGGTCTTCACGAGCGAGGCGTCGATCAAGTCCGTCAAGCTGGAAGTCGAGCTCGACAAGCGTTTCAGCGTCGTGGGTGACGCGGCCACGCAGATCGCGTTCACGCGGCCTGAAGAAAAGCTCGGCTTCCTCAAGCTGCGTGCGGGACAGTCACTCGGCAAAGGCAAGATCCGCGTGATCGCGACCAGCGGCAAATACCGCGCGGTGAACGACGTGTGGCTCGAGGTGCGCACACCGAACGTGCCGTCGTCGCGGTTCCAGCGCGCCACGCTGGCGCCGGGCGCCTCGTGGAAAGGCGACCTCACGGCGTTCGGTCTCGCGGGTACGCAGATCGCAAGCCTCGAGGTGTCGGCACTGCCGCCCATCAACATGGATGGCCGGCTCGAATACCTCGTCCACTATCCGCACGGCTGCCTCGAGCAGACGACGTCGGGCGCCTTCCCGCAGCTCTATCTACCGGCGCTCATCCGGATGGATCAGAACCGCCGGCTCGAGGTGGAGAACAACATTCGCGCCGGAATCGCGCGCCTGCGCAGCCTGCAGCATCCTTCCGGAGGATTCGCCTACTGGCCGGGCATGTGGAACACGAATGGCACCCGCGACTGGCGCAACGACTGGGGTACGACCTACGCCGGCCACTTCATCCTCGAAGCCGAGAAGGCGGGCTACACGCTGCCCGGAGACATGAAGTCCTCGTGGCTGCGCTACCAGAAGGACGTCGCCCAGCAGTGGAATCCGCGCCGGAAGGACCAGGGGCACTTCCCATCCGACCTCGAGGATGCGGAGCGATACGCGCAGGCGTATCGCCTGTACACGCTGGCGCTGGCGGGTTCACCCGAGATCGGCGCCATGAACCGCCTGCGTGAACAGTCGTTGTCGCTGGCGGAGCGCTGGCTGCTGGCGTCCACGTACAAGCTCGCCGGCAAACCTGAGGTCGCGAAGTCGCTGGTCGAGAAAGACCGCGTCGAAGCGTTCGTGTTCGTCGAGTCCAATCCCTACACCTTCGGCTCGCTGCTCCGTGACCGCGCCGTGGTGCTCATGGGCATGACGCTGCTCGGCCGCGACGCCGAGACCGGCGCCCTGCTCGAGGACGTGGCGGGCCAGCTCAACGATGGCAGCTGGTACAGCACGCAGTCGGTGGCGTTCGCGCTCGTGGCAGTCGCACAGAACACCGGAGCGAAGCCGTTCATGGCGTTCAGCTATGACTACGCGTCGGGCAATGCGCGCAAGCAGACGGTCACGAGCGAGTCGCCGCTGTCCCAGATCAAGCTGCCGCCGCCGCCCACGGACGGGTCGCCGCTCACGATCACCAACACTTCGGATCGCAAGATCTACGCCACGGTGGCCGTGCGCGCGACGCCGAAGAGCGGTGAAGAGGACGCGTCGTCCAACGGACTCGAACTGACCATCCGCTACAGCGATGCCGACGGCAAGCCGGTGGACGTCAAGCGGATCGTGCAGGGCAGCGATCTCATTGCGCAGCTCGCTGTCCGGAACGTGAGCAAGCGCCAACTCGACAACCTCGCGCTGTCGCAGCTCGTGCCCGCCGGGTGGGAAATCCGCAACGATCGCCTCGAGGGTGCCGACCCGCAGGGCCAGCGCAGCCACGAGGAGCCGCAGCCGTACGGCCCGTACTGGTGGGTGCCGTCCGAGTGGCGTGCCCAGGCACAGCGCGGCGCGGAGTACGTGGACATCCGTGACGATCGCGTACAGCGCTATTTCAACATGGCACCCGGCGATTCGATGTACTTCGAGACGCGGCTCAATGCCGCCTACCTCGGCAGGTTCTATCTACCGGGCGCGAGCGTCGAGGCCATGTACGACGCCAAACAGCACGCGAGGCTCAAGGGTCAATGGGTCGAAGTCGTCTCACCGAAGCGCTGAAGCCGAAGCGCCGCCGCCTGCTGGCGGCGGCGCTGGTTGTCTGCCTCATCGCGGGCACATTCTTCTGGCGGCTGCTGCCGGACCGGCTGTTCGACGAGCCTTTGTCCTATGTGCTCGAAGCCCGCGATGGCACGCTGCTGAGCGCGCGCATTGCGAGCGACGGCCAATGGCGCTTTCCGCCGCGCGGGTCGGTGCCGCTCAAGTTCCGCCGCGCACTCCTCGTCTTCGAGGACAAGCGCTTCGAAACCCATTCGGGCGTGGACGGACTCGCGATCGCGCGCGCGATCCGCCTGAACCTTGAGCGCGGACGCGTGGTGAGCGGCGGCAGCACGCTGACCATGCAGCTCGCGCGGCTGTCGCTCGAACATGACCAGCGCGACCTGTCGGCAAAACTCGTCGAAGCCCTGCTCGCCCTGCGCATCGAAGTCTCCTACGACAAGGACGAGATCCTGGCGATGTATGCGAGTCACGCGCCGTTCGGCGGGAATGTTGTTGGTCTCGAGGCCGCCGCGTGGCGGTACTTCGGGCGCGATGCGGAGACCCTGTCGTGGGCCGAGGCGGCGACGCTTGCCGTGTTGCCCAACAACCCTGCGCTCGTGCATCTCGCCCGCAATCGCGATCGATTGCAGTCCAAGCGCGATTCGCTGTTGCGTCGTCTTCACGAAGCCGGTGACTTGAGTGCGCTCGATCTCGATCTCGCACTGAGCGAGCCGCTGACCGCCGAGCCGCACGACCTCCCCGATCTCGCGCCGCACCTGCTCGACACGCTGCGCGTCCAGGATCCTTCGCGCCATCGCATCGGGACCACGCTCGACGCGCATCTGCAAGCCGAGGCGACCCAGCTCACGCGTGAACATTCGGCGGTGCTCGCGCGCCAGCAGGTGTTCAACGCCGCCGCGCTGGTCATCGACAACACGAACTTCGAAGTACTGGCGTATGTGGGCAATTCGAGCGAGGTGCTCGACGCGGCGCGTGGCCATGCGGTGGACATCATCCGCCGGCCGCGCAGCACCGGCAGCATTCTCAAGCCGCTGCTGTTCGCCGCCATGCTGGACGACGGCTCCCTGACCCCCCGCATGCTGTTGCCAGACGTGCCCACGCACTACGACGGATTCGCGCCCGAGAACTTCGATCGTCAATACCGTGGCGCCGTGCCCGCGGACGAGGCACTGGCGCAATCCCTCAACATGCCGGCCGTGCGAATGCTCAAGACCTACGGCGTCGCGCGATTCGCCGACGTGCTGCGCGGCGCTGGCATGACGACACTCACGCGTGCCGCCGACGACTATGGCCTCACGCTGATCCTCGGCGGTGCGGAGGGCAACCTCTGGGACATCTCGGCGATGTACGCGAGCCTCGCCGGGATCGCGCGCGCGGGAGCGGCCGATACGACGCCCCGCTTTCATTCGCTCGCGGTGGTCCGCGGCCAGGGTTCACGCGTTCTCGGCCCCACGCCGATCAGCACCGGTGCGGCGTGGCTGACGCTCGACACCTTGTTAGAAGTGCCGCGCCCCGGTGAAGAAGGCCACTGGCGCAATTTCGCCTCGAGCCGTCGCATCGCCTGGAAGACCGGCACGAGCTGGGGATTGCGCGACGGCTGGGCCGTGGGCAACAGCAGCCGGTACACGGTAGGCGTATGGATTGGCAATGCCAGCGGCGAAGGACGCCCGGGACTCACGGGCTCGACCATGGCGGCGCCGCTCATGTTCGCGATGTTCAACACGCTGCCCACCAGCGACTGGTTCGAGCTGCCCGTGCACGCATTGCGCCGCGTGGACATCTGCGAGAACGACGGTTACCTCGCCACCGAGGCCTGCGACGCGACGCGCATCTGGATGCCGCGCGACAGCCATTTTGACGCTCTGTCGCCTCACAACCTGCGCGTCAATCTCGACGCGGCAGGCCTTCAACGCGTCGACAGCGAATGCGAGTCGCCGGGGCGGATGACGCACACGCGCTGGTTCGTGTTGCCACCCGCCGAGGAGTTCTACTACCGCCGGGTCCATGCGGAATACCGGCCCATGCCGGCGCTGCGCGCCGACTGCGCAGGCTTGCGAGGCGGTGGCCGGACTGCGCTCGCGTTGCTGTATCCGGATCCGAACTCACAAGTCCTGATCCCGCGGGAACTCGACGGAAGTCGGGGCCGCACGGTATTCGAGGCCGTTCACCGCCGACGGGAAGCGACAATTTTTTGGCACCTGGACGGCAAATACCTCGGGGAAACGCACACTTTTCACCAGCAATCGTTGGACATCGACCCCGGCGAGCACATACTGACGGTGGTGGATGACGAAGGCGAACGCGTCGCACGACGCTTCCAGGTCATCGCCACGCGGACTGGCTTGTAACGAGGGTGTCGTGTTCGATGGATTCACGCTAACAACAGTCGAGACCGACGAAGTCACCATCCGCCTGCGGCATGGCGGTTCCGGTCCACCCCTCCTGCTCCTGCACGGATTTCCCCAGACCCACGCGATGTGGTCGAAAGTGGCACCGCGCCTGGCCAAGCACTACACGGTTGTTTGTCCCGATCTGCGTGGCTATGGCGGCAGCAGCAAACCCGCTTCCAGCGCCAATCACGAAACCTATTCGAAACGCGCCATGGCTCGCGACCAGGTCGCCGTCATGAAAAAGCTCGGCTTCGAGAAATTCTTCGTCGCGGGCCACGATCGTGGAGGCCGCTGCGCCTATCGACTCGCGCTCGATTCGCCGGCGTCGGTCGAGAAGCTCGCGGTGCTCGACATCGTGCCCACGGGCGACACGCTGCGCCGCGCCGACTGGCGCTTCGGCATGGGTTACTGGCACTGGTTCTTCCTTGCGCAGCCGCATCCGCTGCCCGAGCGCATGATCAGTGTCGATCCCATCGCCTTCCTGTTCCGCCACGGCCAGGGCTCGTCGGATTTCGAGGCTTATGAAGATTTCCTGCAGAACGCGCGCGATCCCGCCGCCATCCATGCGATGTGCGAAGACTACCGCGCGGCGGTGAGCGTCGACTTCCAGCAGGACCAGGCCGATCGCGGCACGCGCAAGATCGAATGCCCCACCCTCGTGATGTGGGGCAATCGCGGCGTCATTCCCAAGTGGTACGACGCGGTGGGCCTCTGGAAGGACTGGGCCAGCGATGTGCGCGGAGAGGAACTCGAGAGCGGGCACATGCTCGCCGAAGAAGCGCCCGACGCCACTTACGAAGCCCTGCGCCGTTTCTTCGCCTAACCACTCAGTGGCGTGACCCTTTCGCCCGGGTCGATGGTTCGACGCGCGGCGCCGACCGGCGTCGTAACGCCGGGTCTTCACCCTTGGCTCGACGCTTGCCGGCGGCTTCCGCGGCCTTGAGATCTTCTGCCTCATCCCGTGAGATCGGCGCGGCCCGGATCGCAGCCTTCTCCACGTCGTTGTTCTTCAGGAATTCTTCCTGGCGCTTGCGGTAGCGCCGCGACGCCTCGTAATCGCCTTCACCCTGGACCTTCTGCTTCGCCATTGAAAATTCTCCTCGGGTTTTCCCTATCGTCTTTGCCAATTGGAGTCGCGAGACGCGCGAAAATTTCCCGGGTGCGGCGCAGTCCTACTCCACAATCAGCCGCCGTGCAGATTCGCGCGACCCGGCGCGTTTGCGACACTTTCCGCAACGACCGCTGAAGTCCGGAGTTTCCAGGGACATGGACAGCCTGCTAACCACCCAACTCTCGCGGCACCCGTTGCAGGTGCTGCCGGAGACGCTCGCGCCCGAGGAAGTCACGCAGCACAAGCTGAGCCGCCTGCTCGAGTTGCGCGCCGTCATCGATGCCATGCGCCACGAGCGCGAATCGCGGGATCCGCTCATGGCCTGGGCCAGGGGACGAGAGAGGCCCTAGAGACGTCACTCGCGGGCGACATTACGCGTCGCGCGCCTTTCACGGGTAGACTCCACGCGTCATGAGCGCGCCCCTCCGTGTCCTGATTGCCGAAGACAACGACGACCTGCGCGAGTTGCTGGTCACGTTGATCTCCGCCGAGCCCGACCTCAAATGCGTCGGCACGGCCAATGACGTCGACGCCGTCATCACGTGCACTTCCGAGCACAAGGCCGATGTGCTGGTGCTCGATCTCGAACTCCAGGGCCGCTCCAGCATCGATCTGCTGCGCACCGTGCGCAAGAACGGCACCAAGATCACTATCGTGGTTTTCTCCGGTCATGCGCATCCGGAAATGATCCGCCATACGCTCGCCGCGGGTGCCGATGCCTACGTGCCGAAGAGCGGCGACTACGAACTCCTGCTCGACGCAATCCGCGACAAGCGCACGACCGTGCCCGGCTGACGCCGGGCGAGTTCCGCCCGGCGCCAGGCCATCATCAGAATTTCCAGGCGGCGGTCAGCCACAACGAATCGGCGTCGTCGAGGCCCTGGAGGTCGAACCTCTCGTACTCGAAGCGCAGGCTGAGCTTCTCGCCAACCTTGGCGCCGACACCCGCACCCCAAACGAGATCCTCGGATTCCTCGTCGAACTGGACGTTGCCGTTCAGCTCTGTTTCCTGCTGGCCCGTGGCGTCGTAGAAGTAATAGCCCAGGCGCCCGTAAACCTCGAACCAATTGCCGAGGGGAAACGTGCCGATGACATACGGGGCGAATCCGTCCACCGCCCTGTCGACATTGAAACCCGGCACCACGGCGCCCGAGGGCTCGCCGAGATTGACGTAGTCGAGCTCGAAGGAGAGGAAATTGTTCAGCCGGTAGCCGGCGAACAGCTTGTACGTATCGTCACTTTCGTCCCAGCCCTCGATCGCATCGTCCAATTGATCCACGTCGTCGATCCCTGCGTTGAATCGTCCGAAGCCACCGCCGAGATACCAGCCCGCATCTTCTGCGGCAAACGCAGCGGGTACCATCGCCAGTGACAATGCGGCAACAGCCGAAGCGACTTTGAGATTCATGAGTTATGTCCTTGCGTGGTGATGAACGGACGCGAAGTTAGACTCCGCGTCTTGCCATCACACTCAGGAATGGACACCCATCCGTGTCGGTCCTCGCTGTCGGTCGCGAGGGATCGGAGGAATCTTACCGAACCCCTCGTGCGCAGAGGATGGGGCGCGGCGCGCGCAGCGCGCATGCTGTGCGGCACTAGCTACTGCCGGAGTACCACCGTGAAGGACAACGTCTCTCGTCAGACATATCCATTCAACCTGCCCGACCTGCCCTACGCGTACAACGCGCTCGAACCGCACATCGACGCGAACACGTTGCGCATCCATCATCGCGGGCACCACAACACGTACGTGAAGAAGCTCAACGAGATCCTGTCGGGTGATCCGAACCTGCAGCGCATGACTCTCGCGGAATTGCTTCGCGACGCCGACAGTCTTCCAGGCTCCATTCGCACCGGCGTGAAGAACAACGGCGGCGGGCATTTCAATCACGATCTTTTCTGGCGATCGATGACACCGCCCATGACGCGTCCACCTGGCAGCACTTTCGCCGCTGCACTCGCGAAGGACTTCGGCTCGATCGACGCGTTCCGCACGAAGTTCAACGACGTGGCCGGCAAACATTTCGCGAGCGGCTGGGTCGCGCTCGCCTTCGAGCATGCGACGCAGAAACTTGCGATCGTGGAACTCAAGGATCACGAAGTGGTGAACGCGAAGGAAGCCACCGCGATCTTCATCCTCGACGTCTGGGAGCACGCGTATTACCTGAAATATCAGAACCGGCGCCCGGAATTCATCGCGGCGTTCTGGAGCCTCCTCGACTGGGCGCAGGCGGAACAGAGATTCGCGCGCTGCGTCGCCGGTTCCGGGGTGTAGGATACTTCTGACGACGGTACCCCCGGTACGACGGACAGGCGGCGGGTATCACAAAGGTAGACTCCGGCCATGCACGAGATAACTCAACAAGTTGTGGAGACGTCCCGGCCCATGAATCGCACGAGAGTGATGATCGTGGACGACCACCAGGTCGTTCGGGCCGGCCTCAGAACCTTGATCAACGGACAGCCGGACCTCGCGGTCGCTGCCGAAGCGGGCTCCGGGCGCGAAGCCATGGAGCAGCTCCGGCAACATACCGTCGATGTGCTGTTGCTCGACCTGTCGCTTCCGGACGTGTCCGGTCTCGACGTGTTGAAGCACGCCAAGGCGCATTACGAATCGGTCGGAGTGCTGATCCTGTCGGCGTTCCCCGAAGCGCAGTACGGACTCAACGTACTTCGCGGCGGCGCCAGCGGCTTCGTCGGCAAGGGCACTGAAGAGGCCGAATTGTTCCGCGCCATCCGCACCGTTGCACGCGGCGGCCGGTACGTCGGTCCCGAGCTCGCGGACCTCCTGGTCGCGGGCGTTCGTGGCGACCCCAACGCGCCATTGCACAGCATCCTGTCGGAGCGCGAATTCCAGATCTTCTGCAAGCTGGCGCAGGGCGAGTCGGTATCCGAGATCGCAAATCGCCTGTTCCTGAGTGTCAAGACGGTCAGCACCTACCGCAGTCGTATCCTCGAAAAGATGTCCATGAAGAGCAATGCCGACATTACGACGTATGCGCTGAGGAATAACCTGATCCAATAGCCTTCCACTGGTAGATAGGTCAGGCACACGGACGAGGCGATGCCCCCATCTCAGCAATCAGCTTCCGGCCCACAGGCGGATACAAAACGCCATGGGCCGGGCGATTCGGTACGCCCCAATGGCGCGCCCGGAAAACCCCTGCGCATCCTGCTGGTCGAAGATTCACCCCTGTTGCGCAGCCGGCTCGAGAGCATGTTGTCGCAATACGCGGCCTTCAAGGTCGTAGGACTCGCCTCCGCGGAAGCCGAGGCCGTGGAAAAACTCGATACGATTTCCTATGACGCCATCGTGGTGGACGTGGAGTTGCGGCCCGGGAGCGGCATCGGCGTGATCCGCGCGGCCCGCGCCCGCAACCAGGACAAGGGCCAGAACACCGACAGCGGCAGCCACGTGTGGATCATCGTATTGACCAACTACGATCTTCCGACGGTCCGCGAACGCTGCATGGCGGCGGGCGCCGACCACTTCCTCGACAAGATGCGCGAGATCGATCAGCTCATGCCGATACTGCTGCAGATCGCGGGACGAAAACCCTGATCCGATTGCCCTGTTCGGGCCGCGCCTCCGCTTCCACGTTTCCGCCTGCAGCCGCCACGCGATGACGCACGCTGGGCATTGAACGAGCGAGATCGGTATCCATCGGCGGGCCGTCGTCACCTACCACCATGACGTAGCCGCCTGCTTCCGCCTCGATCACGACCTCGACATGCTTCGCCCCGCCGCGCGCGATGATGCTACCGAGTGCCTCCTGCGCCACCCGGAACAGCGTGAGCTGGACCACGGCATCGAGCGCCAGTGTCTCCTCCGGAAGCGTCGCTACGCACTCGACGCCGGCGCGCTGGCAGTGCTCGTCGAAGTGACTGCGTAACGCGACGGACAGGCCGAAGTGATCGAGCAACGAGGGCCGCAGGTTTTCGACCACTCGGCGCTTGAGCAGCATGGCCTGGTTGAGCATCTGCATCACCGAGTTGAGTTTCTCGCCGGACTCCGCGTCGAGCGAACCGCCGATGCGCGCCGAGAGCCACGACAGATCCATCTTGGCCGCGGTGATCAGGCCCCCGAGCTCGTCGTGCAACTCCTTGGCGAGCGCCGCACGCTCCGTCTCGGAGACCCGCAGGAGATGGGTAGACAGGAACGAAAGCTCCTCGGTTCGCGCAGCAACGCGCACTTCGAGCTCACGCTCACGCTGTTCGTCGGATACATGCATGTCGACCCGCTGGCCCGCAAAGGGCCCGTCCTCACAATGAATCAATCTTTCGGCAAGTCCTCGAGCAAATCAACGAGGTCCTCCGCATGTTCTTCTTCCTGGGCAAGGATTGATTCGAGCAGGCGGCGCGATGTCGGATCACGCTGACCGATGAAGGCGATCATTTCACGATAACTCTCGATGGCGATCCGTTCGGCGATGAGATCGGCCTCGAGCATCGCGCGCAGCGAGGTGGCCTCGTCATACTCCGAATGCGCGCGCGACAGCAACGTGGCGGGATTGAGATCCGGATCCTCGCCGAGCTGCACGATGCGCTCGGCAATCTGGTCGGCGTGTTTCTGTTCTTCGTTGGCGTGTTCGAGGAATTCCGCCGAGACGAACTTCGCGCGAATGCCGTGCGTCGCATAGTAGTGGCGCTTGTAGCGCAGCACGCAAACAATCTCGGTCGCGAGCGCGGTGTTCAACAGCTCCACGATGGCCTTGCGATCCGCTTCGGGATAACTCGGCGTCACGGCTCCTTTCATGATCTGTTCGCGCGCGCGAGCACGCAGCGCATCGAGATCGGCAATTTTCGACACCAGGTTCGACTTCATGATGCGTGCTCCTTGCGTGCCCGGCGGCGGTAGAGGTTCATCAGCAGGCTCAGCGCGGCGAGCCACAGGGACCGATGCTTGAGAATCGACGCGCCCGCCACCCCGAGCTTCAGTGCATGCAACTTCGCCCAGGGCGACTTGCGCGCCGCGCTCGACAGTTCGCGCAGGTTGAGCTCGAGCCACGCACGCTGCAGCTGCATCTCCGCGTCGAGCATTCGCGCACGTTCAAGCGGCGAGATCATTCGGCGGACTCCTTGCTTCATCCGGTGGCGTCGGCGCGGGCGCCTGCGCCTGGTGCTTCTCGAGCGCGCGCGAGAAAACTTCCAGGTCGAGCCTCAGGCTCTCGAGGAACCAGGCCATCGAGCCGACATCGCGGGAAGTGACCTTGCGCTTCGCCAGCACGAGGGCGACCACCGCGGCCAGGACGAACAGACCCACCACGGCTCCGAGCACCGGCGCACGCAGTTCGGCCGGCAGCACGATCGCGAGCAGCACGATTCCCGCCCACAGCGCGAAAAAGAGGGCGGCGCCGGCAATTACTTTCAGCAGCAGGCGGCTCGAGAAGCTCTCGATTTCCGCCTGGACCGCGATTCCCGCGGCGTCCGCGCGCGTCTCCAGCATGCGCAGGAGATGCAGCGTCAACTCGCGGGCGGGCCCGGATTGCTCTTCGGGCTCTTCGGCGGCGGTCTCGTTACTCGCTTGCATCTTTGCGCCGCGACGTCTTGGTGATGAGCAGTGTCAGCACGCCGCCTAACAAGGCGGCGAGCGCCACGGCTTGCCACGGATTCGTGCGCACGTAGTCGTCGGCGCGATCGGCCAGGGATTCGGCCACCTGCTCGGCGTTGCCGGCGGCGTCCGAGAGCCGGGCCTTGGCCTGGTTCAGGGTCTGGGTCACGCGGCCGCGGACCGCGTCGGCGGCCTCACCACTCTGCTCGCCGAGCGAGCGCAGCAGCGACTCGGCCTGGTCGACGATGCGATTCAATTCTTCGATGGCGGGATCCACGTGCGTCTTGCTCCAACTGGAAGGTGGTTCGGCTCCAGAATGGACTCTTCTGTCGAAGGGTCGCATCCGGATTTGCTGTGCACGATATGTAGGACCGGGCTGACATGCAAATGGCACGGCCGCTGCGAGCGCCGCGCGAGGACTTCACCGATACTCGTCCCCGTCTAGTGGAGACCGTGGAAGCGTGACGCGACGAGCCCCTCCCCTCGAAATTATTTCGCGCCATACGACCACCGAGCCATCCATCCACCGTCCCTCACGGTGGTGGATGGCTTGTTTTCTTGCGGTGTGCGCCGTGCTCGGCGGTTGCCAGGTGCTCCCCGAAATGCAGTTCGCCCGCACGCTGCCGCTATCACGTTCGCGCACGCCGCTCGACATCGAGGGCCCGCAGGGCACCTTGAGTCGCGCGGCGCGGGTCCGCCTCACGCGCACGCTCGCCGACACCGGAGACACGGCGCTGCTCGACTATCACCTCGCGGCCATGAACGACCTTGGCGCACCGCCGCTCCTCACCGGTAACCAGGTGGAACTGCTGATCGACGGGCCTCGTACCTACGCCGCCATGTTCACGGCGATCGCGCAAGCACGCGAGTACGTGCTCGTCGAAAGCTTCATTTTCGAAGAGGCCATCGCGAGCGACCGCACCCTGAGTGCGCTCCTGGCCGATGCCGCAGCGCGTGGCGTGAAGATCTACGCCCTCTATGACGCCATCGGTTCCCTGGGCACCGACGAAGAGTTCTTCGGCAAACTCCGCGATGCCGGCATCGCGCTCTGCGCCTTCAATCCGCTGAACCCGCTCGACGAACGCTTCTCCGGCGTGAACCAGCGCGATCATCGCAAGATCGTCGTCGTCGATGGCGAGATCGCGTTCGCCGGCGGCGTGAACTTCAGCCAGGCCTATCGCATTGCGTCCAGCCAGGCACGTCGGCGTGGACTCTCCAGGCAGAAGTCGCTGCAACAGGGATGGCGCGATACGCACATCGAGCTGCGCGGCCCGGCCGCGCGCGAACTCGAGCAGCTCTTTCGCTCCACCTGGCACGACGCCGAATGTGCGGGCGATGTCACCCCCCCGTTACGCGAATCTGTCGGCAGCGCGGGCCACACGCTGGTCCAGGTAGTCGCAAGCACCCCCGATGACGACAGCAATGAAATCTACGCGTCGCTGTTGTCCGTCATCACGTACGCGCAGCGGAGCATCGATGTCACCATGGCCTACTTCGTGCCCGATGATGCGCTCGAGAAGGCGCTGGGTGACGCGGCCCGACGCGGCGTCGAGGTGCGCATCATCCTGCCTTCGTACAGCGATTTCTCCGGGGTGTACTACGCCGGGCGCGCTCACTACGACGAGCTTCTGAAGAGCGGCGTTCGCCTCTACGAGCTCGAGAGTGCATTCCTGCATTCCAAGAGCATCGTCGTCGACGGCGTGTGGTCGTCGATCGGCTCGACCAATTTCGACTGGCGCAGTTTCGTGCACAACAACGAAATCAGCGTATGCGTCATCGACCAGGCGTTCGCGCGCTCGATGTCCCGCATGTTCGACACGGATCTCGCCGACTCGCGCGAGATCACGGCCGAGGCATGGAAGAAGCGCGGACTCTCCGAGCGCATGAAGGAATGGATGTGGCTGCCGATCCAGTACTGGCTCTAGCCACCGGCCGGGCCAGCCCTCGACGAGGGCTGGCCCGCTTGCGAAGCGAGGCTAGCGACCGTCGCGGTCCGCGTCGCCCGGCAATACGCGCTCGACGCTGTGCCAGGCCGAACGAATGGCCTCGCGGGCATCGGCCCACGCGAGTTTCGACTTGCCCTTGGCGATGTCCCAGCCTGCCTCCAGCCGCGTCTCGAGGTCGTCGAAGCGCGCATGCGGATTCTCTTCGTACGAGCGGTACGCGTAGCGATAGGCTGGATCGAAGTCTTCCCAGGAATACTTCTCGCTGTAGTAAGGCTCGTTCTTGTAGTTCCGTTGCCAGTGGGTGCTGAAACGCTCGATCCGGTTTTCAGTTTTCATGGGGTCTCCAGTGGAATGCCGCTTTTCGCGGAAGAATCCAGTGTGCGATTTGGCGGCCGTTCCAGCCGTCGGTGTCTGCGCCCGTTTCGTGTAGGCCAAAACAAAACAGGGCCGGAGTGTTGCCACCCCGGCCCTGGTCGGCATCCTTCCGACTATTTCTTGACGTCGATCTGGTTGTTCACCGAACGGACGTGCTCGACTGAACGGGCCAGTTCCGCCGCGGTCGACTTCGCTTCCGCGTTGTCGACGAAGCCCGAGAGCTGAACCACGCCTTCATGGGTCTCCACGTTCACCTGGTGCGCCTTGGTGCGCGAATCCTCGGCGAGCGCAGCCTTCACCTTGGTGGTGATCGCGCCGTCATCGACGACCGTCTCACTCGAACGATCGGCAGTCCTCACCGACAGGTTGTTGTGAACCGCTTCGACGCCGCGCGTGTTCTTGGCCACTTCCGTGGCGCGCTCCTTGCTCGCCGCGGAATCGACATACCCGTTCAGCTGAACGGTGCCCTTGAACACTTCGACATCGATCTGGTGCGCCTTGGTCACCGGGTCGGCGATCAAGGCCGACTTGACGCGCGCAGTAGTCGTCGTGTCGTCGATCTGCTCACCGGCAGACTTCTGCGTACGTGTGGAGGCGCATGCCACCATCGCCATGGTGACGACGAGCATGACAGCACTGACAAAGCCCTTGGATTTCTGCATATAAACCTCTTATCTCCGCGCCGTATTGGCGATGAAACTGACGATCGCAAGGATCAGGAAAACGAAGAACAGGATCTTCGCGATGCCCGCTGCGCCTGCTGCAATGCCGGCAAAGCCGAACACGGCGGCAATGAGCGCGATGACAAAAAAGATGACTGCGTAGTGAAGCATCGACATCTCCGCGTTGTGGACACCGGGACTCGGTGCCGGCGGAGCGAATCATTGCCGTTTGCGACAATCGTCGATGCAGGGTTGCGGGCGAATGCCGCGTAGGAACCCGTTGACACGGCTGTCAGCCGTGCGGACTACATGCGTGGGAAATCGCGCGCGATTTTCAGTCGTCGGCGAGCTCGACGACCTCGTCGCATTGCTTGGCGAGCTTCGGATCGACGCGCGTGCGATCGTCGGTGCCCAGCACCACGACACCGTCGTAACTCTCGATCCGCTGCCGCAGCTGCGCGACGTTCAGGCTCGGGAAGCGGCCGGAGTCTTCCGTCGAAGGCCCTCCACTGCCGAACAGGTGGTCGGTGTCGTCGAACATAAGGACCGCATCGGAGGCCTCGGCCGCCTTGAACAGCGCGTCGAGATTCTTCTCGGTATCGCCCACGTATTTGCTCACGATGCGATGGAGATCGATCTGGAACAGATCGACCGACAACTCGTGCGCGAAGAGCTGCGCCGCCAGTAGTTTGTTCTTGCCGGAATGCCCGGCGAACAGGATGCGAAGGCCGCGGCGCGGCCCGCCCTGGGATTCTTCGACCTTGGCGCGACGCGTGGCCAGCAGCCGATCGACCACCGGACGCAATTGTTCTCCGTGCATCAGTCGAATCCTCGTCCCGGAAACTGCGCTTTGAGCACGGGGCGCCAGTGGCCTTCCGCGAGCTTGCGAAAGCCGGTGCCGCTCGGATGGATCTCGTCTGCCCAGTGCACGTTGTCCACCGGCAAGGCCGCACGCATGTCCACCACCGTGAAACGCGTGCGCCTGGCGGCGAGCGCCATGAGCCTCGCGTGCAATTCGTCGACGAGGTAGTGCGCGAGGTCGCGACCCTCGGTGTCCGGATCGATGCCCTTGGCCACGAGCACCGGGCGCATCCACGGACCTGCCTTGCCGAGACCGAAAGGCCCGGTCGCCTTGCGGCCAGTCGGCTGGAAATAGCAATAGCTGTGCGCCACGACCACGCACTTCGGGCGCAACGCGTCGCGCGCGTCGAGCAACCGGGCATAGGCCGCCACGATGTCGTCGAGCACGGTAGTTAGCGAGGCGAGTTTCACGGCACTCTGCCAGGTCGCCCCGGGGGCCTTGTCGTTGAGCATCCTCTTGAGTTCCCGGGAGACGAGGTCATTGCCGCCGGCGCTCATGAGCACCGCGTCCACGGGATATTTCTTGAGGTAGTACCTGAGTTTCTTGAGCTGTTCACTGCTCGCGCCGAGGATCTCGCGCGCCTCGTCGCCGTTGTGTTCCAGCCGCAGGATCGAGAAGTCGCTCATCATTTCGATGTAATCGGCGATATTGGCATTCAGCGGATAGCTGAACCACGAGTCGCCCTCGGTGAGCAGGATCAGCCGCTGAGGATGCTGCCTGATGCTGGCCGCGAATACGGCCTGGCGCGGACGCGCTTCCTGGACACGTTGCACAGGCTTCGGCATTCGACCCCTCTCCCTGTCGATTTTGTCGAGGCACTATACTCACGCCCGCAGCACGGCGACGCAACACCCGCGGGGAAACTCTTGAGGTCATCACCCATGCGATCGATTCTTCTTGCCCTCGTTCTCGTCTTCTGCCAGTCCGCGTTCGCCGCGCCCACTCTCACCGCGCCGGACAGCGCAACCGCAGGCGCAACCATCACGTTGAAGGCGGCCGGCAACGGCGATCCGCGCGACTTCGTCACCATCGTTCCGAAGGGCGCGAAAGAAGGCAGTTACCAGGCCTACGTGTACATCACGCCCACTGAACTCAAGCTCGCAATGCCTGCGGCTCCGGGCGACTACGAACTGCGGGTGTGTGAGGCCGCCAGCCCTTACAAGACTTTGATCGCACGGCCCATAAAGCTCGTCGGCGCCACGGCGAGCGTGAGCGGGCCTGCGCAGGTCCCGGCCGGCGCCACATTCGAAGTGAAGTGGACCGGGCCTAACAATGAACGCGACTACATCACCATCGGTGAGACGACACCGGGCGGCAGGCTCTACCTCGACTACAAGTATTCGCGTGATGGCAGCCCGCTCAAGCTGTCCGCACCGGAAAAACCCGGCACCTACGAACTGCGCTACATCCTCGGTGTAGGCGACACCGTCATCGCACGGGCGCCCATCACGGTCGGCAGCGTCACCGCGACCGTGAGCGGACCCGCGAAGGTATCGGCCGGTGCGAAGTTCAAGGTGACCTGGACCGGGCCGAACAATCCGCGCGACTACGTCACGCTGGTCAAGGCCGATGCCGCGGAAAAGACCTTCGACCACTACGCGTACACCGACCAGGGCCCGACCCTGGAACTCACCGCGCCCGATGAGCCCGGAAGCTACGAATTGCGCTACTCCACCGGCAAGGGTTACCTCACGCTGGCGCGCGCTTCGGTCACCGTGGAAGCGGTCACCGGCACGATCACGGGCCCCGCGCAGGCGGTGGCCGGCGAAACATTCAAGGTGTCCTGGAAAGGACCGGACAACCCGCGCAACTACCTCCACATCGTGGCCAAGGGCGCGCGCGAAGGTGCGTTCACCGGTTCGTACTTCTATACGACACCGAAGAACAATCCGGGCAACCTGGTCGCTCCGCTCACCCCGGGCGAATATGAACTGCGCTTCTCCACAGGCGAGAAATCCCTCACGCTGGCGCGCGCCGCCATCCAGGTCGTGCCGGGCAAGAACGAGCCCGGAAAGATCGCCGTGACCCTGGCCGCGGGAGCCCGATCCGGCGGCGCCATCGAGATCATCCTCGACGCGTCTGGCAGCATGCTGCAGAAGTTAGGCACTGAAAGGCGCATCGACATCGCCAAGAAGACCCTGACGAAGCTCACCTCTTCCACCATTCCGGCCGGCACGCCCTTCGCATTCCGCGTGTTCGGGCGCGAGGTGGATTCCTGCCAGACAGATCTCGACATTCCCGTGGGACCCCTGAATCCGCAGGCTGTGGCCGCGCGCATTGGCGCGCTCGTCGCCAAGAACGGCGCGAAGACGCCGATTGGCGCGTCGCTCGACAAGGCCGCGGACGATCTTAAAAGTGTCACCGGAGAAAAGCTCATCGTGCTCGTCACCGACGGCGAGGAAACCTGTGGCGGCGATCCCGCGGCGGCCATCGATCGCCTGCGCAAGGCCGGTATCGGCACTCGCGTGAGCATCGTGGGGTTTGCGCTCGACGACGCCAACCTCGCGACCACGTTCCGGCGCTGGTCCGACGCAGGCGGCGGTGCGTTCTTCGAGGCCAAGGATGCGGCCGGGCTCGACAAGTCGCTGACCGAAGCGCTGCGTCCCGGCTTTGAAGTGGTGAACGCCCAGGGCCAGGTGATCGCGAGCGGACTCGTCGGCGGCGAAGCCGTGCAGGCGCCCGCGGGCAATCACACCGTGCGCATCAAGGGGCGTCCCAACGCCTCGAAGCCGGCCGAGGTCAAGCCGAAGGAAACGACGACCGTCGCGCTCTAGCTACCCGATTTCGGAGCGGCCAGCCGCAGCACCAGCACATCGTGACCCGGCACTTCGACTGACAACGGTTTCGAGGTGTTGCCGACGAAACGGCCCGTCCAGAGGTTGCGAAGCTGGTAGCGCGTCTTCGCAAAGGCGGCATCGCGCTTCGAGAGATCGTCGTTCACGTTTTCCGCTTTCCAGTCGAACGCCACCTTGCGCGGCTCGGCAGTGCGGTTGAGCACCATGAAACCCCAGTCACCGCCTTCGAGCGGCTTGAACCAGTATTCGACGCCATCGCGCGCGGCGTAGCGGAATGCCTGAACGCCGAACGGATCCTGGTTGAGCGCGATCACCGACTTGTTGGTGAGGATCGCGGTGGTCTCTTTAGACATGTTGCGGATGTCGTTTCCCGCGATCAGCGGCGAATTGAGCATCGCCCAGATCGAGAAATGCGCGCGATCCTCATTGACGGTCATGCCGCCGTTGCCGACTTCCATCATGTCGGCATCGTTCCAGTGATCGGGACCGGCATGCACGCGCAGGCCGTCCTGCAGGTCGAGGATCTGGAGAACTCCGCGCGAGGCCCAGGTGCCGTGGTCCTTCACGCAGTCGAAGCAATCCCAGATGTCGCCGGTGGTTCGCCAGGAGTGCCCGATGGGCTTGCCCCAGTCCCAGGGCTTGTTGTCACCCCACTCGCACAACGAGAACAGCACCGGCCGCCCTGCCTTGCGCAGCGCTTCGCGCATGGTGAGGTACGCACCCTCGGCCTTGAGACCTTCGGTGTTGCACCAGTCGTATTTCAGGTAATCGATGCCCCACTCCGCGTACGTCAACGCGTCCTGGAATTCGTAGCCGCGGCTGCCGGGCCTGCCGCCGCAGGTTTTCCAGCCCGCGTCGGAATAGATGCCGAGCTTCAGGCCCTTCGAGTGGACGTAGTCGGCCAGCGCCTTCATGCCGGAGGGGAAATGCTGGGGATGTGGATGGATGAATTCTTTCGCATCGCGTTCGCCGTGCCAGCAGTCGTCGATGTTGACGTAGAGGTAGCCCGCGTCCTTCATGCCGCTCGAGACCATGGCGTCGGCGGTCTCGCGGATCATCTGTTCGTTGACGTCGCAGGCGAACTTGTTCCAGCTGTTCCACCCCATCTGCGGGGTCTTTGCCAGGCCTTCGAATTTCTGCGCGTGCGCCGCGCCGGAGCCGAGCGCCCACGAGAGCGCCAGGATCATGACAGTGCTTTTCATCGACTTCCCCGAATACCCCAAGCGGCCGGGATTCTACCAGCCGAAGGTCTTCCGCAGCGCCGTCATGGGCTGGTCCCAGGGTTCGTACTCGCCCTTCAGCGCCGCGACGGCCGTCTGGGCGATGCTCATGCCAAGCTCGCGGTAGGCCTCGAGCTGCTCTTCGTCGAAGAACTGGTCGGCGGTAGTTTGATTGGGGAAATCGGCGTTGCGGCGCCAGTACGAGACCGTGTCGGCATTCATGCCGGCGATCGGCGTCGCCTGCAGGTACAGCAGGATGCCCTGGGAGTCGGTGCCCGGGTACTTGATGGTGCCGACGGCCCAGCCGCGCTTCACGACCGCCCCGAGCTCCGCCGGGCGCATCGCGCCGAGTGGATAGGTCTCGCTGGTGAACCGGATGTGCACGCCGAAATCGACGCGAACGCGCTGGATCGCATTCGCGAGGTCGTCCATGGAGTAGCTCAGGTCCTGGCTGCCTTGCGACAACACGATGATTCTCACGCGGCGCCGGATGAGCTCGTAGAGTCCGGTATTGTCGAAATGCCCGCCATCGGTGAGCTCGATGAAGAAGGCGTTCTCGGTGGTGCCGCTGCCGAAGAGGCCCTGGCGGATTCCCGGCGCCAGCAGGTTGGGCGGAAACCATTTGTGCCAGGTCTTGGGTTTTTGCGAAGCGCGCGGATTGCGGATCCAGTAGCCCAGGCGCACGTTGGTCAGCGACAGGAGCAACGACACCAGCGGATTGCGCGTGATGCCGCGCCCCGCGACGCCGGCGTGCGGACTCGCCGCCGCACCCGAGGCGGCCACGGCCGTGGCCAGCGTGAACTGCCCATCACCGAGCTTGCTGGTCTCTATCCACCCCGTGGCGCTGCTGCCACTGAAACACGGGCTCAGCACGAAGCTGTCGCCGCCGCGGCCCCTGAAACGATCCTGCCGGGCGCCGACCATGACGACGTTGCAATTCACGAGGTGCATGGGCCTCTGCGGAGTCCCGTGCTCGTCCACCAGTCGTGTGAGCGCGAACTGGTCCGCGTTCCCGGCACGCCGCCACTGGTTTTCACGGATGGCTTCCTTGTCGGGCATGAAGAGTTCCATCAACCGGTCGCGATACATGCGGCCGATGCCAATGTAGTTGGCGTTGACGATGAACCCTGCGAACACGCCCGCGAAGCTCACGATGGCAAGCAGGGGGAATTCGATGCCGGCGACCGTGAAGGCCTTGTCATCGCCCTTCTGCACGATCCAGTACGCGACCAGCAGGATGCCGTACACGAGCAGCACGGCGGTGATGAGGATGCGCAGGGTCGAGAACGTCGAGGTCGTGGACTTCTTGTCGCGCCCCGCGACGAACTGGTAGACCGCGCCGATGATGCCGAGGACCGAACTCGAGACGCCCGCCTTCAGTCCACCGAGCTGCGTGTCGATGAGCCGGTAGACGTGCGGCACGCTCCACACGGCGACGAGCAGCGTGAGACCCGTGAGCAGCGGCCCCAGGACTTCCTGGTAGATGATGCGCACGCGGTATTGCCACTTGTGAACGACATGCGTGCCGCTGCGCGCCTGATCGTAGTCGTCCTTTGCCCACCACAGCAGGATGAGACACGCACCGGATGCGACCAGGAATCCCAGGCCCACGGGCCAGCGCCAGTGCAGGTCTTCGGTATTGAGCGCCACGCGGCCATCGGGACTGCGCAATAGATAGACGGCGGCGATGACGAACAGGATGGGTGGAATCGCGCCGATGAACACCGCGGCCTTGGTGGGAATGCTCCCGAGCCAGCTCGCGATTCCAAACAGCAGGAACGCACCGCTCACGACGAGCCCCACGAACAGCAGCAGGGATTCGATGCGTTGCGGGTGACTACTCCAGGCGGTGAGGTCCCCGGCCGCCGGGAGCACGCCACCGACCTGCATCGCCCAGAGCATGGCGGCAAGGATCGCGGTGTACACCGAGAGCGTGATCAGCATGCCGCGCAGCGCCACGCCAGCGAGTGACATCGTCGACATGCTGGACGGCTTCAGGTAGTTGCCGTGCTGCCGGAAGTAGTCGAGCCACGTGAAACTGCTGCCGGCAGCCCCTTCAACCTTGTCTGCGCGGAATTCGGCACTGCGCGCGCCCAGGTTTCGATCCCCGAGGTACACCCGCCAGTCGCCGTCCTTGCCGAAATGGTGCTTGAGCCAGGTGACGGCGCCACCGATATATCCGCCGCCCGAAACCGTGGAGAGGTAGTCGAAGCGGTCGAAACAGGTTTCGTCGGAATTCGCAGCGGCTTTGCCAGGCTTCTCGTTGAGAAAAGTCTGGATCACGCCGAGCGCGAACGATGCGGAACGGATTCCACCACCGGAAATGGCGAGCGCCGATCCGCAGGGATCGGCGAGGTCGCCCTTGGCGCAAGGAAGATCGAGGGCCTGCCGTTCCTTCAGCAGGATGTCGTCAAAAACGCTGACTTCGGCTTCACCGGGTTTCTTGCTCACGCGCCCGTCCACACCTGGGCTTCGAGTAGTTCGGTCTCGCGGGTGCACGGATCGGGCGGATTCACGCACTTCTGGCGCGCGGACACCGTGTAGTGGTAGCGATCGCCGTCTTTCGGTTCTCGCTGCCGGTTCTTGATGGGGTCGAAGTTGCTCGAGATCTTGCCTTCGACGCTGGCGCGCTTGCAGCTCGTGGCGATGCAATCGGGCGCCATCGGCAGTTTCGTGGCAATGGCCTTGGACAACATCCAGCGCAGCGCGATGTCGTTGAGCGCGTGGTTGTCGTTTCCGCCTCCGACGTCGGAATGCACGCCGCGGAACCAGACCTCGCAGGCGCCCTTCATGCGCGTCGGCCTAAACGCCTGCCGCGCTTCGTCGAGTGCCAGGCCGTGATAGCAAGCCTTGACACCCGCCGACAGGCCGAGGTTGTAGCCAAGGTTGATGCGATTGAAGTTGAAGCCGAGGTTCACCGGGATGCCGAAGGCCGCGACCACGTCCCACACGCCGAGGAATCGCACGGCAGGCC
>Ga0315912_10001998_pt1 | contig 22902 bp, 25 predicted proteins | sample VfabasoilMG_FD_204469 | JGI IMG/M metagenome (GOLD analysis project Ga0315912, IMG submission 204469) | Garden soil microbial communities collected in Santa Monica, California, United States - V. faba soil | ecosystem: Environmental > Terrestrial > Soil > Garden | place: USA: California...
CGCAAGACTCGCTTCTGGGTGGTGGCCAACCTTTGCCAGCTGCAGGGCTCCAACAAGGTTTCAATCATTTCATCTACATGACTTCCTCCTATCCAGGCTTTCCTGTCGCAAACCCAACGTGGGTCGTGCGTTTGCGAGCGCGACCCAACGTGGGTCGTCGGTCTGGGCCGGGCTTCCAGTTTTCACAATCGGATTGCCGCGGCAAATGGAGGGGGCTAAGGCTCTCCCATGCGGGGTGGGCAGCGCTTCGGGGCCGTCGGGTGCTTCTGCTGGTTCGTTGCCGCGTGTGGCGTGGATCAGCGTCAGGTCGGCGTGGAGACCGCTCCGAACGAAGCGGGGAGCCCGGGCAGCGGCGGGACCGGGCCGGGCGCAGCCGGCGACCGTCCGACACCGGGCTCCGCGAACGGCGACGTGGACGCGGAAAACACACGTCGCGACACGGCGATCCCCTTCACGGGTCCGGCGCAGACCTCGCCGGCCGACGCGGGACAGCTCCCCGACGCAGATACTCAGCCAGCGCCGGTTCGAGGCAGCGTCTGCAGCGCAGGTGCGACCCAGCCGTGCGTGTCGGCAAGCTGCAGCGGCAGCGCCACCTGTGCCGAGGACGGCTCGGGCTTCGGAGCGTGCCAGTGTGATCGGCCGGCGGCCGGTGACGGCTTGGTGGGGCTGGCCTGTACAGGCGACGCCAACTGTGGCGGTGGCACATGCCTGGGCGCCACGGGCAATGATTTTCTCGGCACTGGCGGCCCGGAAGGTGGCTATTGTAGTTTCCGGTGCACGGCCACGAGCGAGTGCACGCCGCACGATCCAGCATCGTTTTGCACTCCACTGCGCGCCAACGGCCCCACGTATTGCATCCGCAGCGTGTGCGGCGATGCCGTCGTCAGCCCTGACGAGGCCTGCGACAACGGCCTGAACATGGACGCCTACGGCTTTTCTCCGGCCGCCTGTGCTCCCGGCTGCGTTGCACCGCCGCACTGCGGTGACGCGGTCATCGACCTCAACTTCGGCGAGGCCTGCGACGACGGCGTGAACGACGGCACCTATGGTCGTTGCACCCCGCTCTGTCTACGGGGCCCCTACTGCGGCGACAGCGAGGTTTCCGACGACGAGGACTGCGACGACGGCAACCGCAGCAACGGCGACGGCTGCGACCTCAACTGTAGGATCGAGCGCTGACGTCGAGGGACGCCTCGCTGGGCGTCCGCGGCCCATGGAGGCGCAGGCGCGAGACGGCAGAGCTCGCCCAGCGCTGGACTGCGAGTAGCCGAGGATCTGCAGCGCCCGTGTGCGGCACCAGACGAGGGCCCACTCCAACGTCTTTGACGGGCTGGCCTCGTCGATCCAGACTCCTGGCAGAGGCAGCGACGGAAGTGACAGATTTTCGCGTCGAACGGCTAGCGATAGACGTCATTCGACAGAACGTCGCGCTCGCGCATGAGGTTGGGTGGCCTGACACCGAAGGCGACTGGACCGTCATTCACGAAGGGGCAATGGTGGTCGGTGCTTGGGCGGAGGGGGGCCTGGTCGGGCAAGGCGCGCTAGGTTTGTATGGCCGAGCGGGAACCATCGCCAAGATGATCGTTGCGCCCCGCTTCCAGCGGCGGGGCCTGGGCGCTCAAATCCTGCAGGTCCTGCTGGCGGAGGCAGCGAGCCGCTCGATGACTACGCTGGGGCTAGTGGCAACACCGTTGGGGCGGCCGCTGTACGAACGGGAAGGATTCGTTCCCGTCGGCGACGTCGTTGGGCTGGGCGGAATGCCAGGCGCGCTCTCCCCAGATCGCTCGACGAGCTCACTGGAACACGTGGAGCCCCTGCTTGCCGTGGATCAACGTTGGCTCGGTTGCTCGAGAGAAGCCATGCTTCGGGCGCGATTTCGTGCGGCCACAACGAGGCTTTCGATCGTGGGGCGCGGTGGTGAACTGGCTGGATATGCCTTGGTAACTGCTCAGGGCGAGCATTCCGTCGTGGGCCCCGTCGTGGCGGAGACCGAAGTTCAGGCGCGGGCACTCGTTCGGTCTATTCTGTGCAGTGTGGCCGGACCGGTAAGAATCGATATTCCCGGCGAGCACGTTGCATTTCAACAGTGGCTGGGCACACTCGGCCTCCGCGAGCAGAAGCGCCGCTCAGAGATGGCGCGGGGCTGTGGCTCCCTGCCATGGCAAGCACCACAGCGCTTTGCGTTGGCCGCGCAGGCTTGGGGATAGGATCCAGCACGGCACGGCACGGCACGACACGACCGCCGTTCACGCGCGGGTCGTTGGACGCGGCCCACGCCGTTCTTGGACCGGCGACACGAACTGAACTTGCAGCAACGATTTTGATTGACGAGCTTCTTGGCGCACTCCGCTGCGACACCGAGGATCGCCTCCGCGAAGGCCCCATCGTGCGCCGCATTTGCCCTGCGTGGCGTCGTTCTTGCAGCAGTCGACTTCGCTGGTGATCGATGCCGTGAAGCGCGCGCTATTCGCCTTTGCAGAGGACAAAAATCGCCATGTTAGCTTGGCGTTCATGGGGACAGCGAAATGGGCCAGCATCGAACAAGGGTACGAGCAGGAGACGAGCGCGTGGATGGTGGCGCATCACGCGCTCTCGCGTCTAGCCAGGGAGCGCGCCGCAGCGGATGCGGAGGAAGGGCGCTGGCTGCTCGCGGCCTTGCGCTCGGCCGCGCACGTGCATCTGGGGTTCGGCAGTTTCAGCGAGTACGTCGAGCGTTCGTTTGGCTACAAGCCGCGCTCGACGCAAGAAAAGCTGCGCGTCGCGGAGGCGCTCGAGGAATTGCCGGTGCTCTCGCAGGCACTCGAGCAAGGCACGGTTCACTGGTCCACCGTGCGCGAGCTCAGCCGCGTCGCGGTTCCGCAGAACGAGCGGGAATGGCTCGCCGTCGCTCACGGCAAGACCGTCCGTCAGCTGGAGGAACTGGTGGCCGGCAAGGTCCCCGGTGACGATCCCTCGTCGCCGTCACGCGCCTCGGAACGCCGCCACGTGCTCCGCTTCGAAGTGGCGCCGGAGACGTTTGCCCTATTTCGTGAAGCTATGACTACGCTCCGGCGCAGCGCGGACGGTGCGCTCGACGATGACGCGGCGTTGCTCGCGCTCGCCCGCCTCGCACTCGGCGGACCGCGCGATGAGGGCCGCACCAGCTACCAGATTGCGTTGACGGTGTGCGCGGCGTGTGGCCGCGGCCAGCAAGCGGCGAGCGGGGAGCTCGTGGCCATCGGCCCCGAGATCGTGGCGATGGCTCACTGCGACGGCCAGCACATAGGTTGTGTCGCGCCGCACATCGCCAACGACGGCGGGCCCGCGGGGTCGTCCCACCTGAAGTGTGACGCCCACGTGGGTCAGGTCACACCAGGCGCCGCCAACGACAGCGCGCCGGTTGGTTCGTCCGCGCCGAGCAATGACGCCCACGTGGGTCGGGTGGCACCGCATGCCGTCAACGACGGCGTGCCGGTTGGTTCGTCTACGCCGAGCGATGGCACCCACGTGGGCGCGGAGGGTCAGGTCGACTCGGTCGGTAGCCACGCGGAGGCTTGTATTGCGATGCGCTCACTCGACGTGCCAGTACTGACTCGCGCAAAGCAAACCATCCCACCGGCGTTGCGCCGCGCCGTCATCGCGCGCGACCACCGGCGCTGCCGCGTCCCGGGATGCAAAAACAGCGTGTTTCTCGACGTGCATCACATCCAGCTGCGCTCGGAAGGCGGCCGCAACGATGCCGAGAATCTCGTGACTCTCTGCGCTGCACACCATCGCGCCGTCCATCGCGGCCAGCTCGTCATCGACGGTGGAGCACCGGCCGTGTGTTTTCGGCACGGCGACGGCAGCCCCTACGGTAGCGTCCTGGAGCCTCAGACGCTCGAGGCACGCGCGAAGATTTTTTCGGCATTGCGCAACCTCGGCTTTCGCGAAGGCGAGGTGCGAGCCGTGCTGGCGCAGTTGCAGAGCGAGGGCGAGTTCGCGGCGGGTACGCTCCAAGAGTGGGTACGCGCTGCGTTGGGACGCCTTACCCCAACCCGCTCGCGCGTGTGATCCTGGAAGCCCTCCCCAGCTGCACCTGATGGTTGCCTCCGCTTACCGCCGGATCCATTCTATCGACGTGCTGAGTCCCGACGAACTGGTGGCGGTCACCGATTGGATCCGCGAGGCATACGGGGCTGCTGGGGCGTCCATTATCGGCGCGGCCGCCAGGACCACCGGTCTTGCTGTACGCGTTCAGCTCCAATCGCTCACGATGTGGCTGCGAGCGGGTGGCGTCGTGCGGCGAAGTGTTCTGATGACCGAGCTGGAGGGGCTCATCGCCGACGAGCTTCGCAGCAGGGCTGTGTCCGTCGCGACTCCCGTGCGGAGAGCCGACGGCAACTTTGCGGGCGCGCTGCGGTTTCGCGGGACGGCCCTGCCGGCGATAGCCTATGTCGAGCTCAGCGGGAATCTGATGGAAACCCCCAGCATGGCCCAGGTCAGTGCATTCGGAGTAGCGCTTCGGAAGCTGCACGACACGGAATTGGGTTGCGCGAGCGGGGCGCCGACGGTTGAGCCACTGATCGACATCGATGAACGGTTGTCGGCGGCAGCGGCGTGGCTCACCGAGCTGCAGCTCCGAGAGCTGACCGAGTTCGTCAAACGTTCCCGAGAGCAGATCGAGGAAGCGCACCTGCCGTCGAGCATTTGCCACGGCGACGTCAGGTACGCGAACGTGTTCTTTGACGGGGACCAGCCCACCCTGTTCGACATGGAAGCGCTCGGGCTCGGTCCACGATGCTACGACCTGGCTTGCCTGTGGAGACGATGCGTAGTTGAGCGTGGATTCCGCGAGGCCTTTCCCACAGACTGGCGTTGGTTTCGCCGAGCCTACGACGCAAATGGTGCACTTGGCCCGCAGCACTGGTCGCTGCTGCCCGCCCTCGCCTGTCTGCGCGCCTTCTGGACGATGACATTGCCCATCGCTCCAAATGCGGATTGGGGAGAATCCTATCGGTCATCCGCAGACTATTGGGCGGCCCATATGGCCCAGGTTGGATGGTTCGCAGCTGCCTCGAAGACCGCGAGCTGGTCGGTCTAACCCCAAGGCGGGCGGAATGAAAGGCGCGGGGCCTCGGCCGATCCAGCAAGCGCGCCCCGCTACGGGGGTGCGGAGTCCGCGCAGGTGCCGCGCTCGACGCCGGTCCCCTCCCTGAGGCGGCTGCCGCCGATTTGGGAGGGGCCGCCCGCGCGCAGCGCCAACTGTGCCGCGGGGTGTGTTGGGCGGCGCCGGCAGGGGCTGGCGCGAGCACGGACGGGGGGTGGGCATCCCTCTGGACTGCCTGCTTCTGGGCGGATGAGCACCGTGTCGGCGTCTCTGGAAACATGGGAATTTCTTGGGGGTGACGGGTGGAGCGCGCGTTTGGCGGCGGAGGGTGGTAGCCTATGCCGCTCGATGGCACTTCCGACGTTTGAGATCGAGGCGACCGAGGCAGAGCGCGGCAGCGTGATCTGGCTGCATGGGTTGGGGGCGAGCAATCACGACTTTGATACGATCGTGCCGGAGCTCGGCGCACCGCATCTGCGGTTTGTGTTTCCTGCGGCGCCAGTGCGGCCGGTGACCATCAATCAGGGCATGCGCATGCCGGCCTGGTACGACATCCTCTCCTTCGACGATCCGCCGTTGCGCGAGGATGAAGCGGACGTGCGCGTGACTGCAGTGCAGATCCGCGAGCTGATCGATCGGGAGGTGGCTCGCGGGGTGCGCGCGGACAAGATCGTGCTCGCCGGGTTCAGCCAGGGCGGGGCCATCGCACTCCACGTGGGTTTGCGCTCGGAGCGGCGGCTGGCGGGTGTGCTGGTGTTGAGCGGCTATCTGTTGATGCCCGATACGCTGGAGGACGAGAAGCAGCCGGAGGCTCGCCTGACACCGTTTCTGTTCTGTCATGGGCGCTACGATCCGGTCGTTCCGGTGCGGCTCGGGCAGGCCTCCTTTGCGCGGGTGACGCAAGCGGGGTATGCGGCGGAGTGGGTGGAGTACGACATGCAGCACTCCTTGTGCCTGGACGAAGTGCGGCGCATCAAGAGCTGGCTCGCCCAGCGCTTGCCGAGGGAGGCATAGCCCCGAGCGCGCCTGTGACGCGGTAGAGGCGATAGTGGGAGGGCCGACAGCGGGAGTGCCCTAGCGGCACGCAGGCCGTGAAAAATAAGGCCCGCACCTGACTCGAGTGTCGCGGGTGGCACAGCTTGGCCCACAGGCCTCGAGTGCGCTATAGGCAGAATTGCGGGGCGCTAATCCCGCGTGGCGCCACACAGATTGCGGGCGGAGCCGGTTGGCTTGGCAATTGCTTGGGAGGGTGTTCGTGTTACGCGCAAGCTCGTGCTGGTGGGTGATGGCGGCCGCGGTGTTCGGGTGCGGCGGCGACGACGCGAACAACGAGAGCGGGTTCAACGGATCGGTGGATATCGCGCCGCCGCGCGAGCCGACGTTTGGCGCTGACGGCACCGGCAGGCCCGGCGGGAACTCGCCCGGAGACAGCGCGGGCATCGGCGGCGGCGCCGGTAGCGCCGGCTCGGGCGGCATGGCCGAGCCCGTCGTAGAACCCGAACGAGAGCAGGAAAACACCTTCCGCGTCCCGGTCGTCACCGGGCGTCTGATCTGGGCTGCCAACCCCGTGAGCGGTCGCGTGGCGCTGGTGGATGCCATCAGCCACGAGGTGCAGACGCTGCCCGCCGGGATCGAACCGACGTACCTGGTCGCGATTCCCGGGCAGAGTCAGAACCGCGCGCTGGTGATCAATCAGGGCAGCTCGGACGCGACGTTGTTCCGCGATGGCGACGGAGGGGGGCTGAACCAGGCGCAGGTTTCCTTACATCAGAACGCCAACGCCTGGGCGATCAGCGACTCGGGGCGCTGGGCGATCGCCTGGTCCGACGCGCGCGAGTTTACCCGGCTGGATGCGACCGAGGGCCTGCAGGACGTGACCGTGCTCGATCTGAGCCAGGACCCGATCGTGCCGGCGCGCTTCAGCGTCGGCTATCGGCCGGTGAAATTGCAGATCAATGCCGCGGACAACCGCGCCTATGCGGTGACCCGGGACGGCATCAGTGTGCTCGAGCTCGGCGCCACGCCGCGCCTGTTGGACGACATCGCGATCCTGAGCAGCACCGATCTGCTCTCGACCGACAGCGGTGAACCGGTGCTCGACGACGTACCGATCACCCGAGATGGTCGGTTTGCAGTGGTGCGCTTCGACGGCGCGCCGCGCCTGCAGGTGCTCGATCTGAGCGCGCGCACGAGCCAGGTGCTGACGCTGCCCGCCGAGGCCAGCGACGTGGACCTGGCCGGGGACGGCGAGCGCGCGGTGGCGGTGATCCGCGCCACGGGACAAGTGGTGGTGTTCGACCCGGCCGTCACCATCGCCGACCCGGCGCAGCTGGTGTTGCATACCTTCACCGGTGAAACGCTGGGCAGCACGGCGCTGCCGGACAGCGGAAACACGGCGCTGCTCTTCACCAACGCCATCGACAGCGACCGGCTGGCGATCCTCGATCTGTTGGCGGCCGGCTCGGCCAGCCCGCGCGTGGTCTCGCTCAAGGCGCCGATCCGGGCCGTGTTTCCCACGCCCGAGGGCAGCTATGCGGTGGCGCTCCTGGAGACGGAGGCGACCAGCGAGCGGGCGGGCGCGTTCAGCGTCGTGCCGATTGCGGATGCCTTGCCGCCCAAGATCCAGGGCACCGAGGCGCCGCCCTTCAGCGTGAGCCTGGCGCAGACCCCCGCGGGCCTGCGCGGCCTGGTCACCACGCGCGATGATGCACACGGCATCCACGCCGCGTACCTGGTGCGCATGCCGAGCCTGCAGGTGGACCGCATCGATCTGCCGAGCCCGCCGATCGCGGTCGGCCTCTTGCCGGAATTTGGGGTCGGCTACGTCGCGCAGCAACACCCGGAGGGGCGCATCACCTTCATCGATCTGGAAACGGGGGCTCCGGAAACCTTGACCGGCTTTGAGCTCGCCGATCGCGTCGTCAACGGAGACCGGCCATGAACTGGCGCAGGACGGCTCTCGGCAGCGGGCTCTGGCTGTTGGCCCTGAGCAGCGCGGCGTGCGACGATGGTCTGCTCAAATCGGGAGACAGCCGCGAGGCGTCGATCGGCGGTTTTGGCACTGCCCCCGCCGACCAACCCGCCTCCCCCGGCGGGTTGAATAACGCGGGGGAAAGCAACGACCCGATCGAGCAACCGGAGATCGAGCGCGAAGATACGTTTCGCGCCCCGGTCGTGACCGGCAAGTATGTCTGGAGCGCCAACCCGGCGAGCGGTCGGGTCGCGATCATCGACGCGGAAACCTACGAGATCCGCGCCGCGGAAGCCGGGCTGCGCCCGACCTTCATCGCGGCCGTGGGCAACGCGGGCTCGGCCCAGCGCGCGCTGGTGATCAACACCGGCTCGGACAATGCGACCTTGCTGGAGCTCGCCGCGAGCGGCGAGCTTCGCACCGAAACGATCGGACTGCATCAGGGCGCCGACAGCTGGAGCGTGGGCCCCAGCGGGCGGCACGCCATCGCCTGGACGGACAGCCGCAAAGCCACCAATCCGGATCCGACGGACGGCTTTCAGGACATCACCGTGATCGAGCTGCCCGAGGACGGCCGAGCGGTGTCGACGCGGCTCACGGTGGGCTACCGCCCCACGGCCTTTGCCTTCGATGCGGCGGGGCGGCGCGCCTTCGGCATCACGCAGGACGGCATCAGTGTGCTCGAGCTGGAGCCCGGCGCGGCGCGCCTGAGCCGGCTGGTCACGTTGCCCTCGACCTCGCGCTTGCAGCCGGACGTTTCGGTCACGCCCGACGGCAGCCGGGCGCTGGCGCGGCTGGAGGGGTCGCCGGTGCTCTTCGACATCGATCTCGCGTCGGGGCAGATGCGCGAGCTCGACCTCGGCGGCAACCTCACCGATCTCGACTTGAGCGCGGACGGCACGCGCGCCGTGGCCGTGTTGCAGCGCACGACGGGCGATGCTCCAGACCTCGACGCGGACGCCGGCGCGGGCAGCGGCGACGCCGGCGCGGGCAGCGGCGACGCCGGCAGCAGCGATGCGGGTGCTCCCGTGCCTGCCGGAGAGGTGTCGCGCGCGGTCTTCATTCCAATTCCGGCCGGCCTGGGTGACGCCTCGCTGCGGCAGACGCTCTCATCTGCCGAGACGTTCAGAAGCGTATCGTTATCAGCGGATGGCGCTCACGCGGTGCTCTTCACCACCGCGCGCGCCTCGAGTCGCGTCACCCTGGTCGGGCCGGATCTCAGCGCGCGCAATGCCGAGCTGATCGCGCCGGTGCGTGCGGTGTTCGTGACCGCGGACGGCGCCCATGCGATCGCGCTGCAAGATCCGCCGGCAGGCAGCGTGAAAAAGGGCGCCTTCAGCGTATTGTCCCTGGCCAGCGTGCGCGCGCCGAAGCTGGTGGCGTCCGATGCTCCTGCCGTCGCGGTGGCGCTACCGGCGGGCAGCTCGGAGCGGGCGCTGGTCACGGTGAGCAACCCGGCCACGGGCTCCTTCGGGACCTATCTGGTGCGCACGGCCAATCTGCAGGTGGACTTCAGCAGCCTGTCGAGTGAGCCGCTCGCCAGCGGCACCGTGCCGGGTGCACAGAAGGGTTTCGTCGCTCAGGTGCACCCGGAAGGGCGCATCACCTTCATCGATCTGAATGATGGAGCAGGCCGCGAGATTACGGGCTTTGAGTTGTCGTCGAAGGTGGTGAACGAATGAAGCACAGATCTGGGGCACCTGTTGTGGGCGTTGGGCTCGGGCTCTTGTTGGGCGCGCTCGGGTGCGGGGGCCGGGACGCCAGCTATGGCGAGCCGCTCAGTGATCTGGAGACCGTCGGGCTGCGCCACGCGGTGGTGCTGGGGGACGACCCGCTGGAACGGGTGATGGTGCTGAAGAGCGACGGCATCGGCGAGCTCCAGCGCACGCTGCTGCCGGTCGGGCAACACCGGGTGAAGATGTTGCCGGACGTGAGCGGGGAGCAACTCCTGGTGTTGTCGAGCGGCATTCAACCGCGGCTCGAGGCCGATGATGAGTTGCCGAGCCTGAGCTTGCTCGACACCCGCGGCACGCCAACGGTGGCGGCGCGTTACCAGCTGTCGGAGCCGTTTTCCAATCTGACCCTGGATCCGGCGGGGCAATGGGTGGTGCTGTCGGGCGCAGCGCAGAACCTGGTCACCAACCCGAACCAGCTGGTGCTGATCGATCTGACCGACCCGGACTTCGAGCCCTTCACCAAGACGATCCGTAGCTTTGGCGCCGCGCCGGTGCGCTTTCAATTTAGCACCGAGCTGGATGTGCCGGGCGGGGCTCGGCGCTTCTTGATCGTCGAGACCCTGCAGGACGTGACCCTGGTGGATCTCGAGGATCTGACGCGCCCCGAGGTGACGATCGGGCTGCCGCGCACGCCTTCGGGCGCCGCGGGCAAGCCGCTCGAGGTGGTGGTGCACCCGGGCCTCCCTGACGAGTCCAACGACGCGCGCCTGGCGATCCGGCTGGAGAATGACCCGAACCTGGTGCTGGTCAACTTCACCCCGCTCGAGGGTAGCGACACGGAGTTCAATCTGACGCTGAATCTGGTCGACGTGGGCGCCCCGCCCTCGGCGCTGGACTTCGTCGCCACTGACGGCGGCCTGCGGCTGGCGGCGCTGGTGCCGGGCCGCGCGGAGGCCGCGCTGGTGCATCCGGACACGACCCGCGTGGAGCACCTGACCTTGCCGCAGCGCTTCGATCGCCTGCGCAAGGTCGGCGCCGGGGACACGGCCAGCAGTGGCGACGTCGCGCTGCTCTGGGGCCAGAACCAGAACAGCGTGGCGGTGTGGTCGCTCGGCAAGACCGATGCGCAGGCCTTCCGCAGCATCGATGTCTTGAACCTGGACGCGCGCGTGGCGCAGGTGTTCGACGTGCCGGGCGACACGCTCGGGTTGCGCAAGCTGCTGCAGGCGGACGACTCGCGCTTCTTCGTGCTGGACCTCGAGCGCCGGCAGAGCTTTCCGATGCTGTCGAGCGGGTCTCTGTCGCTCAGCGTGGCCGATGATGGGCTGCGCGCCTGGGCCTTTGCGGTGGGCTCGCCGCGCCTGGCCAAGATCGATCTGAGCACGCTCGAACCGACGAATCTACAGATCGAACGCCCGCTCGCCGCGGTCTTCGACATCGCTAGCTCCACGGGGGACGGGCGCACGCTCCTGGCGTTGCACGGCGGGGGCGGCCGCAGCGCGACCTTGCTCAACGCGCTCGATCCGGATACCGCAGCCACCCGTTTTTATCCCGCCTTGCTCCTCGGAGGTCAGCCATGAAGCGCCGTCTGGTCCAACGCGGTCTGCTCTCGGTCGCCTGCCTCGGGCTGTTCGCCTCGGGCGCGGCCGCCCAGGCCCCGGCAGCTCCGGCTCCGGCGGCGCCTGCCCCGGCAGCTCCGGCAACTCCGGCTGCAACAGCCAAGCCCGCCGCCTCGAGCAAACCTGCGGCACACGCTGCACCCGTGGCGCCGGCAGCTGCGGCTCCCGCCGCGGCACCGGCGGCGCCGGGGGCGGTTCCGCCCGAACTCGCGCCCTGGACCGCGCCGGAGGACGAGTCCAAGGCGGCCGCGCCGGCCCCCAGCACTGCCGCGGCTGGCGCTGCCGCAGCTTCCGCCGGCACCCCGGCACCCGCTGCTGCCGCCACTCCCGCTGCCCCGCCGGACGCTGCTGCCGTCACGGCGGACGCCGCCGCGAGCTCTGCCGCTCTGTCGACCGCGGGCGCGCGCAAATCGGCGCCCAAGAAGCCTCGCTCGGAGGCTGCCGCGGTGGCGCTCGCTGCGCCGCTAGCGGTGGAGCCGCAGCCGATCGATGAGCCCGAAGTGCTGACACCGGTGGCGACGACCCCCAGCTTCGACTTTTCCATCGGCTTCGGTACCCAGCTGGTCAGTCACGACGGTCTGGATGCCTTCTCCGACGACAATGGCGTGCCCGAGTTCCAACTGGGGCTGAGCGCGGCCCTGAACGAGCTGGGTGCGGCCCAGCTCACGGCGGTGGCCCGGGCCGGCTTTGGCGGCACCTCCGGCACCCTGCGCAATCAGCCGACGGATCTCGGTACGACCAAGCTCGGGCTCGGCGCAGAGCTGCGCGCCCCGGCGTTCGAGCGGCTCTATCTGTTCGCGCGGCTGATGCCGGAGGCCGTGCACGTGTCGACGGAGCTGAATGAAACCTCGAGCGGCGTGACGCTCGGCCAGGACCAGTGGTCGTTTGGGCTCGATGGCGCGCTCGGTGCCGTGTTGCGCATCGCCGAGCTGCGGCCCCGTGGGCTGGAGCGCGGGCTGGGGCTGTTTCTGCGGCTCGAGGCCGGCTACGCCTGGACGCCCGAGATGGAGGTCGAGCTGACCCCCACCGGCGGCAACGCGCCGGTGCGCACGGAGCCCCTGCGGCTCGGAGAGCTCGCGCTCTCGGGCTTCAGCTTCGGCGGAGCCCTCGGGCTCGGTTACTAGCCCTCCTCGAGCACGACGGTTCCCGCGACGAAGTCGTGCGAGGCCGGCGCCGCGGCCTCGCTCGCATCGCGCGCTGACGGACGCTTCGGCGCACGCTGCCATTGGTCCGTGGCGCGCCGCTCGCTGGCGCGCTTCCGTGGGGTGGTCACCGATTGGTCCTGGGCGCGCTCGCGGGCGACGGGTGCCCGTAGGGTGGCCACAGGGTTTGCCTGCGGCGTGCGTTTGGTCCACACGAAACTCGCCCGGTGCCCGTCGCGCCCCACCGATAACTGCCCCAGGCCCGCCTTCTCCAGCTCCTTCAACGCGGCCACGAGCTCGGCACGCGGGCTGTCGCCCAGCTCCGCCGCCAGGCGCTCGAGCGGCAACTCCTCGCCTGCTTTGCTCCAGCGCCGCTGAATCCGGGCCGCCAACCTGCTCCGCTTCGGCAGCTCGCGCGCCGACTTCGCGCTGATTTTACTGAGGCTCCTGCCTGCAGTGACTTGCGCCGCCTTTGGGCGTTTTTTGCCAGCCATCTTGCCGAGCTAGGCGGGAACCACAGAGCTGTCAAGCAAGCCCCCCGCCGCTCCCCGCAGGGCCGTACCCAGCCCCGTCAGCCTACATTCTGTTCGCTGGGCTCTGCCGTGCCGAGGTCTCGATAGTAATACGTCGTGCTGCAGAACTCCCCCGTCGGCAGCAACGCATAGCGCGGAATGTCCCCCACGCGCACCCAGCCCAACCGCTCGTACAAGCGCTGCGCATCACTCCCGGTCACGGTGCCGAGCACCAGGAGATCCCTGCCGCAGTCTCGCGCCGTGGCCTCCGCCGCGCGCACCAACGCCGCTCCCAGCCCCCGGCGGCGCGCCCGGCGATGCACCAACACCTTGGACAGGTCCGCCCGGTGCGGTTGGTTCTGCGGCAGCCCGAGCACGAGGACCGCGGTGCCACAGATGCCCATGGGATGACCCGTCAAGCGCCGCCGGCAAGGCCACGCTGGCCTCTAACGCGCGAGCTCTTCGTGAGCGGCACTCCCGCGCATGCGCGCGGCGTACGCCAGAAATCCGCTCGCGAGCACGACGTGCAACACCGAGTTGGGAAGGATGCCGGACAGGCGCGGGATCACGCCCGCGCGATAGGCGGCGAGTTCCACGCCGAGCAGACCCAGCTGAAGCAGGGCGCCGCCACAGAACAAGGCGCGCAACGTGGGCGAGTCGGCGTGCCTGCGCACCAGAAACAGGATCACCCCCTGTGCGAAGATGCTGACGCCCACCTCCCTCACCCAGACCGCCGCGGCGAGGTTCGGCAGAGCGACCCCCTTGCCCGTGAGGAGCACGTGCGGCAGCGCCACGGCGAGGCTCCCGATGGCGAGCGCAACGACGGAAGCCACGGTCAGGAAGGTCGAACGCTGAGGCAGCATCCGTAGACGATGCGTTCTCCCCCGGCAGCACTCAATTACCTGCCGAGGTAGTCGCACGGGTCCTCCCACCTGGTACACTCTCCTGGACGTGTCGACCCGGCTCTTCTCCGCGCTGCTCAAGTACTGGCGGGGCCAGCGCGGCCTGTCGCAGCTCGATCTGGCCCTGTACGCCGGCGTTTCGGCTCGTCACTTGAGCTTCCTCGAGTCCGGGCGCGCGCAACCGAGCGAGTCGATGGCCCTGTGCCTGCTGGACGCGCTCGACGTGCCGCTGCGCGACCGCAACGAAGCCCTCCAGGCTGCCGGCTTTGAAGCGAGTTTCCCCGACCCGACGCTGGCGGCGATTCCGCCGGCCATCGACGCCGCCATCCAGCGCATGATGGCGATGCAGGAGCCCTATCCCCTGACCGTGATCTCGCCGGAAGCCAACGTCTTGCGCAGCAATCGTGCCGCGACCACGTTGTTCACGCGCTTCGTCGCCGAGCCGGCGCTGCTCGAGCCACCGCTCAACATGTTCTCACTGGTGTTCGATCCGCGCTTGCTGCGCTCCTTCATCTCGAACTGGCCCTCGGTCGCGCGCCAGATGCTGGCTCGCCTGCATCGCGAGTCGCTCCAGCGCGGCGGCGACGAACGGCTCGGCGCGCTCGCGCAACGCGTGCTCACCTATCCCGACGTGCCGCCGGCCTGGCACGGACCCGATTTCACTCGAGACGTGGAACCCGTGTTCACCATCCAGCTGCGGCGCGGCGACATCCAGCTCGCGTTCTTCACGACGCTGACCACCTTCTCCTCGCCGCGCCTCGTCACGCTGGAAGAGCTGCGCATCGAAAGCTCCTTCCCGCTCGATGCAGCGACGCGGCACTATTGCGAAGCCCAGGCTACGGCAGCGCCTCGCACGTAGCGCCAATACCGGAGCGCTCGAGACGCCTACTCCAGCGTGACCTTGCCGAGGACCTCGCCGAGCGTCGTGTCGTAGTAGAGCGCGGCGCCGTCAGCGCGCAAGCTCTGCACCGCGTACAGGTGGCAAGCGACCGTCTCCGCGTCGCCGCCGCCGAAAGGCAGCCGCCGCACATCACTGAACACGTCTTCGGGCCCGCTGCTCTGTGCCCAGTACACGAGCGAGCCGTCCGAGGTGAGCCCGCGCACCGAGCTGGCATTGCCGAGCAACGTACGGTCGCCATCGGACGTGCTCGACCAGACACCGGCAGCGTCGGCCCAGAGCACGTGCTCGGCTGCGGTCTGGACGAAGCGCGCGGCACCCGTCACGGTCGCAAAGGCCGTCACCCTGCCGGTGGCAAACGTGTACTTCAAGATGGACTCCGCATCCGTGCTCGGCGCATCGGCATACCAGTAGATGCCCGTGGCGTCCGCCGCGAGCGCCTGGCTCGACCAACCACCATCGGCGAGCAGGGCCGAAGCCCCCCCGCGGCCGGGACCGCTCGCAGCTGACCGCTGCTGGAGAGGTAGTAGAGTTGCGAACCGCTGACGGTCCAGGCGTCGCTCGCGTCGTCCGCGATGCGCAGTGGCTCGGAGGTACCGGCGAGCGGCAGGCGGAACAAGGAGGGTGGGATCGACCAGGCCGGCGGCTTCGACCAGTAGAGCGCCTGGGCGTCGTTGCCCACGACGCGATACCCGCCGTCATCTTCGATCACCCGGCGCGCGTCACCGCCCGCCTTCGACACCTGCCAGATGCCGTAAAACTCGGACCAATACACGTCGCTGGCGCCCAACGTAAAATTGCTCCGCGCACTCGCATGCGCGAGCGCGGCATGGATGCCGTCGGTGACGAAGTGGAACGTCGTTCCGCCCTGCATCGTCAGCGGCGCACGCGCATGGTGCGTCAGCACGAACACCAGCCTCGACATGACCCAACTCCTTTCGGCGCGGGCATGGCCCGCGGCCCTGCTGACCACCGTCGTCAGCGCCGCCTTCTCGGCATCGTCGGCGCCACTTTCTAGCTAGTAGGAGCGACGAACGCGCCACGGTCGGATCGACACGCCGCCGAGATTTTCCGGAAAAATCAACCCGCATCCGGGTCTGGTACCCGGCGTAGCCTCTCGCACGCCCCCCGGGCCCGACGTCCGGCGATGTGAGCCGCGCGCCCACGGTCCTGTGCGCCTGCGGGGGCCGGGTGTCGTACCGATGCTAGACTCCTGGATGCCGCCGCGTCGGAGATCGCTCGGGAGTCGGTCCTGCTCGGGACCGCTTCTGGCGCTGTGGGCGTCGTGCCTGTGGGGCTGCCCTCAGCTGCTCTCCGACGACTTCGGCACCCTCGGCGGCTCGCCGGACCTGAGCGAGGATCCGCCGGTGCTCGACAGCAACGGAACGGGAGGAACCTCGGGCAGCTCGGGTAGCTCGGGCACGGGCGGCAGCTCGGGCAGTGCCGGCACGGCGGGCTCGAGCTCGGGCAGCGGCGGCACCGGCGGCACACCGGTGTCCGTTGTGGGGGCGCCCTCCGTCGTGAGCGTCTTCCCGAACGACGATGCCAGCGGAGTCGCTGCCGACGCGGTCGTGACGGTTACCTTCAGCGAGCCCATGGACATCGGCTCCGTGCAGGACGCCTATAGCTCGACGGATCTGCCGGCGAGCTCGGTCACCTTCACCTGGTCCGCGGGCGACACGGTGCTCCAGATCGCCCCCAACCAGCCGTTGACGCTCGCCGCCGGCACCGACCCAGGAGCGGTGACGCCGCGCAGCTACAGCTTCGAGATCAGCGCCGCCGCCCAGGATCCGGCGGGCGATGCGCTGCCGCGCTTCAGCTCCAGCTTCACCACGCTGCGCCGGATCACCCAGACGCTGCTGGCGCTGGAGGACCGCACGCTCACCGGCAACTGGCGCAGTGATGACATCCGCGGCAACAACAGTTGCGAAGAACTCGAGTCCACCGCATACACGACCTGCATCGGTGACAGTTCCAACGACAATGCGATCTATCGCGGCTTCGTCACCTTCGACCTACCCGCGCAGATCCAGGACGTCACGGCGGCGCAGCTGGGCATGGAAATCCACACGATTCGCGGTACCCCTTTCGCCGCCCTGGGCACCTTGCTGGCAGAACGCGTGAGTTTCGACAGCATCAATCTGATTGCCTTTGACTCGGCCGCGCTCGGCTCCCCGATCAACGTCAGCACGTCCGCCTCCGAGGGAGCGCAGCTGAGCGTCAGCGTGCTCTCGTCGGTCCAGGACGATCTGGCAGTTCGGCAGCGTAGTCAATTCCGCTTTCGTTTCAGCGACCTCACCGACTCCAACCTGGCGGGCGACCTGATCGAAACGTCCTCGAACACCCAGACGCTCGAGCTCACCTACCTGACGCCCTGAGCCCGCGGAGGAAGGACGTCATGACGGGCTGGATATCACCGGCGCGCTCGCTTCCGGATTTGTCGCCATCGGCAGGACACCCCGCTCATGGGCGATGCGCTGCAGCCAGATGGTGACCGCAGGGTAGTCCGCCAGCTGAAAGCCACCCTCTTCTGCGACGTGCACGTAGGCGTACAGACCAATGTCGGCCACGGTGAAGCGGTCCGAAACCATGTAGTCCCGGGACTCGAGGTGTACCTCCAGGACCTGCAGCGCGCGCTGACCCTCGGCGTTCCACGCCGCGAAGAACGGCGCCGGAGTATCGATGACCGTGGGGAACACGCGCCGAAAACGCGCCCGGGAGATGACCCCATCGACCCAGGTTTGCTCAAAGTTCAGCCAGGCCCGGACCTGATGTCGCGAGTGACCCTCCGGGAGGAGCCGCGTGCCCTCCGAAAAGGTCTCGAGAATGGCGTTCGACTCCGTCCAGATCCTGCCCAGGTGATCCTCGACCACGGGGATCTGACCCACGGGATTCATCGCGCGGAACTCTGGCTCGTGCTGTTCACCGCGCAGGATGTCGACCCAGCGGATGCTGAAGGGACGGCCCAGATGGCGAAAAAGGGTGCGAACCTTCCAGCCATTGCCCGAGAACCAGTAGTCGTAGAGCGTCAGCTCCGGCACTCGCCGAGCATGACACGCACGCCCAGAGCGGACAACGTCCGAGCCCCGCCGGCCGCGCAGAGCCTACGGGCGCCTAACGTCCGAATCCACGACGAGCAGGACGTCGCGGCGCTCGTGCCCCTCCCCGAGATCAGGACCCGATGTTCCCCGACCCCACTCGCTCGGCGGGGAGCGCGTCAGTGCCCTTGCCCGCCTCGACCCTCTGTCAACTTCGGTTGACAATAGTGATACTGTCAACTAAGGTTGCTTAGGTGACCATGGCCAAAGCTCTGGACGAGGGCCCCGCTGATGCGCTTGCCGCCGTCGCCGCCTTGCGGCGCCTTGCCGATCAATTGGAGGACACGGCGGTCGAGCAGGCCATGAGAACGGGCTGGAGCTGGCCCGAGGTTGCAGAAGCGCTCGGCGTCACGCGCCAGGCGGTCCACAAGAAGCACGCCAAGCGGCTGATCGCCGCCGGCATTCCCCTGAGGAGACGTTGAGCATGCTTGCCTTTCCCACGTATCTGCGCCGGCTTCTCGAGCACGCCGGGCCCGAAGCACAACGCGATCATTCCGCGACGATTGAGGCGCAACACGTGCTGTTGGCCATGGCGGCCGAAGCAGGCACCGAGACCAGCGAGTGCCTCGCCTCCGCTGGGCTCGATCAGCGCGCGCTCCGGGCCGCGTTAGACCTCGAATTCAGGCACACCTTGAGCGCCGCTGGCATATCCGTGGACAAGGCCGAGCTGCAACGGAGCGAGAGCACCGCCAACCGCCCCTTACATCTGGGAACGTCGGTTCAGCATGCGCTCGAGCGCGGTCTGGGAGCCACGCGAGAGGCTCCGCGTCCCGCGCACGTGTTACTCGGGATCTTGCAGGCTGACGTCGGCACAGTGCCACGTGCGCTCGCGCTCGCCGGCATCGACCGCAGCGCGCTCATCGCGCGCGTACGCCAGGCGCTGAGGGCGGAGTAAACCGCACCGTCCGGCCCTGTGCTGCACCGACTCAGAGCGAGCCGGTCATGACGGCTCGGAAGAACTCCGCGACCTCCTCATTGATGGCCCCGTTGGTACCATGCCCCATGCCCGGATACGTACGAAACGTGATGTTCGCGCCGGAAGCGAGATAGAGCTCCTGAACCGCTGCCCACCGGTCCGGCTGCATGCTCGCGCCCAACGCCGCAAACACGGCCTGGCGCTCCTCCGCCGAGTAAGCGTCGTCGAAAGCGACAGCGTCGTTATCGTCGTCCGCGCCCATGTAAGCAAACTGAGGCACCCTCTTCCAGGCGTCGAGTGAAAGCTCCGCTCCCGTGAGTTCAGCCAGATCCTGAACGCCGACGGGATAGGGCAAGCCGATCCCCCCGCTGCTCGCCAGGGGCAGCGTCAGGATTCCGTTGATCCCACCGCAGGCGACGGCACGCACCCGCTCCGGATGGATCAGCACAAACCGATGGGCGAAGCTCCCCGAAGCGGAAAAGCCGTTCAACAGGACCTGGCTTTCCACGCGCAGTCCCAGTGCCTCCAGCCTCGCTCGCGCGTCGTCGATCATGCCCAGCAGCTGCAGGTCCAGGCGCCGCAACGGACCCTCGCGGATCATCAGCGTATCCCTGTCGAGCGCGTGCGTATACGTCAGCGCTGCGCTCGCCGGCCGCGGAAAGATGGGCACCAGGAAAGGGACATTGAGGCGCTGAGCCACGTACTGGCCGACCGATGATTCGGTAGCGAGCTTCCGCGCAGCGTCGCGGTGGACCCGCAGGTCGTCCGAGACCGTGCCTGTATTGTTCGTTTCAACGAGCAGAAAAGGCGGCGCCGAGCGCGCATCCTTCGGCAGCACGAGCAGATACGGAAAGTGAAACCCAGCCTCACTCGAGGCGGGCACCTCGATCAGCTCGCCGGAGTGATTGGATGGCCTGCTCTGCGGCGCTGGCAACGTGCTCCCGCAGCCGCAGAGAAGCACCACACCAAAGAGAGAAAGAACCCAGTTCTTCATCCGGTCAACCATTGCCTTGCGCCCTTTGCCTGGTGGGCGCGCGCGCCGCGCGAACCCCGTCAACCTTGACCCGTCATGCGCCGATAATTTCGTTCAGGCCCTCGATCGCGAGATCGAGTTCCTCCGCGGAGACGTTTCCCAGTCGCTTGCCGATGCGCTCCACGGACAGCGTCCGAATTTGGCTGATCTTGAGCCACGACGGCTTTTTCAACTTGGAACTCTTCAGCTCGAGCGTCAAAGGAAATCCCGCCCGCTGTGGTTGGCTGGTCAGGGCCATCGCGATTACCGTACCCGACCTCTCATTGAACACGTCTTGGCTCACGATCAGCACCGGCCGAAGGCCTGACTGCTCGCGACCGCGTGTCGGATCTAGATCCGCCCAGCGGAGTTCTCCCCTCAATATTCTGGCCATGCTTCGGCGTCCGCCTCCAGCCCCTGATCCGCCAGAGCTTGCTCGGCGTCGGGATCCAGCTTGGCACACTCCTCTGCGAGCCGGCGCCGTTCGAGACGCTCGAGCTTCTCCTCCACGGCAATCTCGATCGCCTGGCTTCGATTCGCGAAGCGGGCGGCTGCCACGAGCTTGTCCAAACGGTCGAGCGTCGAGCTGTCGAGCGTGACCGCAACTTTTGCCTTGGCCATCCAAGTATGATACTTTATCATACCCGCCGGCGCAAGCCGACGCGCGGCGCTGCCCGGTCGAGCGCCTCACGAGGGTTTGGAATCCGAACCTACCGCGTCGCGGGGCACGAGGCCCAGGACGAGCTCCACCAGCTTCTTTGTAGCTTGCTCGGGCGCGAGCGTCGCAATGGCCTTCGACATCGAGGCGATCCGTTCGGTGTTCCGTAGCAAGGCGGATACCTCGGCCTGCAGTCGAGCGCCGGTCAGCTCCGCATTCGGGACGACGACAGCGGCACCGATAGACTCCAGGCGCCGGGCGAGCTGGGTTTGTTCATCCCCACTCGTCGGTACGAGCGGGACGAGAATGGCGGGTGTTGACGTCGCCGCGAGCTCGTTGGTGGTGCCCGCGCCGCTTCTGCCGACGACGATCGCGCCCACCGCATACGCGTCGGCCATTTCGCCCTCGTCGAGGAAGGGCTTGAGCCAATAGCGGCCCGGCGAATGCTGGAGCGTACGGGATTTCTCCACGAGGACCGTGTGGTCGGTGTGCAGTCCAAGGCCAGCGCCACACTGGTGAATCACGTTGCACTCACGCAGCAGCCAAGGCATCGCCTCGAGAACCGCCTGATTCAATGTCTCCGCCCCTTGCGCCCCGCCGGTGACCAGAACGGTGGGGAAATTCTCGCGAAGCGCAAAGCGCTCCGCGGCACGCAGGGCGTCGCCAGCTAGAATCCCTTGTCGGATCGGGGTTCCCGTGACGGTCGCCTTGTGGCGCCAACGCATGGGCAAGGAGTCGAGGGCCAGGCCGTTGGCGACCGCAATTCCGCGAGCGATGCCGGCAGTCAGGCGATTAGCGAGCCCGAGTTGAAGGGTTTGCTCGTGAAGGACCACGGGGATGCCGAGGACGCCGGCCGCCCAGGCCACGGGCACGGCAACAAATCCGCCCGTCGACAGCACCAGCGCCGGACGAAGGCGCCGGAGAAGGCGAAGCGCCTGGGCGAGCCCCGCCGATAGGTTGAAGACGTCCCATCCGTTGCGGACCGTGATCATCCGGTACCATTTCGTCGAGCGCCGCAGCTTGCCCGTCCGGATGCTGAAGAATGGCACGCCCAGGCCGCGAGCCGTCGGACCTTCGACGCCATCGCGACTGCCCACGTAGACCACGTCGGCAAGCTCGTTCTGGAGCAGGTAGCGGATGGTGGCAGCGGCAACCATGGTGTGCCCGCCGCTACCGCCGCCCGTCACGACCATCAGCGGCTTCACCATCAGATCGGGCGAGGTTGCCGCCGCCGAGGCCGGCAGTCGGAGTCCTGTTGATCGAAGCTCACGCGGTTCCCTCGCTGCTCGCCTTTGCGAGCACCTTCTCGAGGATGATGGTGTGGAACTTGTCTCCCGACTTGTGGTTCACGCCCGTAATATCAAACCCGGACTTGATGTTCAGAATGAGCATGTCCCGATACTTGTTCTTGGTGTGGGTCCGCACCACCGGATAGCCCAATTCCATCGCAATGCGGTGTTGCTCGCCGAGCAATGCCCGAGCGATACCCTGGTGCCTGTACTCCGGGGCGACCCCACCACTGAAGCTGTAGAAGACATCGGGGGAGAACTCGTAACCGATCTTGTATCCGACGGGGCTCGTTCCGCGTTCCGCGATCAGGATGCAGAGGTTGTGCCGCGCGTGCAGCGCCCTGGCAAAGACTTCCCTGGAGACGGGCTCGGGAAAGATCACCCGGTCGAGCGCCGCAATCGTGTCGAGCAATTCGTCGCTGACGCTCGAGTAGTGTCGGATGCCAGTCACGTTCGCAGACCACCTTTCTCGATTTCGTCCGCCTTCGCCCGCACGGGTGGCGGTTTCATCTCGGCTGCAAGCGAGCGCATGCCGCGCTGACGATAGCGCCATTCAGCGTCGGACGCGAGCTGGCGCGACGAGCGCCCGGGTCCAACGTGTCCCTTTTGGCAACCGTCGAGGCTTGCTCGTTGACCGGCACGACCGCCGCCCTACCCTCGGGCTTTGCGGCTGCACTTTGAAGCTCGAGAGGGAAGGAAAACTACCATGCGATCCATTTTTTCTACTGCCTGGTTTCCCGGCGCACTGTGCTCTGCTCTGTTGCTGCACTCGGGCATGAGCCTGGCCGGCAAAGACCTGACGCTGCAGGACCTGCCCGCCGCCGTGCGCACCACCGTCGAACGCGAGACGAAGGGCGGCCAGATTACGGATATCGAGCAAGACGACGAGAAGGGCCAGGTCATCTACGAGGTCGAGTTCACACTCGAGGGCAAGCGCTACGAAATTGACGTCGCCGCCGATGGCAAACTTCTGAAGCGCCATCTCGATTGAGGCCACGTAGCGCCATGGGCGTCCTAGGGGGTGTCCCTAGTTTGGCGCAAGCCATAGCCATGCGCATGCGACTTGGGTGAGTGCGAGGAAGTTCCGCGCCGTCTTCTCGAAGCGCGTGGCGATGGCGCGGAAGCGCTTCAAATTGTGGAA
>Ga0315912_10001999_pt1 | contig 22902 bp, 15 predicted proteins | sample VfabasoilMG_FD_204469 | JGI IMG/M metagenome (GOLD analysis project Ga0315912, IMG submission 204469) | Garden soil microbial communities collected in Santa Monica, California, United States - V. faba soil | ecosystem: Environmental > Terrestrial > Soil > Garden | place: USA: California...
GACGGTCAAAGGCGCCAACTCCATCCTCGCCCTCCGCTGCGCACACCTCAACGGCCGCTTCGAAGACTACTGGGATGCGCGAAGGGCCGCTTGATTCCCACTTCTATGTCGCGCACCCAGAATATCCTGCCGATGGCCGCGCGGCACGACAGCCCTTGGGTTCCGGGACTCTCCGCCATCGCGCATCTGGTGCTCGGAAACCAGGCCGCGGCAGAAGCGGAGTTCGCGACGAGACGCGCCAACCTCACTCCACGCATCGGCGACTATCTCACTGCGCGCACCGAAGAACTGGAGCGCTTAATTGCGGCCTTCTATCGGCGGGAGCACCGGGCAGTCGCCGTGGCGGCCGCGGCGCTTCCTCGCCGGTTTTGGAGTTTCTCCTCGATCCCTGCTGCCCGCTCGCTGATGGAACTCGGCAGGCTCAACGAGGCGAATGAGCAGTTGGCGGTTGCGCGAATTTGCCGGTTGGCCTTTCCCGGTCCCGAGGTCTTTGAAGAACACTCTGGCCTGCACGCCATTCTTGCCGAGTTCTATCAAGGCAAACTGGCGGGGCAGCAAGGCCGTCGCGGCGAGGCCCGGCGCTGGCTCGAAACCTTTCTTCGTCGATTTCCACTCGGCCGGGAGCCCCTGCCGCAGATTAAGGAAGCTCGAAGTCTCCTGGCACAATTGTGAGTCGGGAACACCCCTGCACATAATTTGCGCAAACTGGCCCGATGACACACTGCGAACCAGGAAGCGAACGCCGATCGGGAGTGCGTTCGCTTCCGCTGCTTTTGCTCCAGCCAGACCATTGCCTATCGCTGCCGGCAAGGGACAGATTGCGGAACGGACGCCTCATTTCACGCCATAAAGCCGAAGGAAATCTTGCGCCGTGGGCCCCCAGTCCTTGACGTGTTCGGTTCGCGTGATGAAGCGGCCGTGCACCTCTTTATTGATTAGCTTGCCGGGACCGGAGCAGAGGTCTGTGATTGCCGTCGGACACTCATTGGCATCGGGAAGCACCGCGGGGAAGAAGCCGGCAAGGAAGAGTGTGTTGCCCGTGGTGGCGGCGGCATTGGAAAGCGTCACTGTGGGTTCGTGCGACACCTCGTTCCTGGATTGCAGGAAGAATATGGGCATTTTGCGGTTAACGACGCTCATAACCATCGCCGGCATAAAGGAGGGGTTGTCGTCCCAGTCCAGAACCGCTCCGGAGATGTCGATGGCCGCCTTTGGCGTAGGATTGAGGAGCGGAGAGGCGGCCGAGAATACGGTCAGCGTTCCGCCATAAGAATGACCCAGGATTGCGATCCGTTTGGGGTCGGCTATAAGGTTCGTAGTCAAATAGCGAATTGCCTCCGCGACTTCGCTGACTTGAAACTGCAGGTACTCGACCGTGGCCGCATTCCGGAGCGCCGCCGGCTTGCTGGCAACATAATAGTCGGAATAAAGGCCGGTATTGATGATGCCGGCTTCGATGTCCGTGTGCCCGCGCCGCAACGGAGCAAATACCAGATAGCCCCGGCTCGTGAAGTACTGGGCAATGGCGCAGGGTTCCCCGCGTTCTTGGTCGTGGCCATGGTTGTAGACGATCGCTGGAAGCCCACCGCCTTCCTTGGGAGTCGGCGGCAAATACAACCACCCGCTTAGCTTGCATTCCTTGGTGCCGTTGCAGCGGAAATCATTGGGTGGAATGGGGTTGGGTTTGTAGTAGTCGACAACGAAGGCGGCCACGCTGGGGTCGAGTCCGGTGCAAGTGGTGGCGAGTGACGGCGAGGCGGAAAGCAGCGCTATTCCGATGGTCGCGGCTAAAGCAAGATTTGTATTTCGGTTCATGATTCTTTCCTTTCTGGTTTCGCGCCAGTCATCATTGCGAAGGGATGGCTGGCGCCGGCGTTGTCGTGCCGGTGGACAGCAACAAACAGACTGCGTTTGCTGTCCTACAACCCATCCAGCGATCTAAACCGGAAAAGTGGTCGGATTTTTTTCACTCGCCCACGCTCCGCCCGGTCAAATATAGACTGTCCATCATGCTGAAAGTATTCTGCGCACCGGCGCGCTACACACAGGGACCGAATGCAACCGACCAGTTGGGGCTGGAAATCAGGAATCTGGGCTTAGAAGGCCCCGCGATCCTAGTCGCCGGCCGCAGCGCTATCCGGCTGCTCGAGGATGTCTGGGCTCGGACCTTCGCCGAGGCCCAAATGGAGTATCAAGTCTTCCCCTTCGCCGGGGAGTGTACAGCAGCCGAGGTGCGGCGAGGCGCCGAGGCAGCAGTCGCCGGGAAGGCGCGGGTCGTTATCGGCGCCGGGGGCGGCAAGGTATTGGACGCTGCGCGTGCCATTGCTGCGGATCTCTCCCTGCCCGTGGTCAATTGCCCGACCATCGCTTCGAGCGATGCTCCCTGCAGCGCTCTCTCCGTGATCTACAACGAGGACGGCAGCGTCGAACAGTACCGCATCTACCGGCGCAATCCTGACCTGGTTCTGGTCGATACCGCTGTCATCGCCCGAAGTCCGGCGCGTCTGCTGGTAGCGGGCATGGGAGACGCGCTGGCAACCTGGTTTGAGGCCAAGGTCTGTGTCGAAGGCGGAGTGAAGAACATGCGCGGCGGCGCCTCCACGCGCAGCGCTTTGGCTCTCGCCGAACTCTGCTACCGGACTCTGCTGGCCGATGGCGTTGCCGCCCTGGAATCGGTGCGTGCCCAGACGCCCAGTGACGCCCTCGAGCGCCTGGTGGAGGCCAATACGCTTCTCTCCGGCCTCGGCTTCGAATCTTCCGGCCTTGCCGCCGCCCATGCCATCCATAACGGCCTCACGACAGCGCATGGAACCCACACCTACATGCACGGCGAGAAGGTAGCTTTCGGCGTGCTGACTCAATTGATGTTGGAGTCTCAGCCGTCGGCGGTTGTCGACGAAGTACTGGCGTTTTCCAGGAGCGTAGGTCTGCCAACCACCTTCGCGCAAATCGGTATCCCCAATCCGGACGAGGACCTCTTGCACTCCATCGCCCGGCGCGCCACCATCGCCGGTGAGACCATCCACAACGAACCCATGCCCGTAAGCCCTGCAATGGTCGTGGCGGCGATGCGGGCGGCCGATGCGGCCGGCTGACTGGGAGTTACTTCGCCAGCGAAACGGAAATGAGTTCCTCGTCGTTGCGCGTGAGGATGTGCCGGTTAGCGTACGCCGGGTGGGACCAGTGGACGGCTCCAAGCTCTCGGCGATTATTGGAGTTCGAGGTCGGCTTGATGAGGTTGCTCCGGCTGATTTCCTTGTAGCCCTTTGGGGAGAGTTCGGCAATGATGAGATCGCCGCGGTCGTTATTGATGAAATATCGGGAACCGTGTTTGACGATGAATCCGGAAGCCCAGCGCGCCTTTTCGTTTGTCACGTCCATCGTTTCCCAGACGCGCTGGCCGGTGCGTAGATCCAGGCAACGGAACTGGCCGTAGCTGCAGATTCCGTAGATGTAGCCGTTATCGATGACGGGAGTGTTAACCACCGCGTGGAGCCCATCGGTCTTAATCTCGCTATCGCTCTTGCCCCGCCAAAGTAATTTGGCGGATGCGCCTGCCAGTTCAAGCAACATGGAGCCGTTGTAAAAGGACGACACCAGTACGTTGCGGCCACTAATAACCGGAGTGGCGAGGGACATTCCGTGATTCAGCTTGAAGGGCTGCTCCCAAAGGAGACGGCCGGTTACCGGGTTGAGCGAGGAGACGGCCGAGGAGTGCCAAATGATGACCTGACGGACACCGCCCTGATCCACCAGGATCGGTTGGCAATAGCCAGGTTCTGTGTTGGAAGCTAGCGACCGCCAGATCTCTTTACCGGACATCTTGTCGAAAGCAAGGACCTTGGCGTTGGGCTGGCCTCCAGCGATCACAATCAGCCGGGGGCCATCGACAATGGGAGCACCAGCGATCCCCCACACGGGCAACACCGTACCATAGTCGCGCACAAAATCCCGTTGCCAAATCACCTCGCCCGTAGTGGCGCGGAGAGCAAGCAGTACCCCGCTGGCACCCACGACATAGACGCGGTCGCCATCGACGGTCGGTGTAGCGCGGGGACCGTAAGCGTAGCTGATTCCGCTGTAGTTGGCCTCCCATTCCCGCGTCCAAAGGACCTTGCCGGTACGCTCATCGATCGCGAGCGCGCGTTCCGTACCGCGAGGCGCCTTGCCTGCAAGGAAATCGGTGACAAATACGCGGCCGTTGGCGACCGACGGACCCGCAAAACCGCCGCGGACCGGGGTACGCCAAACGGGGCGAAGTTCCTTTTCCGCGAAACGCTCGATGATGCCGGTTTCGCTCCAGACACCGGTACGTCCTGCGCCGCGAAACTCGGGCCAATCCGCGCCCGGCGCCATCAGGCAGGCGAAGGCGAGCAGTCGAAGTACATTCATTTAACGATGATCTTATATCCTCGAGCCAGACGCCCGGGTCCACCGCAGCTTCCGTTCCTGCCGCGGCTGGTGATACGCCGCGGCTGGTGATACGATGCGAATGCGGACACATGTGTCCCAGGAGCGGTCATGTTCCCGGCGCACCCTACCGTAAATTCAATCGTTTCCGCGTGCCCCCCGATTGCATCCTTCATGGGCATGATTGAGACACTCTGGCAGGATCTTCGCTCGGGGCTTCGCGTGCTGCGGCACAGTCCCGCCTTCGCTGTCATTGCGCTGTTGACCCTGGGAACGGGCATCGCCTGCACCACCACCGTCTTCTCCTGGATCGATGCCGTGCTGCTCCATCCCTATCCCGGCGCGGCACGCGAGCACGAACTGATGACGCTGGAAATGGTCATGCCCGGAGCGCCCAACGGCGGCGTGAACATCTCCTGGACCGACTTCCGCGACTACCGCGAGAATCTCCATGCATTTTCCGGCCTCGCCGTCTACCGGCAGAGCGCCTTCACCGTCGGCGAAGGCGATCGTGGCCGTATGGTCTGGGGCGAGTTTGTCTCCGGGAACTACTTCAGCGTCATGGGCGTCAATGCGCTCACCGGCCGTGTCTTCACGCAGGAGGAGGACGGCCAGGCACTCGGCGCCTATCCCGTCGCCGTCATCAGCGAACGCCTCTGGCGTGACGCTTTCGGCGGCGATCCCGCGATCGCCGGCCGCAACGTCCGAGTGAACCGCCAGATGCTAACCATCGCCGGCGTTGTGCCCAAGGAGTTCCGCGGCAGTTCGCCCGTGTTGCACTACGACATCTGGGTCCCCATGACCATGGGCGTCACGCTAGGGTCCATGAGCGAGCGCACCTTCACGCAGCGCGGCCAGCGCGGCGGTTTGACCGCGATCGGCCGCCTCCGCCCCGGAACCACGCTCACGCAAGCCAACGCCGAAGCGGTCTCCATCGCCCATCGCCTCGAGCAGGAGTTCCCCGCAACCAACCAGCGTGTGGGCGCCGCCGTCGTCGAGGCCCGCGACGCGCACACCGGGGTGAACCAGTATTTGAAGGCCCCTCTGGCTATTCTGCAGACCGTATCCTTCGTCCTGCTCCTCATTGTCTGTGCCAACATTGCCAACCTGCTTCTGGCCCGCAGTGTCGGCCGCCAGCGCGAGTTCGGCATCCGTCTTGCCCTCGGCGCCGGCCGCCGCCGCGTCGCCCGCCAGGTGATGCTCGAAACCCTCGTCCTCGCTACCGGCGGCGCCGGCGTAGCCCTCCTCATCCTGCTGTGGACCCAGGGAACCCTCATCTCCATGGTGCCCAATATTGGCATCCCCGTCAGCACCCCTTTTTCCTTGAACGGGCGAATCCTCGGTTTCACCTTCGGCGTCTGCGTCGCGGCCAGTCTCATTTCCGGCGCCTGGCCCGCCGTAGTGGCCTTCCGCGCCAACTTGAACGACGTGCTCAAAGAAAGCAGCCGCGGCGACACCGCCGGCGCCGGGTCCCGCCGGACTCGCGGCGCGCTGATCGTCGGCGAGGTCGCGCTCGCTACCGTGGCGCTGGTCGGCGCGGCCCTCTTCCTGCAGAGTTTCCGCAATATGCAAGCCATCTTTCCGGGTTTCGATGCCTCGAATGTCACCCTCGGCCGTATCTACCTGGAGGCCGCCGGCTTTCGCGGCGACGAGGCGCGCCTTCTTGCCGGCAGACTCCAGGAGCGGGCCCTCGCCGCCCCCGGAGTCGAGTCCGCCACTTACACCGATTTCGTTCCCCTCAGCACCACCGCCGGCCCCTACATGAACGTTCGCATCGACGGCTACACGCCCCCGGCCGGCGAGTCCGTCGCCGTCAACCGCGCGCTCGTCGCCCCTGGATACTTTGCCCTCCTGCGCATTCCGTTACTGGAGGGCCGCGACTTCAACGCCCTCGACACCCGCGAAAGCCAGCCGGTTGCTATCGTCAATGAGAGCTTCAGCAAACGCTATTTCGGCGGACGCCCGGCCCTCGGCCGCGAGATCCGCCTCGACGGAAAAACGTGCCGCGTCGTAGGCGTCGCCCGGGACAGCAAGTACTTCAGCCCGGATGAACCGGCCAGCGGACACTTCTACCTTCCGTTCAATCAGTTCTACAATTCCAGCCAGGAGTTGTACCTGCTGGTCCGCGGCGAGGGCGCCTTGCCTGCTATCCGCCAGGCCGCGATCGAGTCCGGCTCCGCCGCTTTCCACGCAGTCGCGCTTTCCGAATACACTCAGTTGGCCGTTTTCGGCCAGAAGGTCGCCGCGAATCTCATGGCCGCGCTCGGCGTTCTCTGCCTCGTGCTGGCCGCCATCGGCCTCTATGGCGTCATGTCCTACACCGTCAATCACCGCATCCCGGAGATCGGCATCCGTATGGCCATGGGCGCCCGCCCCGGCGATGTCATCGGCATGATCGTCAAGGAGGGCATGACCCTCGCTCTCACCGGCGTCGCCCTGGGCATCGTTTGCGCTCTCGGCGCCGCGCGGCTGGTGGCGAATTTCCTCGTCGGTCTATCCGGGTGGGATCCGGTGATCTTCGCCGGTACCGCCGTCCTCCTCTCCGCCGTCGCGTTGCTCGCCACTTCGATCCCGGCCCTCCGCGCGACCCGTATTGACCCGGTCCTCGCCCTCAGGAAGTAGGAAAGCTTCTGGCGATGTGTCAGAACGGCTCCGGGGTTGTCAACAGAATCGCGCGCTCATATACTGAATTGCCAAATGCCCCGCCTGTTGACCATTACGTTTCTTTTCGCCGTCTTAATCGCTAATGCGCAGACTCCCTGCCAAAGTCTCAAAACTCTGGCACTTCCCGCCGCGGAAATCAAATCGGCGGAGGAGATTGCGGCAGCGATGTTACCGGAACACTGCAAAGTCGCCGCGGTACTTACTCCATCCCCCGACTCGCATATCGAAATGGAAGTCTGGCTACCCCGCCCGGAGTCCTGGAACGGTAAGTATCAAGCAGTCGGCAATGGGGGTTGGGCGGGGACAATTACGTATGGCTCCGCCACTCCGCAGCCGAACGCTCGCTCCATGTCCTCGGCTCTGATGGAAGGCTACGCCACTTCATCGAATGACACCGGCCACAAGGGGAATGGCGGGGATGCTTCCTTCGCCGCGGGACACCCGGAGAAATTGGTCGACTTCGCTCACCGCGCGGTTCATGAGATGACCGTGCAATCGAAAAAGATCATTGCGGCATATTATGGCCGTGCGGCCAGGCTCTCCTATTGGAATGGATGCTCCACTGGAGGCCGCCAGGGTCTGATGGCCGCGCAGCGTTATCCAGAGGATTTCGACGGCATCATCGCCGGCGCACCGGCGGCCAACTGGACAGCGCTGATGACCAGTTTCATCTGGGCCGCGCAAGCCGCCTACCAGGGCCAACCGGGCAACCTCCCCAAGGAGAAGCTCACCATTTTGCACGACGCCGTGATCAAGTCGTGCGACCAACTGGATGGGGTCAAGGACGGCTTGCTCGAAGACCCGCGTCGCTGTAAGTTTGATCCAAAGACAGTCGAGTGCCGCGGCGCCGATGACTCCGCCTGCCTCACGGCTCCCCAGGTTGAGGCGGCCCGTAAAATCTACTCCGGCCCCATTAACTCGCGTACCAAAGAAACCATCTATCCCGGCATGCCGCCCGGCAGCGAGCTCGGATGGGACTCAGTGCGCGGCCTGCAGCCTTTCGGGATCGGGGAAAGCTACTTCAAATTCCCCGTTTTCAATGACCCCAAGTGGGACTACCGCAACATGGACTTCGACAACACCATCGCCAAGATTAGCCAGATGCACGCGACGTTGATGAACGCCATGGATCCGGATCTGAGTAAGTTTTTCGCGCGCGGCGGGAAGCTGCTCCAGTACCACGGTTGGGATGATCAGCAAATTTCTGCTTTGAACAGCTTGAACTACTACGTCAGCGTCTTGGACAAAATGGGTAACGCGGACAAGGTCGCGCAATCCTATCGCCTGTTCCTGGCGCCGGGAATGATGCACTGTTTCAACGGAGCGGGCCCGAACCAGTTCAATTCCATGGCTGCTCTGGAACTGTGGCGGGAAAAGGGAATTCCCCCCGATAAAATCGTTGCGAGCCATGTAACCGGAGTGGCTGTCGATATCACGCGGCCGCTATGCCCGTATCCGCAAGTCGCCGTTTACAACGGTTCCGGTACGACTCGGGATAGTATCAATTTCACTTGCAAGGCCCCAAAGTAGGGGATCAACTCACCCCAATCGCCCGGACGTTACTGGCGCCGCGTAGGGTCCCGTCCTTCAGCCGTTCGCACACGTTCGCGGTTCCGCCGACGGCATTAACGATACGCACTTCGTGTCCCAGCCTCTGCAACTCGCCGACGAGATCCGGACTCAGGGTCCGCGTCACATCAATGGGCGCCTGTTCTTCGACATGCAATCGCGGCGCGGTGATCGCTTGCAGGCCGGTGGCGCCATGCTCGACGATCTGCCGGCATAGGTGGGCGACAACGCTGACAATTCGCCGGCCCCCGCGCAAGCCCAATGCGACATCACGGTCCGGCAAACGAAGAATGGTCGGACAAACATTGTTCAATGGCCGTTTGCTGGGACCTACCGAATTCGGCTTCCCTGGACGCGGGTCGAAGCGGCACATGCCGTGGCCCAGCGTAATCCCCGTGCCGGGCACAGTCACACAGGATCCAAAGGATCCTCCGTGCGACAGCGTCACCGCCACCAGGTTTCCGTCCGAATCAGCCGTGCTGATATTTACGGTGCCGGGGCTTGTTCCCGCGGCCGGCGCGCGCTGCGTGTCCACCATCTTGGGAAACCTGCGCATCGCGGCGGTGAGTCCCGCGGCGTAATCCTTGCTTAGGAAGCGTTCGAAGGCCACACCGTCTCCAAAAAACTGAAGCCGGTCCCGCCAGGCGAGCTTGCCCGCTTCGGCCAACTGATGCCAGTACATCGCGTCCGAAAGCGCGTGCGGCGGCAAGCACTCCCACATGTTCAATAGCTGCGCCACGGTCAACCCGCCATTCGCCAGAATCCCGCTGTGAATACGAGCGCCGCGAAACGTGCTCTCGTACGGGGCGGTCAAACGCGGCTGAAATCGCTTCATATCCTCTCGCGTCAGAATGCCGCCGATGTTGCGGACATGATCGGCAATCTCGCCGCCAAGCTCACCTTCATAGAAGTCACGCCATCCGTTCTTTGCCAGGCGGTTAAGCGTCCCGGCCATGTCGGGGCGGTGCCAGATGTCGGCCGGCTCCGGGATCTTTCCGTTCGGCATCAAGTGTTTTTCCGCCGCCGGCAGCGCTCTTATTGCCTTCTCACGGCTGCGTATCCCAGACGCCGAATTACCGAACGGAACGCCTCGATCCAGCAGTTCGAGCGACGGCGGAAATAGGGCCGCCCACTTCAGCCGCCCCCATTTTTCATGCAGGCGTCCGATGCCCGCCATGACACCCGGAACCCCCACCGCGAGCGGTCCGCTGACGTTGGCGTCTCCACGAACCGAACATTGATACTCGTTCTCATTTAGTCCATTGACGGCGCCTTTCGGCATTACGCTAAACATGTTCTCCGTCGCCGCGGCGGGCGAGACCGAGTTGGAGTCGAGATGCCATACACGCCCTGTTTTCCCTTCCAGAACGACGGCACAGAGGACATAGCCGCCCAGGTCCACCGCCTGGGTATCCAACATGCACGCTGCCAAACAGGAGGCAGCGGCCGCATCCATGGCATTTCCCCCGTCCTGAAGCATCCGCGCGCCCGCCCGCGCGCTATCCGGGGGCTCGGTGGCCACGACACCGAAAGTGCCCCGCACCTCCGGGCCTTCCTGTATCGTGCGCGAATATCCGGCCGCGGTTGCGGCTAATGAAAGGATCTGGCGTCGCTTCCATTCAGGCATGATTTAGACTCGCATAATTGGGATGGGCCAGAGGAACCGAAGGTCATGCGCCGCATTCGTTACGGCCGGCCGCCCGACTCACCAGGAGCGCCGCATCAAACCCGGTACAAAGTCGAAATGGCCGTCGCGGCTGATCGCTGGCATTGCGTGCTGCCGGCAGAGCGCGGCGATCCACACGTCGTTGGCCGGAATTGGCATGCCGCCGGCGTCCAGCGCATGCGGTCCAGGATCGCGTCACATCCTCTGGTTCGATCTGCCCGAATTCCTCATCGATTCGCCCTTGTATCCGCTTGGTTTCCTTATGAAGATGGGCCAACTCGCCCGCGCATTCCAGCCAGGGCTTCTCTCGGCCCCGCGCGCCCTTCGAAAGCCTTTCCTCAACCGCTTGTGTAACAAACTCACGCAAAGAAATTCCCAGCGCACTCGCTATCGCTTTGGCCTTTCGAAAGGTTGGGTCCGGAATCTCCAGCGTATTCTTCATCGGTCTACTGTCCCATATTGATGGGAAGCGAGCGAATTTCCCGCCCCTGAGAGAATCTGTACCCTACTGTACTCTCTCAACCCCTGGACACGAGTAGTCCTTCCGCTCAAATAACTTCATCTCAACAATTGCCAATCCACTCCGCTCCGCAATTCGCTCAGCCAACCTCGTCCGCTCCGCTTCCGGGAATCTGCCCGGATGCCACATTGTGCCCCACAGGTATCCGTCGGAGAAACAGACCAAATATTCAATCCCTGTCGAAGCCCTGCCGCCGAGTTCGTCGATCCGCTCCGGGGCACTCCGGATCGAGCGAGCCTGATCGTGCCGGTATGCCCTCTCGGTAACGGAGAGAAAAGGATTGTACCGGATGTGGTCCGGCGCCAGCACAACGTACCAATCAGCCATCCCGGCGCCCAAAAAGCCCGGCAAGGCCGCAAAAAAGAGCGCCAAAAGCAACCACCAGAACTTGCCCGCGGACGCCTTCCATTTGCTCCACTCCAGCCACAGCGAGAGCGCAATCCCGGTGATGAAAAATCCCGCGAAACCGGCTGGAACAATCAGGTCCGCCCAGGTCGCCAGGAGTGTAATACTCGACGGCCCCGCGGTCTCTGTGCGAAATGCGGCCCAGCGAATAAGCAACCGGAGAATCCCATAGCCGACGGCAGGCGTGAGAACGAAGCACCATACCAAAACGGCCGCCAGCATCCGTTTTCGCTCCTGCGGCGACAGCTTCTCGATCTCCGGAACAAACAGCCGATTGACCAGCGCGTCGTTTGCCGCGCCGGTTATTCCGGCACTGCCCAGATCCTCGATGGGCACCTAACTTTCCTTCCTTTCGCGGACCATAAAATAGGTCCGCAGCCGATCCCTTCGCTCGAAATTATAATATGGGGCCGTGACCGGCATGAAGCTGGATCGGGCCGTCGTGCGCGGACTGGTTATCGGCGTCGCCCTTCGACCTGGGCGCGTCGCTGACGGGTGCCATTCCAGCTCTTTTGCTCGTCGCCGGGATCCTGCTCAGCGAAATGAAAGAGGCGATCCCGGCAACCGTGTGCGCGACACCGGCGCTCTTTCTAATGCGCTTCCGAACGGCCGCCTGGTTGCGAACTCCACCCACCCTTCCGCCATTCTTCTCATCGCCAACCGTAGTGTGCCGGGCTGATGCCTTCGAACCTCAAAAACGGATTGCCAGAAGTATCACGACGCAGCACAGCGACGCCTGGGCACGTCTCCATCATCCATCGCTAACCGGGACGCAACCCGCCCGCCAGCGAGTCCCGTAGTGACCTCGTCTCCTGCAGCACTTCGCGCGCCGCTGCCCAAGCCGGCGGCTCCTTCACCGCAGCAATCTTCTCGCCCAGTCCCGAATCGCGATACGCCCGGAGCCGCTCGACAAGCAAATCGCGAATCGCCTCCCCATTATCGACACCCGCAAACCTCCCCATATGCCCCGTAGAGTGTCCCCCGTGCGCGTCCGTGCCCCCGCCCGCCGACCGCACCTCGACATTCGCCAGCCCCAGCAGCCGCTCGATTGGATTCGCATTCACCCGAATCTCCTGAATATTGGCGAAGGTCATCGTAATCTCTTCCAGCCACACCACGCCGCTCCGGATCCGCAAGCTGCGGTCTGTCATGATGTACCATCGCAGCTCGTAATTCAGCCGCTGCACGAAGTACGTAATCGGAAGCGAAGTCAGAAATAGCAACGCCGCTCCCGCATCCAAAATCCGCCAGACCATGCGCACAACCGGCGGCAGCGTGGGAATGAAACTGAAAGCGAACATCACCAGAAGGCCCAACGCAACCAGCGCGTTGCCGAATCCCCACACGATCAGCCGCCAGGCGAAATAGTTTCGACCCGCGTTGAACATACGTACCGACTCCTTGGCGCCCTCGGGAACGTGCGGCTCGGCGGGCACCCTGGCCAATCGCAAAACGATACCTTTCGCCCAGGCGGTAGGCGTCATGGCCGCGACCTCTCCACCAGCCCACGAATCTCCCGCAAGGCGCTGGCGATCTCCAGCAGCACCGCGGCGTGCGGATCGTCCGCGTCGTCCGCTTTTTCATCCCGGGTGCCGCGCATCCGCGAGTACAGGAAATCGCGCATATCCTCGGGATCCTCCATGCCCTCCAGCGTCATATTCGCGCTCGCCGTTCCGGCCGCCGTCTGGATCTCGATGCGGGCCAACCCCAGCCACCGCTCGATCAGGTTCGACCGCAAATGAATATCCTGTATCCGCGAATAATTCAGCAACACTTCCCGCCGGAAGATGATTCCCCACTTCATGTGGATGCCATCGGTATCGAACCGGTAGCGCAGCGTGTGATACCGGAAGTATAGATACGGAAAGACAAAGGGAAAGGCGACCGTGGCCGCGATGGCCACCAGAACGTAGTACGTCCATAAGCTCTCGCGAGGCCGTTCAATGGCCACGATGTGCGGTGGTATCGGCGCAGCCGGCATTCCTAAGAGAATACGTTACCGGGCTGCGCCAAGTTCACTGCAACCCTACTTGACCTCTATGAGCACTTTCTCAATCTTTCCCACGAAGTTGTTCCCATGCTGCTTGTACGCCGCGCTCACGTTGGTGCCTTCGTCCACTCCCACGTCCGCCGCGTCGTCCGCCGAGAAGATGTTAGCGTTGGTACGCTCCACCCGTCCGGATCCAACCACTTTGCCGTTGACTGACAGAGTGGCCTTTCCACCTTTGCCCCGGCCATTGCCGTCGTAGGCGAAATCCATTTTGATCGTTGCCTTGCCCGGCGCCAGCCGTTCCCCGGCGTTGACCGTGTATTCCTGCAGGCCCACGAAGTTGTACGTGTATGCAGGCTTTCCGTCCTTAACGTAGAGACTCCATCCGCCGAACCGGCCGCCCTGGCAAAGGATCACCCCGTTCGCCCCGCCCGCGGGTATCTCCACATCGGCCGTGATCGTCACCGATTGGTTCTTCACGTTGATGAACGCATTTTCAGCCATGCCCGTCATGCCCTCAAAAACCGTGAGCGACTTGCGGCCGGCCATCAGATCCGGCCGGCCCGCGATCATCGGGTCGAACCGTTCGATCGAACGGTCGTCAATCGGAAGCACACGGTAAGCCTGCGCCTCCTTCATGAAAAGCGCCTGCAACTCCTTCAACTTTTCAGGATTGCTCGCCGCCAGGTTGTTGGTCTCGCTGAAGTCCTCCTCGATGTTGTAGAGTTCCCACACGTCCTCGGCGAGCGGGTGCCTCGGCGCGGCCTCCCACGGAGCCTTATGAAGGGTGGCTGCGATCCAGCCGTCATGGTAGATGGCCCGGTTTCCGAAGATTTCGAAGTACTGCGTCTTGTGCCGGCCCACGGCCTTTTCATCGTTGAAGGTGTACACCATGCTCACGCCTGCCATCGGCGTCTGCGCTACGCCGTTGACCGTCTTCGGCTCGGGAATTCCCGCCGCTTCCAGCACGGTCGGTGCGATATCGACAACATGTTGGAACTGGCTGCGCATCTCGCCGTGGCGCTTGATACGGGCGGGCCAGCTTATAACGATCGGATTGCGCGAACCGCCGAAATTCGCCGCGACTTGCTTGGTCCACATGAAGGGCGTGTTGCCCGCCACCGCCCAGCCTGCCGCCATATGGGGGAACGTCTCCGGCCCGCCCCATTTGTCCAAACTCTTGACCATATCTGGCACCGCCTCGGCGACGCCGTTGAAGTAGGTCATTTCGTTGAACATGCCGGCCATGCCGCCTTCCGCGCTGGCGCCGTTGTCGCCAACGATATACATGATCAATGTGTTGTCGAGTTCGCCCAGGTCCTCAATTGCTTTCACTACCCGTCCGATCTCGTAGTCCGTGTGCGCCGCGAACGCTGCAAATACTTCCATCTGCCGCGCGAAGAGCTTCTTCTCATCGCCCGATAGCTTCTCCCAGTCCTTGATGTCCGCTGGCTTGTCGGCCAGCTTAGCGTTCTGCGGAATAATGCCAAGCTTCTTCTGCCGCGCAAAAGTCTCTTCCCGGTACTTGTCCCATCCACCATCAAATTGACCTTTGAACTTGGCAATCCATTCCTTCGGTACGTGATGCGGCGCATGCGTGGCGCCGGTCGCGAAATACGTAAAAAACGGCTTGTCGGGAGTCAGCGACTGCTGGCTGCGAATCCATCGAATCGACTGATTCGTCATATCGGTGGTGAAGTGGTAGTTCGGGTCGTGCGGAACTTCCACCTTCGTGGTGCCGTCATAGACGAGCGGCGCCCATTGATTGGTCTCGCCGCCGATAAAGCCGTAGAACTTATCAAATCCCGAATGGGTCGGCCACCGGTCGAACGGTCCGGAAACGCTGACTTCCCACGGCGCCGTCTCGTGGTACTTTCCGAACGCGGCGGTACTGTAGCCGTTCTGCCGCAGGATCTCCGCCATCGGCGTGATGCTTTGCGGCCGTGCTCCCGTGTTGCCCGGGAAGGCCGTGGCCACTTCCATGATCGCGCCCGCATTGTTCGAATGGTGGTTACGCCCGGTGAGGAGGGCGACGCGAGTGGGCGAACAGAGCGCCGTCGTGTGGAATCGGTTGTACTTCAGTCCTTTGCTCGCCACACGGTCCAGTGTCGGCATGGGAATCTGGCCCCCAAATGTACTCGCGTGACCGAATCCGATATCGTCGATCAGAAATACCACGACATTCGGCGCTCCCTTCGGTGCCTTGACCTCAAACCTCTCCGGCGCCTTGGCCTTGCGCGCGTCGAGCTCCGCACTCTTCGGATAGTCCGGCTCCGGGATCGGAAGTACCGTTCGATCGAGGCCCGTTCCGGCCGATTTTGACGGCGCCTGGGATTGCGGCGAACTCCCGCAGCCAGCCATCGCCGCCATGGCCAACGCGCCAATGAGCGTAGCGGCCCTTACTTCTCGTTTTGTCATTCAGTCCTCGGATTGGATGCTTCTTGCAGGAATAGTGCCAAAGCCGCCGGCCAGCGCCTTGCGGTAGACGGTCTTGATCGTCGGTGATGCCGCCTCCGCATGCCTGGACTCTTTTTCTATCCTTGACGCCGCCGCATCGCCGGCCGTCCCGAAAATTATTTGGGTCGCGCGCACAGAACACGCATCTCACCACGAAAACTAATCATGCCTTCCAATCTAAACTACCCCCTCTTGCTCGCTCTTGCTTTATTCATCTGCGTGCTACTGGCGCTGGAGCTAGGCCGCAGAATTGGAATCCGGCGGCGTACTCGAGATCCGGAGGGTGCCGACGTGGGGCTGGGGACGGTTAACGGTGCCATCTTTGGACTCGTCGGACTCTTGATCGCGTTTTCATTTTCCGGTGCCGCTTCGCGTCTCGACAAGCGGCGCGACCTCGTCGTCCAGGAAGCGAACGACATCGGGACAGCATATCTCCGCGTAGACTTGCTGCCCGCGGCCGCTCAGCCTGCGTTGAGAGAACGGTATCGGCGATACGTCGACTCCCGGCTGGCAATCTACCGGGCACTCCCCGACATCGAGGCTGCTAAGGCCAGGCTCGCTGAGTCCAATCTCATCCAAGCCGAGATCTGGAAGCTTTCGGTAGCCGCAACCAAGGAAGTCCAGGTAAACGGCCCAGCCGTAACGTCGCTGGTGCTGGCTTCGTTGAATGAGATGATCGATATTACGACCACGCGCACCGTTGCGCTACTGACACATCTGCCGCCAATCCTGGTCGTTATGCTGGGAATCCTGGTTTTTGGAGGGTCGGTGATCTCCGGTTACGAACTCTCCGGAGCCAAGCACCGCAGGTTGCTGCATGCGCTTTCGTTTGCTGCCCTCATGGCAGGAGTACTCTACATCATTATCGATCTGGAATACCCCCGGATAGGGATGATCCGGCTCGATCAGTTCGACCAGGTGCTCGTCGATGTGCGGAACAGCATGAATTGACGATCGAGCCAGGTGGTCTCGTGGATGCGGCGCTTTGCTAAGCTGAAGCCTGCCGCAATCGGCCGCTACTTCCCAGTCAGCACTCCGGCCAGAAAGCGGAGTTCAGACTCGACCTCTGCGGGATCGGCCACCGTATCCGCGATCTCCTGCCGGAAAAGCTCGCGATACCTCTTCCGCAGCCGGTGAATCGCAACCTTGAGCGCGCCCTCGGAAGTATTCATTTCGAACGCCAGCGCGGCATACGGCGCATCGGCCTGCCCGAGAAGAAAAACCTTCAACCGGTCGAAATGCTCCACGCGCCCGTGACGAACGAACTCTGTCCGCAAATTGTCAACGACCCGGTCGAGCACCGAAAGCGCCCAACGCCGCTCGAACAGCCGCTCCGGCGTCTCATCATGCGCAGGCTCCCGCTGGTAGCGCTCTTCGCCCGAAGCGAACTCCAGGGACACAACGGCTCCGCCGCCGCGTTTGTGCGCGCGCTGGCGATCCTGTTCATCGGCGACAAAGAACTGTAAAGAAGTCAACAGAAACGACCGGAACCGGCCCTTCTCCGGATCCGCTCGATCCAGATATCGTCCCTCCAAAACTCGCACAAAAAAGTCCTGCGTCAGATCCTGCGCCTGGTCCGGCGCATACCCGCGCCGCCGCAGATAGGCGTACAACGGATACCAGTAGTTCTCACACAGCGAAACTAAAGCGGAACGCGATTCCTTCCGGTCCGGATCGCCGGCGGCTACCACCATGGTCCACCGCGTCGTCGGAAACCGGGCCGAGCCCGGTAGTGTGTGTATGGTCCCGTCGTTCATGTGTCCCTACACGGCATAAGGAATCGGACGCCAAAGGTTACAGCCCGGACTACAGTTTCGCGTACTCCGCTTTGACGCTTTTCAGAATCGGGACATCCGGGTCTGCGTCTTTCCAAAGTGAGAGGAACTGCTGGTACGCTGCTTTCGCCTTGGTATTATCGCCTGACAAAGCAAATACTCGACCAAGCTGCAAGTGCGCCAGCGCGCCGATCGGATCCAGCGCCACTAAACCGCGGTGGTCGAGAATCTTCTGAAACTCGGCCGCCGCTTCCGCCAACCGTCGCGCCGCCAAAAAAGCCTCACCGCGTATATACGCCGAGTGTAAACCGCCAAGATAATAACCATTGAAGGTCAGGCCATTCTGCGCCAGCTCATACCGGCGAGAGATCTCCAGCAAGTCCACACTCTCCGCCGGCTGCGATCGCCGCAGTGCCGCTAACCCGCGCAGAACCGGCACGTAAGTGAACTTCGCAAACGTATCTTCCGGGAAACGCTTCTCCAGATCGTCCGCGAGTTCCCCCGACCGGGAAGAGTCGCCCGAAAGCGCCAGGGCAAAGCCGGCAGCGTATTCGACGTCCCGGCCCTTGGAAAGTTCAAGCGCCGCCCGGGCGCTCTTGATCCCTTCGGGAGCATTCCCGCTGAATGCTTCCCACACCCCTCGCGAGGCCAGGTAACTCGCCGCGGATTCGCGTCCAAACTGCTCCTGCAGAGCCAATTCCACAGCGCGCCGGGATGACCTTCGCGCGCCCTGTAAGCGGCCGGTACGGGCTAAAGTGAGAGCTTCCTGGTGGGCCAGCCAGTGCTCCGCCCTCCGCTTTCCCTTGGCCCGGCTTACTACGCGCGCCATCTCCTCGTGGTCGCCCTTGAGCGCCGCCATGTTGTACCGGAGAACCAGTATATGGGGTATTTCCAGCTTGCGCTCGGCGGCGCGCTGCAGCGTGGCCTCCGCTTCCTGGACACGGTTCGAGCGGAAATTGGCGGCCGCCAGAGTGCCATACACCATCGCCTTACTGGGATCTAGCGCGATTGATTCCTGGGCCGCTGCAATCGCGATTTGGTATCGGCCGGTCCCATGAGTGGATATTCCCCCTAACAAACCTTGGGCCGTGGCAATGTCCCCTCCTCGGGGATACGTCTGCTTCCACAACTCAAGGGTTTGGTATGCCTTCTCCAGGTTCCCCGTCACCTGCCGGTCGTAGCTGAAGTCGATGTAGAACCGCTCGCGAGGGCTCACGCGATCGCGCAATTGCCAGGCTCTCGCCGTGCTCTCGGCCGACAGCTCGGACTCGCCAACCGAGCTATAGGACAGCCCCAAGTGCGCATGCGCAATTGCGAACTTGGGATCGATTTCGACAGCTCTCCGGTAAAAGGGTATCGCCGCTTCATTTCCGGCCGTTACTGCCATTTTCCCGCCCGTGGAGTACGCCTTCAAGGCTTCGAGTGACGGCGTCGTGACCTCGGCAAGCGGCGTCGAGTTCCGTTCCACCGTAGCCAGCGATTCGCCTACCCTGGTTCTGAATGTGCGCCCGATCTGGCTCAGAGAATGCAACACATCTTCTTTGGTCGGCGCTACAACCTGTTGCTGATCCAGAATGCTTCCGGTGCTGCAGTTCTTCGCGCGCAAGCCCAAAAGATACTGGCTTCCCACACGTGCGATCGACCCCTCCAGGACGGCCGCACTGCTCGTTCGCTCGCACACCTCTTGCGCGATCTCCGAGGTCAGCCGTGCATTCGGCTGTCCCATCAGCGCCAGCGTCTGCTGCACCGTCCGGTCCGAAATCACCGAAAACGGCGATTCTTGCAGCTCCACCGCCAGTCCCTGGCGCAAGGTGTCGTCAAACACCGGATCGCCGGTCTTGTTGTCGAAATCCGCCAGGACAATCGTGTCTTGGCCCGTCAGCTTCGCGGGCCGCTGTAGATACCCATACGTCGCCGCAAGCATCGCCACAACAGCGGCGCCCGCGGCAACCGCCTTCCAGGGAACGGGGCCGGCGGACGCGATAGCTAACTCCCGCTCCAACTCGGCGGCCGTTTGCCAGCGGCCCCCCGGATCATCGGCAAGACACCGGCTGATGATCTTTTCCAGCCTTCGCGAGGGCATGCGCCGGCGTTGGGCGCTGACCCGCGTTCCTGTCAGCATTTCATAGAAAACGCACCCGAACGCGTAGATATCGGACCGCTCATCGGCCGGCTGACCCGCTTTCTGTTCCGGCGCCATGTAAGCCGGCGTACCCATCACCATGTGGCTGGCGGTAAGCGTTTCATCCCCGCCGGTTTTCGCCAGTCCGAAATCCAGAACCTTAACCCCGGATTTCGCGATCATAATGTTGCCCGGCTTCAAATCGCGGTGAATCACACTCTTGCTGTGCGCTTCGGCCAGCGCCGACGCGATCTGCGATGCGTAAAGGAGGGCGGTCCTGGCTGCAAGCGGTCCGCGCTTGAGCAGGGCCGCGATCGTCTCCCCTTCCACCAGTTCCATCACAAGGTAGTCCGGCCCCACATCGTACAGCGTGCAGATGTGGGGATGGTTTAGGGAGGAAATCGCCCGCGCCTCGCGCTCGAAACGAGCGCTGAACTGCAAGCGAGTCGTTTTGATGGCCACCGGGCGGCCTAAGCGGGTATCAACCGCACGGAAGACTTCTCCCATTCCGCCCGCGCCGAGCTTGCCCTCGATTCGGTACGGCCCCAACTGTTGGACCAGCTTCGAGTCTGTGACGGTTGCGTCACCCAGCAATTCCGGGTGATTCGCAACGGCCGGCTGATCCAGAAGTTCGCCGCCGGTCCGCTGCGTAAGCAGAGACTCCAGTTCCCGCCGCGTTTCGGAGTTTGCCGCGGCCAAAAGTGTCTCGCGCTCCGCAGGGGTTCCCTGTTGAACCGCTTCATATAACTTTTCAAGCTGCTGGAAGCGGTCACGTGTCATATGGCGTTATTTTTTTGAGTTCAGCCAGGCGATCCAGGGCCGCCTTAACTCCGCCGCTCCACACTTTCAATAAATGTCGTAATTTCACCGGAAGGCGACAGAGATTGTTCTCCAAAAAAATATACCAGACCGTGACCGGATTCTCAGGCCGCTTCCGTTTCTACCATCGGGGGGAAATCATGCCCTTATAAGTGACGCTGAGAAAAGTCCGACACCGGCAAGTCGACGGCTGCTACAGTTTCGCGTACTCTGCTCGAACGCTTTTCAGAATCGGCACATCCGGGTCTGCGTCCTTCCAAAGTGCGAGAAAACGCTGGTAGGCCGTCTTCGCCTTGACTTTATCTCCCGACAAAGCAAACACTCGACCAAGCTGCAAGTGTGCCAGCGCGCCGATTGGATCCAGCGCCACAACTCCACGCTGATCGAGAATCTTCTGAAACTCCGCCGCCGCCTCTGCATACCTCTGCCCCGCAATGAGCGCCTCACCCCGCACATACGCCGAGTGCAAACCGCCTAGATACCAACCATTGAACGACAGGCCATTGGCCGCCAACTCATACCGGCGAGCGATTTCCAAATGCTCAAAACTCTCTGCCGGCTTGGCTCGCCGTAGTGCGGCCAACCCGCGAAGAACCGGTGCGTAAGTGAACTTCACAAACGTATCTTCCGGGAAGCGCTTCTCTAAATCGTCGGCAAGCACTCCCGATCTCGAAAAATCCCCTGCAAGAGCGAGGGCAAAGCTGGCGGCGTATTCGACGTCCCGGCCCTTGGAAAGTTCGAGCGCAGCTAACGCACTCTTCGATCCTTCAAGGGCATTCCCGCAAATGGCTTCCCACACCGCTCGCGAGGCGCGGTAACAGGCCGCGGATTCGCGTCCAAACTGCTCTTGGAGGGCAAGCTCCGCCGCTCGGCTCGATGAACGCCGCGCCGCCTGCAAACGGCCCGACCGGGCTAAAGCGAGCGCCTGCTGGTGGGCAATCCAGTGCTCTGCCCTGCGCTTACCCTGGGCCAGACCTACTACCCGGTCCATCTCGTCCTGGTCGCCCTTTAGCGCCGCCAGGTTATATCGGACAACCAGCATGTTAGGTAAGACCAAATTGCGCTTGGCGGCGCTCTGAAGAGTGCTTTCCGCTTCAGGGAAACGGTTCGTACGAAAGAAACTGGTCGCAAGACCTCCAAGCGCCATTCCGGAGGTAGGATCCGCGGCTATCGTTTCCTGGGCCAATTCTATGCTGCTCTGATATCGGCCGGTTCCTGCCCCGGAGATGCCCCCCCTTAAAGTGTAGGGGTTTGCGTTGCCACCGCCTCGGGGATCGGTCTTCAGCCACAGTTCGAGGGTTTGGTAAGCCTTCTCAAGGTTTCCCGTCACCTGCCGGTCGTAGCTGAAGTCAATGAAAAAGCGCTCGCGAAAGCTGACGCGGTCCCGCAATTGCCATGCTCTCGCAGTACTCTCGGCAGACAGCACGGACTCGCCGACTGCGCTGTACGACAGTCCTAGCTGCGCATGCGCGAGGGCGAACTTGGGATCGATTTCGACGGCCCGGCGGAAGAAAGCAATGCCCGCTTCATTCCCGGAGTTTAGGACCGTTCTCACACCCGTGCTGTAAGCCTTCAAGGCTTCGAGTGACGGCGTCGTGGCCTCGGCAAGCGGCGTCGAGTTCCGTTCCACCGTAGCCAGCGACTCGCCTACCCTCGTTCTGAATGTGCGCCCGATCTGGCTGAGAGAATGCAACACATCCTCTCTGGTCGGCGCTACAACCTGTTGCTGATCCAAGATGCTTCCGGTGCTGCAGTTCTTCGCGCGCAAGCCCAAAAGATACTGGCTTCCCACAGGAGCGATCGAGCCTTCCAGGACAGCCGCACTGGCGGTTCGCTCGCAGATCTGCTGAGCCACCTCCGTAGTCAGCCGTGCCTCTCTGGGCTGCCCCATCAGCGCTAGCGTCTGCTGAACCGTCCGGTCCGAAATCACCGTAAACGGCGATTCTTGCAACTCCACCGCCAGCCCCTGGCGCAACGTGTCGTCAAACACCGGATCGCCGGTCTTGTTGTCGAAATCCGCCAGAACGATTGTGTCCTTAGCCGTCAGCTTCGCGGGCCGCTGTAGATACCCATACGTCGCCGCAAGCATCGCTACAATAGCAGCCCCTGCCGCAACCGCCTTCCAGGGAACGGGGCTGGCGGACGCGATAGCTAACTCACGCTCCAACTCGGCGGCCGTTTGCCAGCGGCCCCCCGGATCATCGGCAAGACACCGGCTGATGATTCTTTCCAGCCTTCGCGAGGGCATGCGCCGGCGTTGGGCGCTGACCCGCGTTCCTGTCAGCATTTCATAGAAAACGCACCCGAACGCGTAGATATCGGACCGCTCATCGGCCGGCTGACCCTCTTTTTGCTCCGGCGCCATGTAGGCCGGCGTACCCATCACTGTCAAAGATCTCTCCAGCATTTCGGCGCGAAAATGCTGAAACGCAGCCGGATTTCGGTCGCCGAAAGGTGGAGAGATCGGACGGTGAGCTAAAACGCAGGACGAAGCCGCTGCTATGG
>Ga0315912_10002000_pt1 | contig 22896 bp, 14 predicted proteins | sample VfabasoilMG_FD_204469 | JGI IMG/M metagenome (GOLD analysis project Ga0315912, IMG submission 204469) | Garden soil microbial communities collected in Santa Monica, California, United States - V. faba soil | ecosystem: Environmental > Terrestrial > Soil > Garden | place: USA: California...
CGGGCGTGGCGGGGTTGCTCGAGATCGCGGGGCTGCTCGCGGTCGACCGGAGCAAGCTGCGCCGCGACGTGGTGCTCGTGGCGTTCTCGGGCGAGGAGTCGGGCTTGCTCGGCTCCTCGCACTTCGTCCGCTCGAGTGACGCCGGGAAGAACCCCGCGCTGTCCAAGAAAGGCGGCTTCGCGATGCTGAACCTCGACATGGTCGGGCGTCTACGCGAAAACCGGGTCACCGTGCTCGGCGGCGAGACGGCGGCCGAATGGGCGGAGCTCGTGCCGAAGGCATGTGCCGGCGCGCGCCTCGACTGCACGCTGACGGCCGACGGTGGCTACGGTCCGAGCGACCAGATGTCGTTCTTCGTCGCGGGCATGCCCGTGCTGCACTTCTTCACGGGCGCGCACGCCGACTACCACAAGCCGACGGACACGGCCGACAAGATCAACGCCGCCGGGCTCGGCCAGATCGCCCTCGTGGTGGCCGAGCTTGCGAAGTCGGTTTCGGCTCGCGACAAGCCGCTCCTCTTCAATCGCGGGGCCAAGGCGCCAACACCGCACGGCGACCTCCGAAACTTCAACGCCTCGCTCGGAACGATCCCGGACTACGCGGGCCCCGGCCCGGGCAAGAGCGGCGTGCTGCTCGGCGGCGTGCGCCCCGGCGGCGCCGCAGAAAAAGGCGGCATGCGGCGCGGGGATCTGATGATCCGCATCGGGTCGCACGACATCAACAGCATCGAGGATTTCATGTACGTGCTGAACGCGTCGAAGCCGGGTGAGACCACCAAGGTCACGCTGATTCGCGAAGGAAAACGGCTCGAGCTCGAGGTGACGTTCCAAGAGGGACGCGGCCGCTAGAGCGGGTCTCGCAAATCGCCGAACGTTGCGGCGCTCTAGTCACCAGCGGTTGGGGGGCGCAACCGGCAAAGCCGGTGCGGGGGGCGGGAACGCCCCCCAAGAACGGGCTAGAGAGATCCGGCCCGAGTGACGATTCGCGCCGCGATCCTGCTGGAATCGGTTCCCCCACTCAGCCCGGAAAATTGCCGCTGCACGTGTAATACGTTCGTCGCTGATCGATTCGAGCCGAATGCGAGGAAAGGCGCCACTCATGAGATGCTCACTCATGAGGAGCAGAGGTAGGCTTGCGCGCATGACGACGTGGTGTCGGGGGTCATTCTTTGCCTGTGGTCTGCTCGCGATCGTCGCGTGCAGCTCCAGCGAGTCTCCGGACCCGGGCACGGGCAGCCTCGTCCCGGAGCCGAACACGGGTGGAACGGGCGGCTCCGGGGGAACCGGTGGCGATGCCGGCGGGGGAGCACGAGTGGGGACCGGGGGCATCGTCGGCGTCGGCGGAGCGAACGGCGGCGGCGCGGGCACCGGGGGAGCGTCGACGACCGACCCCTGCGCCGCCAAGGACTGCGCCGAGGGGCTGCGCTGCGAGAATCAGGGCGGCACCGCGACTTGCGTGGACACTCCGTGCGAGGAGCTCGCCTGCAGCGCCAGCGAGGTTTGCCACTCCGTCGACGGCGGCGGGCACGTCTGCGTCGACAAGTGCATTTCCGACGCGGCCTGCGACGAGAACCTGCACTGCGATCTCGCTTCCGGCGAGTGCCTCCCCGACGACTGCACGCCCGACACGCGCATGTGCGGCGCCGGGGACACGGTGCGCGTCTGCAGCTCGAACGGCGCGCCCGGCGATCCCATTCAGTGCAAGAGCGGCGGCTACTTCGTGAGCGCCTGCAGCGCCGATCAGGCGGGCTCGGGCGCGTGCACCTGCGAGGACGACTGGGATTGCCCGCCCTACATGACGTGTGACGCCGGCATTTGCACCGGCACGGGCTTCGCGCCCACCTGCACGCTGCCTGCGGCCGACTTCAAGGACGTGCTGCCGCAAGTCGAGTTCTCGTGGGGTGAAGGGACCAGGCACAACTACGGCCCCGACGACACCGACGACGAGGTCGACGACGCCGTGGGCAAGGCGTTCAAGTGGTCGTCGCAGGTCGTTTCCCCGCCGCTCGTCGTGAACCTCGACGACGACAACGGCGACGGGCGCGCCGACGAGCGCGATTTCCCCGAAATCATCTTCATCACGCACGACACCGACGAGCGCGAGCGCAACGGCGTCGTGCGCGCCGTGCACGGCGGCGGCCCGAACAAGGGCGAGGACTACTTTGCGCTGTGCGGAAATCCGCTACGCCCCGCCACACCGGCGGACGGCTACGCCGACGACGCCGGAGCGTACTGGAGCGAGGGCGCGGCGCTCATCGACGTTTGCGGCACCGGCGAGGAGCCCCTGACTGCTGGCCTCGCGCGGCCGTCATCGACGCCGGCGGCGGGCGATCTCGATGGCGACGGCTTCCCCGAGATCGTCGTCGGCCTGGAGACCAAGGGGTTCCAGATCCTGTCGAGCCGTGGCGAGGTGCTCTTCACGAGCCCCGACAACGTGTTCGAGCCGCCGACGCTCACTTACGTGGCTCCCGCTCCGGCGCTCGTGAACCTCGATTTCGAGGGCATGCCCGAGATCGTGATCGGCAATCGCGTGGTCAAGCTCAAGCAGGACGCCGGCGCGTTCGGCATCGACAAGATCTACCAGGCCACGGCTGCGGTCGGTGCGCAGGTGCAGGCCGGCGCGGGGGGCAACCAGTACTACGGCCCCAGCGTGTGTGTGGCCGATCTCACGGCTGCTCCGGGCATGGAGATCGCCGCAGGGCCCACCGTGTTCAAGCTGCCCGCGACGACGCCCGCCGGCTGCGGCGACGTGGCCACACCGTGCCCGCTCGACATCGTCTGGGACGCTCGCTCCGCGCTCGACGGCACGGCGCAGGACGACGGCCTGTGCGCGATCGCCGACGTGCTCGGGGCCTGCGCCTCGGTGAGCGACTGCATGGCGAAGCCCACGGGGCCCGGCAACCCGCTCGACGGCAAGCCCGAGCTCGTGCTGGTCGCCAACGGGACCCTTCTGATTTTCGACGGCGCCACGGGCACACTGCTCTACAGCGCGGAGCTCGGGGACGATTCGGGCGGCGCCCCGAACGTCGACGACTTCGACGGCGACGGCTTCCCGGAGATCGCGACCGCGCTCTCCGACTACTACCAGGTCGTCGACCTGCAGAGTGCGGACGCGACCAACTGCCCTGCCTGGCCGACGGTGCTCGACGCCACGGCCACGCCGCCCGGCGCGAATCCGCCGCGGAACGCGGGCGGCGCCTGCACGACCGACGCCGACTGCACGCTCGCCGGAACCACCTGCAACGAGGTGAGCGGACGATGCGTGTGCCTGCACAACGGCTGGATGCGCGCGACGGAAGACGACTCGAGCCGCGTCACCTCCTCGAGCGTGTTCGACTTCAACGGCGACGGCGCCGCGGAGGTGGCCTACGGCGACGAATGCTACTTCCGCATCTACGACGGCTCGACCGGTGAAGTGTACCTGGCGTTCCCCTCGGTGAGCCGCACGGTGCTCGAGAACCCCGTCGTCGCCGACGTGGACAACGACGGCAACGCCGAGATCGTGTTCGTCCAGAACAACTCCTTCCAGCAGTGCAACGAGGGCGATCTGGTCCCACCCGGGGTCATGGACTGGACCGGCGCCAACCTCAATCAGTGGCCGAGCGGCACCGTGGCCAAGGATTCGCTGCCCGCCGGCATCACGGTGCTCGGCGACCCCACGGACACCTGGGTCGCGGCGCGCCGCATCTGGAACGAGCACAGCTACCACGTGACCAACGTGCTCGAGAGCGGCGCCATCCCGCTGCACGAGCCGGAAAGCTTCAAGCCGCTCAACGGGCGCCTCTACAACACCTACCGCTCGCAACCACGCACCTACGGCGTCGCGCCGGATCTAGTGGTCGTGGCCATCCAGATCTCGTCGCCCGATGCCACGTGCGGCGAGCTCTCGGAAAAGATCGAAATCACGGTCGCGATCAAGAACGGCGGCGACTTGCGCGTCGGCCCGGGCGTGGAGGTCGCGTTCTACGGGATCTGGGGCGGTGACGAGGCGGCGCTCGAAGCCGGCGGGGCGCCGATCGTCGTGACGCTCGACAAGAGCCTCGAGCCCGGCGCTTCCACGCTCGTCACCATCACCTACCAGGTCGGCGACAATCCCGCGCCGCACGACGCGGCGCTACCCGACAGCGTGCGCGTGACGGTCGACGGCGGAGACGACGCGACCGACGGCAAGGAGCGCGAGTGCCGCGAGGACAACAACGACCTCGTCCAGGCAGTCGACCCCGGAGATGCGCTGGCCGACCTGATCGTCACGATCGACGACGCGAAGTGCTCCGGCAACGTGCAGGTGACGGTCACGAACAATGGGGCCGAAGACGCGAGCAACGTCGTGATTCGCATCTACGCCGGGGACCCGAGCTCCGGTGGCATGGTGCTCGGCGAGACGACGATTGACTCCCTACCGGCCGGCGCGAGCAGCATGATAACCGTGGATATTCACGCGCAATCCCGCACCCTGACCCTCTGGGCCGTCGCGGACCCGAGCGACGCCATCAAGGAGTGCAACGACGCCAACAACGTCGTCAAGGGGCCCGAGCTCATGTGCAAGATGGATCCGCGCTGAGGTTCAGCGGATCCGCTCCACGACGCTTGACCGGGCGCGCCGCCCGGCTGGTATCGTGAGCGGACCGTGCTGCTCGCGCCCGACGAACCCGCGCCGTTCGAGGTGGTGGAGGCGACCTCGACGTCGCGCTACGTGATCGTCTGCGATCACGCGGGCAATCGCATTCCGCGGGCGCTCGGCTCGCTCGGCTTGCCCGCGAGCGAGCTCGAGCGCCACATCGCCTGGGACCTCGGCGTCGCGGCGCTCGGACGGAAGCTCGCGCTAGCGCTCGATGCGTCGCTCGTCTTGCAGCGCTACTCGCGGCTCGTCGTCGATAGCAATCGACGCCCGACGCGCCCCGACTCGATGCCCCGGACGAGCGAGGACACCACGATCCCCGGCAACGCAAGCGTCTCGCCGGAAGCGGCGCGCGAGCGCGTCGAGGAGATCTTCGAGCCGTACCACGCGCGGATCGGCGCCGAGCTCGACGCGCGGCGCGCCCAGGGCCGCCCGACGACGCTGATCCTCCTCCACAGCTTCACGCCCGTGTACCGCGGCGCCGTGCGACCCTGGCACGCTGGCGTCCTCTACCTCAACGATTCCCGCCTCGCGCTCCGCGTGCTCGCGGGGCTCTGCGCGGAGCGCGGACTCGTCGTGGGTGAAAACGAGCCCTACGCGGCGAGCGAGCTCACCGACTACGGCATCCTCGAGCACGGTGAAGCGCGAGGCCTGCCGCACGTAGAGCTCGAGGTCCGCCAGGATCTCCTGGCGGACGACGCCGGGGTCGAAGCGTGGAGCGAGCGACTTTCGCGGGTGCTGCGCGCGGCGTCTTGGCCCGCCACCTGAGCAGAGAACCCGACGCGGCGCGGTTTGCGGGATGCCCCCGCGGCGGCTATTTTGGGGGATGCCTAGCGTGCCCGTGCTCGAGGTGTCGAGCCTCGAGCCGTCGGCGCTCCTCGCGCCGGGGTCGCGGGTCGCGGCGGCGATGCTCGACTACCTGCCCGGGCAGCGCTGGTTTCGGAGCAAGGCGCGCCACCCGCAGAGCGCAGCACTCCGCGACGCACTCGAGCTCGGCACGCAACGCGGGGTCTGGCTTGCGTTCGTCGATATCGCCTTCGAGCGGGGTGAGACCGAGACGTACCTGCTCCCGCTTTGCGTGGAACGAGCCTCCGCACCGCCCGAGCACGCGATCGTGGGGGCGCGCGCTCGAGCCGGCAATCTGGTGGTGTGGCTCGTGGACGCCTCGGACGAGCCGAGTGTCGCAGAAACCCTGCACGGCTGGGCGGTCGGCGGGGAGCAGCATCGCGGCGGCTCCGTGCACGTTATTGGCCTGCGCTCCGCCGCGGCAAGCCCGGCGCCCACGGGCCCAGCGAGCGCGCTCGGCAGAGACCAGAGCAACACGAGCTTCCGACTCGGCCAGGAGTACGCGGCCAAGCTCGTGCGCAAGCTCGAGCCGGGGCCGTCGCTGGAGGTCGAGCTCCTCGAGCACCTCGCCCGCGCGCCGCAGCGACCCCGCGTGCCCGAGCTCGTCGCTCGCGTCGAAGCGACGTTCGAGGCGTCCCCGAGTGCCACGATCTGGCTTTCCACGCGCTACGTCGCGAACGTGGGGGATGCGTTCAGCACGACCGTTCGCTCGGTCGAGCGCTACTACGAGCGCGTGCTCGGCACCGACGGTCCCACGCTTCCCGTGCTCCCCGCGCCGTTCCTGCCGCGCCGAGCCCTCGACGCGCCCCCCCGCGTGCGGGCCCTGTTCGGCGACCACCTGGCTCGCGTCGAGCTTCTGGCCACGCGCACCGCGGAGCTCCACCTCGCGCTCGCTCACGATCGCGAGAGCGAGACGTTCCGACCCGAGACGCCGAGCAGCGCGTTCCGGCAAGCGCTCGACGTTTCGCTGCGCGCCCTGCTCGAACGGTCGTTCGAGAAGCTCGCAGCAGCGTCGCTCCCCGCAGCCGAGAGCGAGCTTCGAGCGCGGCTGATTCCGCGGCAGAGCGAGCTCTTGCGGCGGCTCGGGCGCGCGAGCTCGAAGTCGCCGGCGGCAGCGGTCATGCGCGTCCACGGGGACTACCACCTGGGACAGGTGCTCGATACCGGCAGCGACTTCGTGATCATCGACTTCGAGGGCGAGCCCGCGCGCTCGCGAGAAGAGCGCGCGCGGCGGCGCTCGCCGCTGTTCGACGTGGCCGGAATGCTGCGATCATTTCACTACGCCGCGCTCGGGGTGCTCACGGGGGACCTCGCCGGCGCTTCGCTCGAGCCGATGCACCGCGCCGCGCTCGTGCCGTGGGCCGCGCTTCACGCGCGCTGGTCGGGCGCCGTCTTTCTCTCGGCGTACCTTGCCCAGATGTCGGACACGGGGCTCTTGCCGACGGCCTCGCTCGCGGCCGACCTCGAGCAACACCTGGTCGAGAAGGCGCTCTACGAGCTCGGCTACGAGCTCGACGCTCGCCCCGCCTGGGTGCGCCTCCCGCTACGGGGCCTACTCGAGCTCCTCGGCGAGTGACCACCAAAAATCCCTTCCCCCTTCTCGCCTTCCTGTGAAAGCCCGAGCCGTTAAGTCAGAAGCCCATGCCCACGTTGAACTGGAACTCGGTGGGATAGAGCTTGGTCTCCGAGTTGAGCTGATAGGTACCCGTGTCGGTGTTGTAGATCTCGTCGCCACCGAACGCGATGGGCAGCACGTTCTGGGCGATGCGAATGTCCGTGTAGAAGCGCGTCTTCGAATCGCGGAAGAACATCACGCCGCCCTGCACGTAGGGCGCGAAGTTCGCGAACGATTGGCCGACATCCGACATCAGGCGGGGCATCAGGCCGAGGCCGACGTAGGGCGCCGTGTTGCCGGGCGTGAGGTAGAAGCTGCCGCCGATATCGGCCCAGATGCCGCCGTAGGAGAACTTGTGATCCGGGGCCGCGAACGTGAGGCCGATGCCAAACTCGATGAAGTGCATGCCGCTCTCGAGCCGCAGGTCGAAGGCGCCAGACATCTGCGGAGCGATCTGCTCCGACCAGCCTGCCGGGTAGATGAAGCTGCCCTTGAGGCCGGCCACTTTCTGCGAGGTGGCACGGATCGGCTGCTGCTCCTCCGTCCGGAGCACGTTCTCCGTCGTGCGGACGTCGCCGGTCGGGATCTGGTGAAGTAGCGCCTTGGCCAACCGCTCGGCCGCCGGCTCGATGTCGTCGAGCGTCGTGGCCGACATCTTCGCCGAATAGATGTACTTGCCGTCCGCGGAGTAGCGCGTGGCGTTCAGCACGATGCGCGAGTCGAGCCGCACCGCCGTGACGTACACGTATTCCTTCGCGCCGAGCTTCTGCGCGGCCTGGGGGTACCCGCCCGCTTCGTCCACCGCCCTTTGCGATTCGGCAGCCGGGATCGTCGTGTCCTTGGCCTCGACCTGGTACGCGGTCTGGACCACCTGCCCGATGGCGTCGACCTCCCCGGGCTCGAGATTGGTGCCCTGGACGGGCAGCATCATCACACTGGCGAACGCGGGCGCCGCCAACGTGAGCAGCACCGGCACGAGTAAGAGCGCTTTCTTTCGCATGGAGTCCCCCCTCAGCAAGGAGCAGGCCAAACCGTCTCAGTTTGGGCCCAATCCCGTATTATCCCGGATCTCCCGGGCTTTTACCAGGGGCTCCGGCGCGTGGGCCACCCCTTCGGCGCCCTCGGGTGTGATCATTTCTGCACACTGAACGCGCTTCCGTACGGTCGCGAGGTCGACGGGCGCAGGGACCACTCGGGGTGAACGTAGCCAAAGGTCGTACAGCTGTCTCGCGGCGATGGGGGCCGCGTCTCCCTCTCGCTTGCTCGCTTGCTCGCTTGCTCGCTCGCGCTCGGCTCCGTGCTCGCGGTGTTCACAGTGGCGCAAGCGTCACCTCACGCGCGTGTGCCGCCCGGCAACGCATGCACCTTCGACTCGAGCGAGCGGGCCCGTCAGGCGCGGGGTTTCGCGAGCGGTGAGGGTCGCGCGCGTTTGGCACATCCGTTGCTCTTCGTCGCGGTCGGGTGGCGCTTCGGCGTCGTCATCGAAAAACGACAACGGGAGAAATGCACATGCTTCGAAACGAGCTGTTGGGTTGGGTGGGGATGGTGGTCGTGTCGGCAGCGGCAGTCGCTTGCAGCAGCGGACGTGACGTGGAGGTGACGGGTAGCGTCGCCGCGCCGGCGGGTCAGGCGGTGTCGGGTCCGATCACGGTGAGCTTCCTGGACGTCGTCTCCGCGGACGAGACGCCGGAGAGCGTCGCCGAGACGAAGCTCGACAACGTGGGCGAGTTCAAGCAGACGGTGACCGTGGAAGGGGACACCGTGCGCGTGCGCGCCGTGGTCGACAGCGACGGAAACGGCGCGTGCACGGCCGGTGAGCTGTGGGCGGAAAGCGACGCGGCGATTCAGGACGACGACACGGTGGCGCCCGTCACGCTGACGCTCGGCAGCGCGCCGTGCCCAGCGGCGATGTAGCGGGAAGGCGGGTGGGAGCGGGGGCAGGCCAGGCGGGGATCCGGGAAGTCTGGCCTGCCCCGGGGGCCTCTGGCGCTCAGTGTTCGAACGCGTACTCGAGGCCGACGAACACCTGCGCGCGGCGCATCGGTGCGAGCTCGGTCTGCGTCGTTTCGTCGGCGGCGTACAGCGAGGCACCGATCACGTAGGGCTCCGTGGCGGCGAACGAGCACTCACCGCCCGCGCGATAGCTGAGGCCCGGAACCGGCGCGAAGGGCCCCGTGAGCACGAGTCGCGTCGCCACGAGCGGCGACACCTTGGGCGGCGACGCAAAGCCGCCATCGTAGTAGCGGTCCGCAAGCCGCTTGCCCTGAGCTCTCACGGCGAGCGCCACGGTCGGCAGCGAGCCACCGAGCGCGTACGACGCCCGCGCATTGCCGAAGACCTGCGCGGCGACCGGCATTTCGAGCGCACCGCTGCCGTCGCCTTCGTCGACGTGCGTCCGGGCGACGGTCACGTTGGTCCCGAAGCGCAAGCGCCCACCGACCGCTGCGCCTTCGTAGCCGGCGTTCATGCCGATATTGTCGACGCCCGCGACGTTCTGATTCTGGTACGCCTCGGTGAGGCCCGGAGTGAGCTCGCCGCTCGCGATGGCCGCGTCGAGGGCATCCGTCGAGAGCACGGCCGAGTCGACGAGCCCGCTCCACCACGAGCGAAAGATGCCGAACATGATGCGGTGCTTGCCGAAGCGCTGCTCGAAACTGCCCTCGAGCGAGCGCACCGTTTCGGGGCCGAGCTCGGGCGCGGCGATCTGCGAATTCGGATCGACGTAAGTGAGCTCGTAGGCCGAGGGGCCACGAAACGCTTCGGCGTAGATGAGCTTTACCCGTCCGCCGTTCCATGGCGTCAGGCCGAGCGCCGTGCGCGGCGAGAGCTTGTCGCCGAAGCGGGTGTCGTGATCGAGCCTCAGGCCGACGTTCACGTCGAGGAAGCTCGTCGGGCTCAGGGTTTGAGCGATGTACGGACCGATCAGGCCGTCCGTGCGGCTTCCACCGCTCGGCGGGATGCTCGCTGCCCCCGCCGCGTCCTCGATGCGGAGGCTGTCCTCCACGTCCCTGACCTTCGCGTCGATGCCGAACAGCGTGGAAGCTCGGAGCACCGGCCACTGAAAATTCGCCCGCAGCTCGCCGCCGAGGGTGCGCCCTTGGCCCACGAGGTAGCGGCGACAGCCGGTCACGAAGCCGTCGGGACAATCCTCGGCCGCGCTCGAGCGATTGAACCATTGATAGTCGTAGAGATCCCCGTAGCCGCGCACGAGCAGGTCGAGGCGCGAGGTGAGCACCACGCGCTGGCTCAAGTCCAGGTTGATGAAGCGATCGATCTCGCGATTCCCGGTGTCGTCGAAGTCGCCTGCGTAGGCCGCCAACGAGTCGGGGAACGCGGTGCTGCGCCGGTAGGTCGAGGCGCGCACGGCAGCCTTGAAGTCTCCGGTCGAGAAGCGCACGTAGGCCGCGGGCACCTCGAGGTAGTCGGCGTCCTCGAGCAGGCCGCCCCAGGTTCCGGGCGGGGTCTTGGGGCCGAAATTCTTCGGTGCGCCGCTGACGTAGTCGTCCCCGTACGCCTGGGGGCCGAGCCGCCAGGTCGGTCCCTGGTTCGCGTAGTAGTCGAGGCCGAGCGTGAGCTCGGAGGGGCTCTTGCCGATCTCGAACTCGCGACCATAGCCCGCGGCCAGGCGGTAGCCGCCGCCGAGGCTCGCTGTGAAGCCGGGGCTCTCTGGACCACCGGCCCTCGCGGGCGGCAGCGCGGCGTCGCCCTCGACGATCACGCGCACACCCGAAAAATCCTTGGCTCGCTTGGTGACGACGTTGATGACGCCGAGCATCGCCTGCGAGCCGTACAGGACCGACCCCGGGCCGAGGATCACCTCGACGTGGTCGATCATCTCGAACGGCACGCCGGCGCCCCGGTCGAAGTACGCCGTACCGTTCCAGGGCTCGTTCAGCGTGTGCCCGTCGACGAGCAGGAGCACGTGGTTGCCGTAATCGCCGTTCAAGAGCACGCCGCGCGCGCCCACCTCCGCCGTGTGATTCGGGCTCGATGTGACCATCCCGAGCGAGAGGTAGTTGATCGCTTCGTCGAGCGAGCGAATGCCGTAGCGACGCAGCTCGTCGGCCGTGATGACCGTCGAGGTGGCCGGAGCGGTCGTGTCCGTCTCGCTGCCGTTCGAGGGCGTCGACACGATCGACTGACCGAGCAGCTCGTCGAGCTCCGCAGGCGACTCGGCACGCGCGGGCGGTGCGACGAGCAGCGCGAGAGCGCCAGCTAGGGCGAGAGAACGAAGGCTCACGCGATCACCCTGGCGAGCTTCAGGAGCTCGGGCTTGAAGGCGACCTTCTGCAGGCGTGCCTGGCCGAGGTTGACGACCAGCTTCGGGTGCCCCGATTCGGCGTCGAAGCCGAGCACGCTCCCCTTCGGGACGTAGGCCGCCGTGGCGGCGGCGCTCAGGATCGACTGCTCGGCGAGCGCCGCAGCGATACCCGACATCTCGTCGATGAGCCCGACGCTGAGGTAGAGCACGGCGGCCCCCCGGCTCTTGCAAAGCTCCGCGAGCGTGCGTCGGGACGAATACGTGACCAGCTCCTCGCGGTGCGGCACGCCGCCGACCTCGCGCAGCACCGCGAGCTCCGCGTGAATCTGTTCGGCGACGCGCGCCGATGCGGCGTCGCCCGCCTTGACCGCGATGAGCACTTGAGCGCGCCCGCGCGCCCGCTCGGCGAAGTTGCGGTCGTACGCCGCGACCTTCGCCAAGAGCTCCGCCTGGAGCCGGATGGGCACCTCCACCGACTGCGCCTCACTTTTCCCTACCCAGAGCGCAGTCCCGCACGCAGCGCTGGCGCGGAGAAACGCTCGTCGAGTCGCCGTGGTGCGGTGATTCACGGAGAAAAGGCCTGAACCCCATACGGCCGGATCCGATGAGCCTTAATGCTCGCCCTGCCGGAACCGTGTTTCCATCCGAGAGTGAGCCAGTCGACCGATCCCGTCAAGCGATCTCCGGTGCGAGAGGCGAAGGGATTCGTGTCGGTCGCCAGCCGGCTGGCAGTAGTCATTTTCACCCTGGTCGTGGCGGTGTCTGCCCTGGTCGCCTTCGAGCTCACCCGGCGCGAGGAGCAGCATTTCATCGAGACCAAGCGCCTGGCGGGGACGATGCTCACCGAGCTCCTTTCCGACTCGATCGCTCCCGCTCTCGACTTCGCCGACGCCGATGCCGTGCGCGCCTCGCTCGGGATGCTCGCGAAGAACCGCGACGTGGTCGACGCCATGGTCTGGTCCGCGGACGCCGGCGAGCCGCTCGGTCGCCTGCGCAGCGGTGGGGAGCCGAGCTTCGGCGTCGGGACGAGTCACGCGCCGAGCGTCGTGGTGGCCGCGGCCCACATCGACATCGTGCGCGCAGTGAAGAGCCCGGTCGGCAAGGCGCTCGGCAGCGTCCTCGTGCGCGTGTCCCTGGCGGACGAGCGCTCCGCTTTCGCGGCGACGCGCCAGCGGATCTTCTGGTTTTCCTTCGGGCTCTCGGCGCTCGTCGCCGCGCTCCTCGTCGGCGTGGTGCGCCGCACGATCATCTCGCCGCTCGAGACGCTCGAGCGCGCGGCTCGCCGGCTGTCACGCGGCGAGCTCACGGAGGTCGAGCATCTGCGGCGTGACGAGATCGGTGCGCTCGGCCACGCGTTCAACCACATGGGCCGCGCGATCCGCGAGCGCGAGGAGCGGATCTACAGCGTCAACACGCGGCTCCAAGGCTTGCTCGACACCATGCGGCAAGCGATCGTCGTGTTCGACGGTGACGGGCGGCTGGAGCGCGAGCGTTCGCGTTTCGCCGAGCAGCTGTTCGGCAACGGCGGGGACGCCGAAACCAACATCGTCGACCTCCTGTACCCGGCCGAGCATGCGCCCGACGTGGAGCGCGACGCCTTCCGTGCGTGGCTCGGGGTGGCCGGTGCGGTCCCGCGCGAGCGCTTCGACGAGCTCGTCGAGCTCGCTCCGAAGGAGGTGCAGCTCCACCGGGCAGGCGGCGACGACCGGCTGCTCGAGCTCGAGTTTCGCGCGGCGACGGGCGAGACGGAAGGGCGCATCATGCTGCTCGCGACCGACGTCACCTCCCAGCGGCGTCTCGAGCGCTCCGCCGAGGTGCGCGAGCGAGAACACAAGAAGCAGCTGACGGCGATGCGCCGTCTGCTCGCCGGTGGTGGGCAGGTGTTCGTCCGCTTCCTCACTTCCGCCCGCGACCGGCTCGGGCGCGCCGAGCGCGATCTCGGCAACAGCAGCTCTTTCGGCCCCAACGCGGTGGAGAGCGCCTTCCGCTTCGTGCACACGCTGCGCGCCGAATCCCGCTCTTTCGACCTGCGGGGGGTCGAGGAGCTCACGCTCGGGCTCGAGCTCGAGCTGGCCGGCGCCCGACACGCTCCGGCCGGCTCGACCGTGCTCGTCAGCGCGTGCCAGAGGCTCCGCGCCGGCTACCGCGCACTGGCCGCGCTGCTCGACGAGGCCGAGGCACTGTTCGTCGAGAGCTCGCCCATCGGACGGCGCGTGCTCGAGCAGGTCACGGTCTCACGCGGCGATATCGAGGAGCTCGTGAAGCACTGCGGAACGCGCTCGGACGAGGTCGGACGGCTGGTGTCGCGCCTGGCCGCCCGCCCGTTCGGCGAGCTCACCTCGACCCTTTCCGACGACGCCGCGCGCTGGGCAACGAAGGCTCACAAGCGCGTCGAGGTCGTGCTCGACGGACGCGAGGTCCTCGTTCCGGCGCGCGTCGCCGAGCGCCTGTCGGGCGTGCTCGCGCACCTCTTGCGCAACGCCGTCGCCCACGGCATCGAGGCGCCCGAGCGGCGCGTCGAGCTCGGCAAGCCGGAAGTCGGGCGCATCGAGGTCTCCTGCCGCGAAGCGGCGCAAGGCGTCGAGATCCGGGTGAGCGACGACGGGATGGGCTTCGCCGCCCACCTATCGAGTGCGCCGTTCGGGGGAAAGCACGCAGGGAACCTCGAAGCCGCGTTCGCGCCCGGCGTCTCGACAAGAACCACGCCTGACGAGCTCGGCGGCTTCGGCGTGGGCCTCGGGGCCGTACGCGACGAATTGAAAGAGATCGGCTATCTTGTCGAGTTGTCGTCAGAGAGTGGTCGCGGCGCCAGCGTGCTCATGGGGCCCGCCGGCACCGCTCTGGAGCGTGCATGGTCGACAAGCCCGTCATCGTCGTGATCGACGACAGCGAAATCATCCTCGAACGGATCAAGTCGCGCCTCGAGATCGAGGGCTATCGGGTGGTTACCACGCCGCAGACGGTCGGGGCGGCCCGGCACCTCAAGGGTGCGAGCCTGGTCATCATCGACTGGCACATGCCGGGGATGACCGGCGGCGACGTGCTCGAGTCCTTCCGGAGGGCTTGCGCGAGCTCGCCCAAGCGCCCGGAGTTCTACCTCTACACGTCCGATCCGACGGTCTCCGCTGCCGCCAAGAACGCTGGCTTCGATGGCACGTTCGTGAACAAGGGTGACGACGACTCGCTCGTCCAGCAGGTCGCGGCCGCCTTGCGCATCGCCAAGCTCAAGGCCCGCGCCGCGCTTTCGTGACGCCGCCCGCTCAGAAGACCAACACCGTGTCGCCCGAGCCCAGGGTGCACGCTCCGCTCTTCGGATTGCCGCCCGTGCGCAGGATCTCCTCGGCGGAAGGCTCGTGGTATTTCCCCGAGAGCTCGATGTCGACCATGCGAACGATCGCTCGGTCGAGCTTGGTCACGAAGTAGCAGGGGATCGTCGGCTCCTTGTGGGCGCCGCCCACGCCGGAATCGTCGGTGAGGAACAGGTAGCGCCCCCCCGTGAGCTCCGCCGTGGTCCGCATCGTCAGCTCCGTGACCTCGTCGATGCCGCTCGAGGCGACGGGATACACGTGGATGCCGAGCGAGCCCACGTCGCGGATCGCGGTGGCCATGCTCTCGACCTTTTCGGGGTGATTCGGCGCGTCCGCCACCCAGAACGCGAGACGAGCGGTCGCCGGATCGGAACGCCAGGCGAGCTCGGTGAGCGCCGAGAGCGCCTCGTCGGGCGCCTCCGGGAAATCGCCGCCGCCGCCGGCCGCTTGCGCGCCGAGGTTTGCCTGAAACGTCTGGAGCTCCGTTTCGAAGTCGAAGGCGCGGACGACGTAGGCGTCACCCGCGTCGCGGTAGGCGACGAGCGACCAGCGCTGCTCTGCGTTCGGGTAGCTCGCCGCAATCGTGGCGGCGATATTGCGGAACTCGAGCTTCAGGTACTGGATCTCGTCGCCCATGCTGCCCGTCGTGTCGATGACGAGTGCCACGTCGAGGGTGTCTTTCTTGTCCGGAGTCCGCGTGAATTCGTGGCGGGCGGATTCGTACTCCTCTTCGTCGAACGGCAAGAGCCCGGAGAGCTCCACCTGTTGGCGGCTCGCTTGCATGCTCCTGCGGTACGCGTCGAAGAAACCGTAATTCAGGTTGTCGTCCCAGGCGCCGGCAGTGAGGGTGCCCGGCGCCGCGTTGCCTTCACCCGACTCGGCGGACGGCGGCAGCGGGGGAGTCGACGACGAGCCGGACGAGCCGCCCGTACCCGACGGACCCTCGCCTGGCATGGGCGCGCTCCCCGACCCGCCCTTCCCGGACGAGACAGCGGCCCCCGAGCCGCCACTGCCCAGGGTTGCCGTGGTGCCGGCCGTGCCGCTGGCGTTGCCCGAGCCCGAGCTACCGGAGCCGCTCGAGCCCGAGCTGCCGCTGGACGCGCCGGCCCCCAGGCTGTGGGTCGGTGGAGCGCCCGAGTCGTCGAGACTCGAGCTCGAGTTGCTCGAGCAGGCCGCGAGCGAAAGCACGCCACCGATTGCCCATACCCCGAATGTTCGTTGCACCATGGCTGCCTCCTTGAAGTACACGCCGCGCCAAGCAGATGTCGTGCCAGGCGGGCGCTCGCCCGCGTCCCTGCGGATCACGCGAGAACCGTTGAAGGTATTGCCCCTGCCCGAAAGGCGGCAGCCTTGTGCCAACCTGTGCCGCGCCGTCACTGCTGCAGAAAAACGAACGCACCCTTCTTGTTCGAGACCACGATATCCGGACGGCCGTCGCCGTTGCCGTCAGCGACCGTGAGCTGCGTCCCGACACCCGAATCAGCGTCGATGAGCGTCGGGGTGAAGGTGACGCCGTCGCTCGTGCGCACGCTCCGAAACCAGTAGAGCCGCGCGGGCTCGGCGAAATCGGGCATGCCTGCGGGCACGTGACCCCAGAAGCGCTCGCCGCTCACGAGATCCGTCACGCCGTCGCCGTCGATGTCGGCGGCCGCAAGCGCATGCGGCTCGTGCATGATCACACTGGCCGACGCGTCGGGCGCCGTATCCGGCACGATCAGGTGCTCGGCGAAGGTCGGGGTGATCGAATCGCCCCCCTGCTCGAACCACGCGAGACCGTAGCCGTGCGCGGCGAGCGTCGCCGCCACGTCGGCGTCGCCGTCGCCGTCGAGGTCGACCACCGGCATCTGTGCGCCTCCCGCGCCGAAGGGCTGCTCCACGCGCAGGAAGTGCGGGAGCATGTCGTCCGTCGCCACGGCACGGTAGTACCCGGTGGCTTCGAGCACGTCGGAAAGGCCTTCGCCGTCGACGTCGCCGACGCCGAGGCCGTGCGTGAAGGCGCCGTAGCCCCGGTCGTCACCGAGCGCGTGAAACACCCACGGCTCGCGCGCACCAGCATCGGGTGACGACCAGCCGAGCACGCCCCCGGTCATGTGCACGAGCTCGGGCACGCCGTCGCCCGTGACATCGGCGAAGAGCGGCGACTCGTTGTCGATCGGCACCGGGATGGTGTCGTGACGCGCCCAGAGCGCCGCGGGATCGTGCGGATTTTCGTACCACGCGGCGGGCACGCCCGGAAAGCCGACGACGAGCACATCGAGCCAGCCGTCGCCGTCGAAGTCGTACGGAAACTCGAAGAAGCAGTCGGAGTACCCGTGGGGATCGAACGCCGCGCGAGCCCAGAGCGCATGGCGTGCGCCGTAGTCGGGCCCCTCGTACCAATCGGGACCGGCCACGACGTCCATCACGCCGTCGTGGTTCAGATCTCCGAAGCTTGCCCCTTCGCAGTAGAACTCGCGATGCAGTGTGATCTTCTCGAAGCGCACCTCGCGCGCGGAAACGGCCGCCGTGGGCGGGTGCAGGTCGCTCGTACGCCCCGAGCAAGCGACGAGCGGCGAAAGCAAGAGAGTGAGCCCGTACCCTCGAAATGCCATGAAGACAGGCGCTTAGCACAGCGTGGTAATATCGGTGGTCATGCGCAGACGAACGCGCGCCCTGGCGCTCGCCGCCGGCTCCGCCCTCGCGAGCACTTTCGCGCTCGCCTGCAGCTCGGACGACGACGCTTCGGGTGGAACGGGTGGAGGCGGTGGTACCGCGGCGGGCCAGGGCGGCGCGTCCGGCTCGAACGCGGGCAGCGCGGGCCACGGCAATAGCGGAGGCAAAGGCGGAGGCACGGCCGGCAGCGGTGCGCCGGGCGGCGGCACCGGTGCGCAATCCGGCCGGGGCGGCCGCGGGGCAGAACCAGGGCGGGGTGGTAGCGGCGGGGCAAACGCTGGCAGCACCTCCGTCGGGGGCACGAGCGGACGCGATCCTACCGCCGAAGCGGGCGCGGCCGGCGGGGGCGAGGCGCCCACCGTGTGCGACGCCAACTGCCACTACGTGCAAGCGGACGGTAGCGGCGACGGCTCGAGCTGGGCGAATGCGGCGAGCACGCTGCCCGACGAGCTCACGCGCGGACATGTCTACTTCGTCGCCGGCGGCAGCTACCCAGCCCACGTCTTCGACGACCCACCCTCCGGCGAGCTGCGCATCCGTATCGTGCGCGCGACGCTCGACGACCACGGCACGAGCGAGGGCTGGGACGCTGCGTTCGCCGCGAGCCAGAGCGTCTTCGGTGAGCTCGATTTCCGGCAGTCCGGTTACGATTTCGAAGGCCGCGGCGCCGTGCGCGCCGTCGGCGATTTCCAGGGTACCGTCGTGCGCATTGCCGGCGATGGCACCCATCTCAGCGGTGTCGACGTGGACGGCGCCTTCTCCCTCGAAGCAGGCATGCACACCGGCGGCGCCTGCACCGGCATGGAGATTTCGGGGGACGACGTCGTGGTCCGCGGCAGCCGTGTGCACGACATCGCGGACGACGGCGTCGTGGTCGGCGGCAATCAGCACCTCCTGTTCGAGGGGAACGAGATCGATTCGCTCTACGGCTGCGGCACCGACGGCGATTGCGGCCCGTGCGACAACGGGCACAGCGACGGCCTCGAGATCTACGCCGTCCACGACAGCCAGTTCGTCGGCAACTTCGCGCACGACATCGCGAGCACCTCCACCTTCTTCTTCGGCAACTGGGCCGACGAGCTCGGCGACGGCCCGGCCGACTATTGCGAGAACATCCTGCTAGCCAACAACGTGCTCTACAACCCCGACACCGGCTTCGTCGCCTACCTGGAAGACGTGCGCGGCGTCACGCTCGTGGGCAACACGATCTGGGGCGCGCACCAGGGTCGCTACGGCGGGCTCGCGATCGGTGTGAACGTGAGCGGCCTCGACATCTACGACAACGTCATCCTGAGCATCAACCACGAGCACCTCGCGAGCACCTTCAATCCCGCCGAGCACCACGGCGACTACAACCTCTTCGGCGTGTCACTCGACCAGTGGATGGACGCCGAGCACGACGTGGTCGCGCTCGACCCCGGCTTCACGGCCATTCCCGACGCCGACGGCGCGAAGGTGGACGACCCCCTGCCCGCCGACTTCACGCCGACCGCCGCAAGCCCGCTGAACGGCGCTGGCTCGAGCGACGCCGCCGAGCTCCCCGCGCGGGACTTCTTCGGCACGCTGCGCGCCTCACCGCCCACGATCGGCGCCATCGAGTAAGCCACCCTCCGAAACAGTCCGTTCGGGGGGAAATGGTACGAAGGCGCATGGCCTTCCTGGTGTTCGCCCACCCGTACCCGGACCGCTCGCGGGCCAATCGGCGGTTGCTCGAGGCGGTGAGCGACTTGCCCGGGCTCGAGGTGCGCTCGCTCTACGACAGCTACCCGATGTTCGACATCGATGTCCCCCTGGAGCAAGCCGCCCTCGCCCGCGCCGAGGTCGTCGTCTGGCAGCACCCCATCCACTGGTACAGCGTGCCGAGCCTGCTCAAGCACTGGTTCGACAAGGTGCTCCTCAAGGGCTGGGCCTACGGAGAAGGCGGCACCGCCCTGCGCGGCAAACGCTGCTTGTGGGTGCCGACGACGGGCGGCGACGACCGCGCGTACCACCCGTCCGGCATGCACGGCAGGCCCTTCGAGGAGTACCTCCCGGTCGTCGAGCAAACGGCGCGCTTCTGCGGCATGCGGTGGGAGCAGCCGCTCGTGGTCAAGGCCGCCCACCGCTTGACCAAGGCCGAGCTCGACGCTGCGGCGGAGCGCTACCGAGCGACGCTCGCCAGCCTGATCGCCGGGGAGGCGCGGTCGTGAGCGAGAACCTCGCGATCGAGCGCGCGCTCGTCTACCTCGGCGCAGCGGTCGTGTGCGTCCCGATCGCGAGCCGCCTGAAGCTCGGCTCGGTGCTCGGCTACCTCGCGGCGGGGCTCGTGATTGGCCCCTACGGCCTCCGGTTCGTTGACGACCCGCAAACGACGCTGCACTTCGCCGAGATCGGCGTGGTGCTGATGCTGTTCGTGATCGGTCTCGAGCTCGAGCTCGGGCACCTCCTGACGCTCCGGAAGGCCGTATTCGGCGGCGGCTCGCTCCAGCTCGGGGCAGCGGCGTTGCTGCTCGGCGGGGCGGCGCTGCTCGTGGGGTTGCCGTGGCAAGCGGCACTGGTCGTGGGCCTCGCACTCGGTCTTTCGTCGACCGCCGTCAGCATGCAAACGATGAAGGAGCGCAACCTGACCACCACGCCGGTCGGTCGCAGCGCGTTCGCCGTGCTCTTGTTCCAGGACATCGCGGCGATCCCGCTGCTCGCGATCGTTCCGCTCCTGGCCGCGGCGCCCGGCGGCAACGTGGGGGTTGGCTGGCAGCCGGCCTTGAAAGCGTTCGCGGCGGTCGCCGCCGTGGTCGTGATCGGGCGCTTTCTCACGCGGCCGATCCTGCGCACCCTCGCGAAGACGGGCCTGCGCGAGGTGTTCAGCGCGTTCGCGCTCTTGCTGGTGCTCGGCATCGCGCTCTTGATGGCGAGCGTCGGGATCTCGATGGCGCTCGGGGCGTTCCTCGCGGGCGTGCTGCTGGCCGGCTCGGAGTATCGACACGCCCTCGAATCGGACCTCGAGCCGTTCCGCGGTCTGCTCATGGGTCTGTTCTTCATCGCGGTCGGGATGAGCATCGATTTCAGCCTGTTCGTGCGCGAGCCGGGGTTCATCCTGCTCCTGATCGGCGGCTTCCAGCTGCTCAAGCTCGTGTCGCTGCGCCTCGTCGCAGGCCCGCTCGGAGTCGCGGCGCCGCAACGCTGGCTGTTCGCGGCGCTGCTCGCGCAAGGCGGAGAGTTCGCCTTCGTCGTCTTCGGCGTCGCGCGGAGCGCGCGGCTCTTACCCGGCGAGTGGGACTCACGCCTGACGCTCGCCGTGGCACTCTCGATGGCGCTCACACCCCTGCTCCTGATGCTCCACGATCGGCTGTTCGCGCGTCCGGACCGCCAGAAGCGCGAGGCCGACACGATCGACGACGCCAGCGCCGAGGTCATCATCGCGGGCTTCGGCCGCTTCGGTCAGATCGTCGGACGCCTGCTCTTCGCGAGCGGCATCCGCGCGACGGTGCTCGACTTCGACCCGGATCAGATCGAGCTCCTGAAGCGTTTCGATTTTCGCGTCTACTACGGCGACGCGACGCGAACGGAGCTCCTGCACGCCGCCGGGGCCGAGCGGGCAAAGCTGCTCGTCCTGGCCATCGACGACCCCGAAGCGAGCGTACGCGTCGCGGAAGCGGTGCAGGAGAATTTCCCGCGGCTCGAAATCGTGGCGCGCGCGCGCAACGTCTCGCACTGGCAGAAGCTGCGCTCGCGAGGGGTCGCCAAGGTGGAGCGCGAGACGTTCGAGTCGGCCATTCTGGTCGGACGGCGGGCGCTCGAGGTGCTGGGCGTGCGTCCCTACGAAGCGCGCGAGCGAGCGGATCTGTTCCGCACCCACAACCTCCGAACTCTCGAGGAGGTGCTCCCGCACTGGCAAGACGAGGAAGCCCGCACCAACATGGCGCGCTCCGGCCGCGAGCAACTCGAGCGGCAGATGGAGCAGGATCGAGCCAGCATCGCGGCGGAGAGCGGCCACGGCTGGCACTCCGACCTCGAGGGCGCGGACAAGGAACGCGCGTGAGTTATTTCTTGTTCGTACGGCGTCCCGTCCGCGTCGCGGAAAGCGAGCCCGCCCGACGGCAACGCTTCCACGAAGAGCTGTCCGCGATGGATGACCCGATAGTGGCGGGTTTCGCGCGGGGCAAGTCCGCGCCCACGTGGGCCCCACGTGGGCGTGCTCCGTCTCCCCCACGTGGGCGTGTTGCGTTTCCCCCACGTGCCCCACGTTCTGGCCGTCCCGATTCCGCTCCGCTCCGCTCTCCACGCCACAACACACCCGCGGCATGGCCCGCCCCGACCCCACCCGACTCCGCCCGTCACCGTCGCGGCCCCCGCGCGGCCCGGCCGCCCCTCGCCGTCGCGTCCCCCGCGGCGGCGAAGCCGACGCATGGGGGCGCCCGCGCGCGCAGGCCGAAGGCCGAGCACGCGGGTCGTGCGTCCCGCCCCCTTGCGGGGGCACCTGCGCGCGAGTCCCGCGCGTCCTGTCAACAGAGCAAGCTATGCCCTAGCGAGGCACCATGATCGGCTCGAGCTTGCAGGCGTCGTTGCAGGTGCTGTTGTTGGCGTCGCAGCCGTTCACGCTCGGTAGAGCCGCCGCCGTCATCTGATCGATGCCGCCGCGGTCGCATTGCTCCGGACCCTGCACCACGCCGTCACCGCAGTGCGGGCCGAAGCGGCACAGAGGCGTGCAGCCGCCGTAAGCGTCAGGCGAGTTCATGTCGGCGAGGTCGCATTCCTCGCCGCCTTCGGCCTGCACCACGCCGTCGCCACAGCGTGGACCGTAGTGACAATCCTGCGAACAGCTGCCGTAGGTGTTGTCGTTGATGCCGTTGTCGCATTCCTCGGGCGGGGTGGTCACGCCGTCGCCGCAGAAGGCCGGCACCCCGCAGTTCGCGGTGCAGGCGCCGGGCATGCCGTTGTTGGGGCCGTCGTCACACTGCTCCCCGAATTCGTCTTGCGTGACGCCGTCGCCGCAGCGCGGGCCGAGCAGGCAGCCGACGTCGCACTGGTTGTAGCCGCCGACGTTGACGCCGTCGTCGCACGCTTCACCGCAGTCCGCCTCGGTGGCTCCGTTGCCGCAGCGAGCTCCGAACTTGCACGTGGTGGTACACGCGCCGCAGACCGCGTCGCTGTTGTTCGGGCCGTCGTCGCATTCCTCGGAAATGGTGACGACGCCGTCGCCGCACGTCTCCGTGCAGTCGCTCGGAATCATGCTGAACCCGCCCAGCGTGAGCCGGAAGCTCGAGCCCTCGACCTGACGCTCCGCGTGGAAGATCTGGATCTGGTAGACGTTGCCGTCGACGAGGCCATACGTCGTCGCCGTGCCATTCCGCTTCGACGAGGTGAGCGTGGTCCCGGCGTCGTTGACCGTCACCTGCGAGACCGAGTTGATGGTCGCGTTGTTGATGGTCAGGGTGCCGTTCAGCGGCACGTGCCAGCCACCGAGGTCGACCGCGAGCTTGCCGTTCAGGAACACCCACACGTCGTCGTCGCCCGTGAAGTCGAGCTTCGCCTGCATGGTGGCGCTGTACTTGAACCAGTATTTGACCTCGGTCGTGAAGCTGTAGTTGTGCTTCGTCGAGGGGAACGGCGCCGTCGCC
>Ga0315912_10002001_pt1 | contig 22855 bp, 22 predicted proteins | sample VfabasoilMG_FD_204469 | JGI IMG/M metagenome (GOLD analysis project Ga0315912, IMG submission 204469) | Garden soil microbial communities collected in Santa Monica, California, United States - V. faba soil | ecosystem: Environmental > Terrestrial > Soil > Garden | place: USA: California...
CCACGGATCTCACAGTGATCATCTCAAAGTCGTCACCGCCGTTCGTGAGCTCAACGCCGAGATGGGAACAAACATCGCGTTGCTCCAGGATCTCCAGGGCCCCAAGATCCGGGTCAATGAGGTGGAAGACGGCGCACAGCTTGTCGCAGGCGAAACAATCACCATCACTACGCGTCAACTGAAAGGCAATGCCAAACTGGTCAGCACGTCATACGAGGGTCTGCCCCGCGATGTCAAAGTCGGCGACATGGTGCTTATCGACGACGGCAAAATTGAATTGAAAGTTAAGGAAACAACCGCCACCGATACGATTTGTGAAGTTGTCTACGGCGGTCCGTTAAAGTCGCGCAAGGGCATCAACCTGCCCTACTCAAAAGTGTCTGCGCCTTCACTTACTGAGAAGGACCTGGAGGATTTGCAATTCGGGTTGCAGCAGCAAGTGGAGTGGATCGCGCTTTCGTTCGTTCGCAAGTCTTCGGATATCGAAACCTTGCGCAGCATAATTACGAAACACAATTCGTCGTCGAGGATCGTGGCCAAAATTGAAAAGCCTGAAGCGCTGGAGAACATCGACGCGATTATCCAGGCAACCGACGCTGTCATGGTGGCCAGGGGTGACCTCGGCGTGGAGATCCTTATGGAAGAAGTGCCAATGGTTCAGAAGATGCTGGTTGAGAAATGCAATCGGCTTTCAAAGCCGGTGATCGTTGCGACCCAGATGATGGAGAGCATGATCGAGAATCCCAGGCCGACCCGGGCGGAGACCAATGACGTGGCCAATGCAGTGATGGATGGCGCCGACGCACTCATGCTGTCAGCGGAGACCGCCGCCGGCAAGTACCCCCGCGAGGTCATCCGAAGCATGGTAAGAACGATCGGTTCCGTTGAACGCCAGGCCGGCATTTATTACAAGTTCAAGGAGGTCGATCCCAATTCCCCGATTTTCATCAACGACAGTCTCGTCCTTGCGGCGTGCAAACTCGCGAAGGATGTCGGCGCAAAGGCGATTGTGGGAATGACGGCGTCCGGCTATACGGCCTTCAAATCATCATCCCACCGCCCCAACTGCGCCATCTTCGTGTTTACAGGCAACAAGACAATAATAAACACGATGAACCTTGTGTGGGCGACGCGCGCATACTACTACGAGAAACAAACCAGCACCGACGAAACCATCGCCGATGTGCGGGAGATCCTCAAGCGCGATGGCCACGTGAAAGCAGGCGACATCTTCATCAGCCTGGCAAGCATGCCGATTCAGGAACGGAGCCGGACGAATATGCTGAAGATTAACGTTGTTGAGTAACGGCAGGGTGCCCATAGATCTACTGGGCGGAGTCAACTGTCAACTGACTCAATCCCCTTCGGTTCAACCAGCATCACCTTCTCCTTCTCCACCACCACCGTCCCTGCCGGTTCACCCTTTCGTTTCCTCACAAACTTTTTTGGCGTGACGGCAACCGGACACAGCGTGTCTGTTTTGCGTTTTGAAAACCAGGCGGCGAGCTGGGCAGCCCTGTCAACGACATCCCTGGGAAAATCTTTTCCTGCCTGGTACCTGATCAGCACATGAGATCCGGAAACATCCTTTGCATGAAGCCAAAGATCCTCCTTGAATCCAAGCTTGAATGTAAGCTCATCGTTTGAACGCGCATCTTTGCCTATCCAGACCCTGAAGCCATTGACTACAACTTCGCGATATGGCACCTTGACTGACTGCGGTGCACGCTCGTTACCGGTTTCCGTCGACAGATTGCGAACTTCCCTTACCGTGCTTGCTTTCGCGACGGCCGCAAGTTCAGTGTCAAGTTTTCCGAGCAAGGTTCTCTTTTCCTGAAGTAACCGTTCCAGTCTTTCTATCTCGAGTGCCCTGTTTTTGCTCTTGCGATAATATGTTTCCGCATTCCTCTGCGGGCTGAGCCTGGGATTCAGTTTGATGTTGACCGGCCTGCTGTCATCGTAAAAATTGTCCAGTCGCACCGAGCTTTCTCCCTCTTTTACCTTGTCGAGGTTGGCCATCAGTACATCGGCCCACACCTGGAAGTGTTTGTCACCGGCGATTTCCCGCAGTTGTGTTTCCGTTTTCGCCAGGTAATGTTGCGCCTTCCTGATAGCCTCGGTCAGCCGTCCTGTAAGCTTTGATCTTTCACGGTCCAGCGCAAGCCGCGATGTAAAGGCCGGAACAAAAGCAGTAACTGCTTCCAGGGGGTCGTGAAACTTGTCCATCGTTGTTCCAAACGGCAGCAATGAAAATAACAGACGCGAGCGGTGCTCCAGATGGAAGTAGGTTTCCGGACGGTCGAGACGCGCAAGGAGTTCAGTGACCAGTTTCCACTTTTTGTCAGGCGTCAATTGACTAAAGTTCTGCTCCTCCAGGTACGCCCATACTTCGCTGCCGAATGTGAAGTAGTGCCTGTGAAGATCCGGTGCCTTGTGAAATCCATCCTCCGACCAGTCAACCTCGCGTTCCAGTGATGATACTGCGACACCTATGTCTTGTTCAAGGTTCTTCCTGAAAATGCTGACCGACGCATCATTTGCCATCAACAGCACATTGGATTGGTTTCCGTGCATTTTGAAGAGAAGCCCGTAGCCTCCTTCCGCTTCAAGCAGCAGGCTCCTGTCGTTTTTCAGTGCGCGGACGCCTGCAATTTTTTTCATGACCAGTTCGCCGAAGAGATCAACGCTGTTCTTTCGCGCGCGGTTGACCTGCGGGGGAAACGAAAGAACCTGGAGCTCCGGCAGAATGGACGCCTTCAGAAAAAATGAGGCCGTGCCATTGTTGAATTCAAGCAGCAGCTCGTCTTTCGATTGGCTAAAGCACGCTACCAGGGTATATCCCCTGAGCCTGGTGTCGAGGGCGGCACCAACTTGTTTCAGGAAAAAGTAGCTGTTGTGCACAATGCTTAAAGCGCGATTGTCAGTCCGTCGTAAGCGAGCGAGACTGTGGGTGGCAACATCTTGTTGACCTCCTTGTGCAGTCCCAGCTTGTGGCTGATGTGCGTGAAGAGTGTATTCTTTGCGCCGATCTTCTCCGCGGCGGCGACTGCTTCTTCAAGGTTGAAGTGCGAGATGTGTTTTTCTCTTTGAAGAGCATTCAGTACCAGCGTGTCGGTTCCTTCGAGAAGCGAGAGGGTCGCATCAGGTATTGAATTTGCGTCGGTGATATAACTGAAACCGCCAATCCTGAATCCGAGAACCGGCAACTTGTGGTGCTTTACGGGCAGGGGAATAACCTTGATCCCGTCAACTTCAAATTGCCGGGAACCGACTTCATGGAGTTGAAGCTGCGGCAGTCCCGGGTAGGTGGTTTCTGCGAAAGCGTAATCAAATTCAACCCTCACGCGATCCAGCGCTTCTCGTTGTCCGTAGATGGGCATGTCCCTGGACTGGATATGATTGAATGCCCGGATGTCATCAAGTCCGGCGATATGATCGCGATGGCCATGGGTTAGCAGAACGGCGTCGAGGCGGCCGACCTTTTCTCTCAATATTTGCTGACGAAAGTCGGGGCCGGTGTCGATCACGAGGACCTTGTCTTCGACTTCAACAGACACGGAAGAGCGCAAGCGCTTGTCCCTGAAGTCCAGCGAGGAGCAAACTTCGCATTCGCACCCGATCACGGGCACTCCTTGTGACGTGCCGGTACCAAGGAAGCTGACTTTCAATGTGAATCAGTTCTGTCCAACCTCGGCCTGGGACAGTTCCTGGTGAAGTTTCAGGCTCTTCTCCGAGAACCGGGTGGTGTCGAGGCTAATGCCTTTCAGAATATCCAGCAGTGCATTGATCTTTCCTTCCGTCGCAAAAAACTTGTTGACGATCATGATCTTCTGCTCTTTCAGCAAACAATATCCCGACTTGAAATTGCCTTTCTCATATCTAAGTACATAGTCGGACTCGGCGATCATCTCCTCCAGTTTGGTGAGGAATTGATTGGTGTACTTGATCATTCTTGCACTGGAATTTGAACTCAAAGATAGTTCTAAAATTACCTAATTACGGTCGGCGATTTACGATTTTTGCTTTACAAGCCTTTTCATTCATGCCAAAGTTTCTCATTGCCATCATGGGCCCGACAGCTGTTGGCAAGACCCGCGTCGCGATTGAACTGGCGACCAGGTACCACGCTGAGATTATCTCAGCAGACTCCCGTCAGGTATTCCGCGAACTGAATGTTGGCGTCGCAAAACCTTCACCTGAAGAACTCAACAGGATTGCCCACCATTTTGTGGGACATATCTCCATCCATGACGACTATGATGCGGCACGGTTTGGCGACGAGGCGCTGGCAGAAATCAACCGGCAACACAAGGCGCGCGACTTTGCAGTTGTCTGTGGAGGTTCAGGCTTGTACATAAGGTCGCTGCTTGAAGGCTTTGATCCGATGCCGGTAGTACCGGATGAAGTGCGCAGGAGAATATCGGAAGCCTATAAGGCCAACGGCATGGAGTGGCTCCAGGCTGAAGTGGAGGCAGGCGATCCTGACTATTTTGATGTGGTTGACCGCAAGAACCCGCAGCGACTGATGCGGGCTCTCGAAATCATCAATGCTGCCGGCCTAAAGCCAAGCTCGCTGCGATCGCGCGCCAGGAAAGACCTGCCGTTCCACACGATCAAAATTGGTGTTGCAATGGAGCGGGCTGAGTTGTACCAGGTGATCGACGCACGCGTGGATACAATGATCGATAAGGGTTTATTTTCTGAGGCCGAGGGATTGCTGCCGTTCAGGGAACTTAACTCACTGCAAACAGTGGGCTACCAGGAAATTTTCGGATACCTGGACGGGCAGTATGACAAAGCGGAAGCGACAAGATTACTGAAGCGGAATACCCGTCGTTATGCAAAGAGGCAGATGACATGGTTCAGGAGGGACCAGGAAATAAGATGGTTTAAGCCTGATGATGTCAGAGGCATGATCGCTCACATTAATACAGTTGCCGGCATCTCCGAACAGGATTAAAAAATTCATTTCTTTGAATTAATGTCCCTGCGCACGGTTCTTATTGTCACCTACTATTGGCCCCCTTCCGGGGGGAGCGGGGTTCAGAGATGGCTGAAGTTTTCCAAGTACCTCGAACGGGCAGGATGGCAAGTGCTGGTCTTGACGCCGGAGAATACTGCGTTTACGCTTCGCGACCCTTCGCTTGAAAAAGACGTGCCTGGTCAGATTGACGTCCTTCGCCTGCCGATCTGGGAACCTTATGATGCCTTCTTCAAACTTTCAAGGTTGTTCGGCGGCGGCAAGCCGGCGGCAAGCGACATGATCACAACCGGGAAGAAGTCACTCTTTCAAACAGCAAGCGGCTGGATTCGCGGCAACTTTTTCATACCCGATCCAAAGGTGTTCTGGGTGAAGCCCGCTGTGACATTTCTTGACGACCTGCTCAGGACAAATCAGATATCAGCTGTCATCACAACAGGACCACCGCACAGTATTCACCTGATCGGTCTTGGGCTGAAGAAACGCCGGCCGACCCTTCGATGGGTTGCCGATTTTCGCGATCCCTGGAGCGAGTGGGACCTGTTGGACACATTGTCGATGTCGCCGCTGGCGCGTCGACGGCATAGAAATCTTGAACGAAAGGTTCTCACGGGAGCCGACAAGGTCATCACCATCGCGCCTTATCACGTGGGTCGGCTGGAGGAACTGAGCGGCCGGAAGGTAGAACTGATCACGAACGGGTTTGACGAAGAAGACTTCGCAGGGATACAGCGCGCCAGAACAACAAAGTTCACCATGCGGCATACAGGGATAGTAGATGAACTCAGGGATCCCCGTCCAATGATGGAGGCCATACGAATGGCATGTGCAGACGATCCGGAACTTAGGGAGAATATTGTCGTGGAGTTCATCGGAAATGTCAACGCAAAGTTTCGTTCCGACATCGCCAATGACCCGGTGCTGGGTCCTGTCACGCGATTCGTTCCCGGCGTTCCGCACCGGGAGCTTCTGCAACTATATGCCCAAACGGATCTGCAGTTGCTCATCCTGGCACACAGCGCAATTGCGCCGGGCAACCTTCCGGGAAAGTTTTTTGAGTACCTCGCCTCGGGCAGTCCGATCCTGGCAATGGGTCCTGTCGATGGGGACGCCGGCGCCGTTCTGCGACAGACAAATGCAGGCGAGATATTTGAACGTAGCGACCTGGCAGGTATGAAGGCTTCTCTTCTCAGGTACTTCAGTCGATGGAAATCCCGCGAAGCCGCCGGCGCGCGCGACGTGTCAGCCTTCACGCGAAAGCGACTGACCGATCAGCTGATAAGTTTACTGGAGTCACTTCAGGAATGAGCGTGCGCGCCTGAGCAACCTGATAAGAAGATCGTTGGCGTCGCGGGAGATTCTTGCAAGGTAGACCGCTGACCCAAAGAACAGGGTTACAACGGTCGAGCGCAGGAGGATGTCGCCGATTATCCAGGGTGTTTGAGGTACCAACCGGTCGAGGCCAATCGTCAGTGCTGAGATCGCGATCAGCAGCAGTGTAGCACCGGTGAATGGTTGTATCCCCAGCGTGATCCAGATAAAGAAATACTTGACGAGGTTGAAGGTAAAAAGGGCGAGGGCGGCCGCCAGTGCCGCGCCGGTGATTCCGTACATCGGAATGAAAGAGTTGTTCGCGATGATCACCGTCCCGGCAAGGAGCAAAATGAGAATGATGTTGAACCAATAGTACTTTGACAACACGATGATCTCGCTGCTCGGGCCGAACGCCATGTCGGCCAGCTTGCCAAGTCCGACGAGGATCACCACCCACTTGCCCGCCTCGTAAACGTCTGTGCGGGGCACCAGCGCAAATACGCTGTCGAGGTTTACATAGATGCCGATGAGCAGCAATGACCCGACGATAAACTGGTTGATGGAAGTCTTCCTGTAAATGGCTTTGATGTCCGGCATGTCATTTTTCTCAAACGCCCGCGAGATGAGCGGCATAGCCAGCGAAGTCAGCGCCTTCTTCGGGATTTCGATCACTGCTGCCATGTAAAATGCGGTGGTGTACACGGCGACAGACGCAAGCCCGATCATGGCAGCAACCATCAGACTGTCAATCTTACCCACCAGGATCATTCCCGCGGATCCGGCAAAACTGAAAAGGCTGTACAGGAGGAGTTCCTTCGCGCGGGCCGCACCGATTGACCTGAAATTGAAAGAAACTTTAAGATGGCCGTCCATCACCAGGTAAGTCATCAGCAGCAACAGGCAGGCGAGCCACGCAAGCACGGTTCCTATAATAAACGCATCGAACGAGAAGTAGCCGAGAAAATACAGGGTAACCAGTCCGGCCATCAACACCCGGATCACTACCTCCTTCAGCAGGTTCGGAATCACTGTCTTCAACAGCGATTTTGAATACGAATCCATCACGGCCGTGATCACCATAATGAACGTCAGCCAGAGAATGACCGACGCGTACTGAACAACATCTCCGGCGTTGTCACGAAAATATGCGAGAACTGGCTGCTCAAATATCTTGAACACGATGACGAAAAGCCCGAAGCCGGTCAGGGCAATCAGGGTGACCAGGCTGACAAAGCTTGCTTCTGTGGCCTTGTCTTTGGCAAACTGCGGATAGAACCTGAAGATACTCAGTGTGACGCCAAACTGGGCGAAGGGGGCAAACAGGATGGCTGCGTCCTGAACAGTGCGAAGCAATCCAACCTGTTCGGGTTCCAGGAATTTTGGATACAGGTACAGCAGGTTGATGTAGCCCACAACCGCGCCTATGTAGGCGATGATCGTCGTGAAGATGCTTTGGCGGATCACCAGTCCCATCGCGTCAGGTTGTTAATTCATTGACGAGGCGTAGCATTACTTCCTTGTTTACCTGTGCGCTATGTCTTAGTGCCGCCTGCGCTGTGTTCTCCTTGCAGATTTTGATCTGGTCGTGAGTGAGCCTGTTCAGCTCCGCTGCAAGACTTTCCGGTGTGAAGTCGTGCGATACCACGCCAATGTTGTACTCCTGAACGATCCGGCTCATCTCAGGTGATGGCCCGACGGCGATCGCCAGCCTGGCCTGTATGAAGTCGAAGAATTTGTTTGGCAACGTGTTCTCGGAATTGAAGTTGAGAGGAGGCAGCAGGTAAAGACCGATATCATATTGGTTGATGAACCCGGTGATGGCACTTGATGGAATAGGTGGCAGAATCCGAACATTCTTTTTCAGGCCGGCGAGTCTCGTCAGAAAGCCAAGGTATGACTTTGTCCGCGCGTTCGCGTTCGGCGGTGTGATCAGCATCATGTCGAGTGAGAACCGCTCGTCAAGCAGATCCATCATTTCAATCATGTACTCGAGCTTCCTCGAGACCGTGGCGCCGCCGTGGTGAATGATCCTGATCTTGCCTGGAAGCAAGGGCGACGGTGAGATGCCCGAGTGAGCAGGCGCATTGGTGACGACGATGGGCTTCTTTCCAAAATTCTTTTCATACTCATCAGCGAGGCCCTGACCCACCGTTGTCATCGCTGTGACACGAGGGATGAACTTCCTGCACAGGTACTGATACATGCCCTGAAAGAAAATCCTCCACACGAGCTTGTCTTCATACTGACGCGGCGAATACTCGTGCGCATCGAACAGCACCTTTGCATCTCCGTATTCAAAAGCAAAGGGAAGGCTTTCGGCGTCATTGGCGATCACAAGGTCAAAGCGACGCCCCTTGAGCAATGACTTGATAAATGAGTAGCCGAACAGCATCCGGTGCCCTGCCTTGTAAAGCCCTGAAAGCAGCAGGACAGCAGCGAGGCCCTTGCGCAATGGGGTCAGCTTCGTTCGCGCGACAACGACCGCTTCAAAACTTTTACTGTCGATGGTTTCAAAACAGACAACGGTTACCCTGTAGTCGCTTGAGAGGAACTCAATCTGCCTGGTGATACGTGCATCATGTCTCAGGTCGCTGAAAGCCAGGATCAGAACACTCTTCATGATTTGCGGCGCGCCTCGACAATGTAGTACCTCGGCGTGACGAGCCGCAGCAAGGGTCGAATTCCGGGCATGCGGATGGGACTCGTCCACTTTTCACTTCGCACGATTTCCCAACCTGCCTTCTCCAGCAGCCAGTCGAACTGCCAGTCTTCGAACTCGTGGAAGTGCTGATCCCAGCGATCGTTCTTGTTGCGGTACGACTTTGCAAACCACAACGACAGTGGAATGCTGGCGATAAGCCGTTTGGCCTTGATTGCCTTGAGTACCCCGTATGGATTCAGCAGGTGCTCGAAAATCTCGAAGGCCGTTGCCACCTCGGCGTTGAAATGACTCACCTCGCCGGGATTGTCGTCAAGGTCTGTGCCGCTTGTGTTGTGAACCGTGAGGCCTTTCTCCTGCATGAATCGTGAAAAGTCGTTCGGTGTGCCGATGTCGATGATGGTAGCTGGCGGGGACACTGTCTGAGCCATAAAGTTCCACGTCTTGTTGTAGCGCCGCTGTTTGGCCCTGCCCTTGTCGAGCCTGGTGAGAAATGCCAACATCATCCTGATTTTTTCACAATTTTACCACTCTGGAGCTATATCCTGTTATGTCTAGGGAATTATTGGCCTTGTCTGTGTTTCTCATCTTTCTGTCGGCCGGAGTAAGCCGGGCGCAACGGGATGAGATTGGCGCCGGTCGCGGCCTCCAATTTGACGGAGTCAACGATCGCATCGACCTCGGGAACAGGTATGATAATCTGACGCTTCCTGTTACAATTTCCGCCTGGATCAAGCTTGACCCTGCAGCCGTAAACAACTGGGCGCCGATCATTATTACACAGGACAATGCGCCGGTTTACAACGGTATTTGGTTCATCGTTCAGCCGACACGCATGGGGATCGGATATGGAGACGGCGAGGGTGAATTTGTGCCGGCGTTCAGGCGCGGCAAGGAAGCCGACATGACAAACATTACGAATCGATGGGTGCATGTGGCAGCTGTCGTGCGCGGCGCCGTCGACATGACACTGTATGTGAATGGTATTAACGTAGGCGGGACCTATTCGGGAAGCAGCAACTTGCCGATGGCTTCTTCGCCTACCGACGTGGCAAGGATCGGACAATGGACCAGCAATGGCCAAACCATCCGTTTTAAAGGAATGATGGATGAACTGAGGATATGGAGCCGCGCATTAGGCGATACGGAGATACGCCAGACCATGTGTCTGAAGACAGTTTCGGGCAATGGACTGTTGGGCCAGTGGTCCTTCAATGAGATGTCCGGCCTTACGGCCTTCGACGATTCACCGAATCAGTTCAATGGACAACTTATGAACAACGTAACCCGTGGCTACTCAGGGGCGCCCATTGGTGACGTGAGTTTATTTAACTATTCAGTCACTTCATCCACCAGCGTTAAACTTCAGGAAGGTAATGAGTACATCATTGTCGACAATATGATCGGTGCCTCAGGGGTTCAGTTGTACGCTGTCAGAACCATGCCCTCGCGTGTAGACGGGCTTCCGCTTTCATGTGTGGATGAACCGTACTTTGGAGCGTTTGTTTTCGGGCAGTTTACATCAAACGTCACCTACGATCTTGAATACACCTCGCCGGGACCAGTCGGTCTGTTCACCAGAACAAACAATGAAGTAGCATCATGGACAAAAGCCACAACGGTTCCCACAGGACCTAACAGTATCTCCAGGAATGGATTGACAACACCCGTTGAAACCCTGGATCAGCTTTTCTCCCTCGACCCGGACCTTGGCCCGGATGTTCTCAAATGTTCAGATGCAACTGTCCAGATTTCCTCCGGAATCAGCGACCCCGGAGTCCAACACTTGTGGAACACCGGCGCTCAAACACCTGCCATCGTGGTGGCCAACACGGGGATTTACTGGGTTGACGTAACAGCGTCGTGTGGCACCGCACGGGATTCAATTATTGTGGGAGCACTGGCAAGGCCTGCGGTTCCATTCATCGGTGGCGATACACTTGTTTGTGATGGAGGTCCGGCGAAGATTGAATCAGCGATCAAGGATGCTACTGCTTACCACTGGAGTACAGGCGCGACCACCAGTTCTATCACGGTTTCGCAGCCGGGAATTTACTGGCTCGATTTGACAAAGTGCGGAACCTCGCGCGACACCGTGGTAGTCAACACCATGCAACCGCCGGCGATTGCGTTCGAGGAGGAAGAACTTTGCTCGTCGACGCCGGTCGTGCTCAAACCGGTTAGTGAAACCGGTTATGAAAGTCTTCAATGGCAGGATGGGTCCGAGAGTGACAGTCTGCTGGCGTCAACGTCGGGTATGTACAGGGTGACAGCAATCAATAAGTGCGGAACGTCGACGGACTCCATTAAGGTGAGCATAAACGACGTCGAATTTGCGCCGCCAAACGTGGTAACACCAAACGGCGATGGCAAGAACGACACGTTTGTCATCGATGCCAACGTCGGAGTTGTCAAGCTTACGATCGTCAACCGTTGGGGACAGGAGGTGTTCGCTACCTCCGATTACAAAAATGACTGGTCAGGGCAGGGCGCGTCCGAAGGTGTATACTATTATATCCTCACCCACGGCTGCAGCACAAACGCAGTCAAAGGATCTCTGACCTTGATGCGCTAGGCTCTTATTGCAATGCGCTTCGGGTTTTCCCGTATGAACGACTCCCACGAAGCTTTTCCCTTTGTTTTTCCCTTGCCGTTCTGGAAGTGATGACACAGCGCCACCGCTACTGCATCCGTTGAGTCAAATAACTTCGGAAGCTCTTTGATCCCAAAAATGGTCATCAGCATCCTGGCCACCTGCTCCTTTGACGCGTTTCCATTTCCCGTAACCGACTGCTTTACTTTTTTTGGAGAGTATTCTACGATCGGAATTTCCCGGTGCAGCGCAGCCGACATCGCAACGCCTTGTGCCCGTCCCAGCTTCAGCATGGACTGGACGTTCTTCCCGAAGAAAGGCGCCTCGAGCGCAACTTCGTCAGGGTGGTATTCATCAACGAGCGACAACACGCGGTCAAATATTTTCTTCAGCCGCAGTTCATGTGATTCATATTTGTCGAGCTGTATCACCCCGAATTGAAGCAACGAAGGACCGCGGTGGTCGATTGCAATGAGACCGTAGCCCATAATGTTGGTGCCCGGGTCAAGCCCCAGGATGATTTTATCTTTCGCTGCTTTTTGTTTGACGGTTTTCATGCAGGGTGAGCCGGCACTGTTAACTTCACGCTGTTGCAATTTAGGTACAAAGGATCAATGCTGACTTTTTTCTCCATAGTCTTCGCCTTCTACGCTGTCCTGGTACTTGCGCTGGCGTTCGGATGGGCGCGAAGCGCTGAAGATCAAACCGCCGCGTCACTGCCCGAGCTTAAAGTGGCTGTCGTGGTTGCCTTCAGGGACGAAGCAACAACTTTACCGCTACTTCTTCAGGACCTCAAGTCGCAGAAAGCTCCTCACGACAAAGTCGAGTTCATCATGGTCGACGATCACTCCCACGATGGCTCGGGGCTGTTGGTGCAAAACAGCGTGGCCGGAGATTCCCGGTTCACCTTGCTGTCGCTGAACGGAAACAAAACCGGCAAGAAAGCAGCCATTGCAACTGCAATTGGTCAGACTATCGCGGACGTGATCATTACGACGGATGCGGATTGCAGGCTTCATCCCGACTGGACCAATGTCATCAGCCGCAGATTTTCGGGGGAGGATGTGAAGATGTTGGTGGGTCCTGTCCGGTTGACGGACGGCACCTTCTTTGAGCAATTGCAGGCAATGGAATTCTGCAGCCTTGTCGGCACGGCGCGGGCTACGCTTTCATTTGGCGTCGTGAGCATGTGCAATGGCGCCAACCTGGCCTTCAGGCGCGAATCCTTCGTCGCTGTCGGCGGATATGCCGGGAATGAAACGATCACCTCCGGTGACGACGACTTCCTGATGAAAAAGTTTTCAAGAACCTGGAGGAACAGTATCCATTTCCTGAATGAGGCGGATGGAACGGTAACGGCAGACGCTGCCGCCACACTGCCGGAGTTTTTCAGACAAAGACTGAGATGGGCGGGAAAGTGGAAGGCGGACCTTAGCGCCGGCTCCGTGATTGCTGTTGGCGTGCTGGCATTTCACATTTGTAACATACTGCTCTTCGCCGGTTGGGTCATTGGAATGGTTTCGACCAACGCTTTTGTGGTGCTGGTCTCGTCGAAGCTGTTTGTCGAGTTGGTGTTCCTGTTGCCTGTTTGCAGCTACCTCACGCTGCGTTGGCGGTGGACTTCTTTCCTCACACTACAATTCATTTACTCTTTCTACGTTGTTGGCATTGGTATTTTGTCGCAGGTCCTGACTACGCGGTGGAAAGGGAGGGAGGTTATTACCAGGGCCTGGAAGGGAATTTCTTAATTTTACCACCGTGGAAGCCTTTGCAGACGCATTGTTGAAAAAGCAGATCGAGAAGAAAGAACTCGAGTTGAATGCCTTGCTGGAGATCACGCAGGCCATCAACAGCAATCTGCCTGAAGAGTCGCTGTACAAGATATTCAACTTCACCCTCAGGTCGAATCTGAACCTCAAGAAGATGGCATTGTTCGTGCTTGACGAGATCTGGAATTGCAAAGTCCATTTCGGAACGACAAAGAACTACGCCAAGACCAAGCTTGACGATCGTGTAAAGCTTGCGAAACGCGTTCACAAGATGTCGGAGTTTGACAACTGTGATTTTGCCGAATTCGATATTGTTATCCCTGTTGCCCACAAGACCGACACGCTCGCGCTCATTTTTATTGGAGGGCTGGATGAGGCGATCTCGGAACACGATCAGTCCGAAAGCATCAAGTTTATACAGGCACTGGGCAACATCATAATTGTTGCGATCGAGAATAAGAAGTTTGCCCGCAAGCAACTTGAACAGGAGGCTTTCCGGAAGGAGTTGGAAATTGCCAGCGACGTTCAGCAGTTCCTCTTTCCAAAGATGCTTCCAAATACCGGCCGTCTTCAACTGGAAGCGAGCTACCTGCCGCACGACAGGGTGGGGGGCGACTACTATGACTACGTCCCTATCAACAAGAACCAGTTCCTGATCTGCGTGGCGGACGTGAGCGGCAAGGGAATACCGGCGGCACTGATGATGTCAAACTTTCAGGCATCTCTGCGGACACTGCTTCGTCAAACCCCGAACTTGAAAGAGATCGTTGAAGCCTTGAACTATCAGGTGATGGAGAACACAAAGGGCGAGAAATTCATCACGTTCTTCGGAGCTGTTTATGATCTCAGCCTGCAGACCATGGTGTACGTGAATGCAGGACACAATCCACCACTGCTGTACACGCGTGATCACGGCATTCGCCTGCTTGAAGAAGGATCAACGGTCCTGGGCGCCATGCACCCGCTGCCGTTCATGAATGAAGGCTTCATACCCGACCTCAAGGAGTTTACCTTGTTCTGCTATACCGATGGTCTGACTGAAACCACCAATGAAGCTGACGTTGAATTTGGCCTGGACTCCCTTCAAACGTATTTCAAGGAACACCACGCCAAGCCGCTGAATACCATTCACCAGGACATAATTGTTGCTCTCGACGGCTTCAAGGGACGGAATGGGTACCGCGACGATATTACCATGTTGTCGTGCCGTGTGGGGAATGGCTAACCGTTTCAAGATTTTCCGCCCAATTGAAATTGTTTCGAACACCGGCGTTGTTAACCTGGCTGTCGCCTTCGCTCACCTGGAGGATCAAGACGCGGGAGAAAAACCTTTACCTTACGTTTGATGATGGCCCGGTGCCGGGGCCCACAGAGTTCGTGCTTGATCTCCTGAAAAAAGAAAATATCAAGGCCACATTTTTCTGCATCGGTCACAATGTGGAGCGCCACCCTGCGATATTTGAGCGGATTGTAAACGAGGGTCATGGAGTCGGCAACCACACGTACGATCACGTCGACGGATGGAAAGTCTCCGTGTCTGACTATGAACGTGAGATCAAGAGGTGCGGAGACATCGTCAATGCGCCGGGCGGGATTGGCAGGCCGCTCTTCCGTCCCCCTTTCGGGCGATTGACGCCGGCAAAAATCAGGGCAATAAAGAACTACAGGATCGTGATGTGGGATGTCCTCACGTATGATTTTGATAACAGCCTCCCGCAGGAGGAATGCCTCGACGGCTCATTGAACGCCGTACGCCCCGGGTCGATTATTGTATTTCATGACAGCTATAAGGCTGAGGTGAACATGACTTACGCCCTGCCCAGGTTTCTTGATGCGTGCCGGCAGCGCGGTTACGAGTTTCGGATGTTTGAATCCTCATAGGATGGTGCATGAAGGGACGAGTGCTCTTGTGTGCGCTGGATTGGGGACTTGGCCATGCGACCAGGTCGCTGGCTTTGCTGGGCGAACTTGAACGATGCGGCTTTAGTGTTGTGATCGCTTCGTCCGGAGCCGCATTGACGCTGATGCGACTTGAGTTGCCCGGCAATAGATTTTATGAACTGCCGGGGTACGGGATTTCCTACAGTAACTCCTTTTCATTTGAGTGGGGCATGCTAATGCAGTCGCGAAAGGTCCTCGACGCGGTGTCGCATGAACACGCGGTTACACTCGAAATACTTCGCAAGGAAAAAATCGACATCATCATTTCAGACAATCGTTATGGCTGTTTCGACAGTTCAGTTCACAGCATCTTCCTGTCGCACCAATTGCACATCATGCTCTCTTCCGCGTGGAGGCTCCTGTCGCCTGTCGTGAATGCACTCCACATGCGAATGGTGAGTAAGTTCCATGAGGTGTGGGTTCCCGATTTTCCTGATCACGTTCTCAGTGGCGAGCTGAGCCGCTCCAGTTTGCAGAACCTGACATTTATCGGCTCATTGTCCACCATGACCCGCTTGCAGGAGGCGCCCGAAAAAGAACTCGATTTCATTGCCGTAATCTCCGGACCCGAACCGGAAAGGGCCCGATTCAGCGATATGCTGTTCCGGCAACTTAACGACAGCGGCAAGCGCTTTCTGCTGGTGGAGGGAAAGCCGGGTACCGAGGCCGGCTCAGGGCGGCGCGCAAACTTTGTGGGGAGGAAGGACTTATCAATCCTTATCCAGAAGTCGTCCTTTGTAATTTCACGTTCAGGTTACAGCACAATCATGGATATGGCGGCATTGGGAGGCAAAGCGATTTTTGTGCCGACGCCCGGCCAAACCGAGCAAGAGTATCTGGCCAGGCGCATGGATGAACTGGGCATAGCATCATGGCAGACCCAGGATAATTTTGATCTTGCCCAAGCAATTGAAGATACTGATCCCCGCAAAGGGTTTGACTTGATGATCGACCGGAAGAATACCCTGCTGGCGAAAGCAATCTCGAATTTAGCGACCCATGGCATTCTGGATTGACACGCATGCGCACATCTATTCCGACGAGTTCAAAGCAGATCGTCATGATGTGATCAGCCGTGCCGGCGAAGCCGGTGTCAGGATGATCATGATGCCGAACATAGACCGGACATCGATTGACGACATGCTTGAGGTGGAGGAGAAGTATCGCGAAACTTGCTTTGCCATGATGGGCCTGCATCCTTGTTCTGTAAAGAGAGATTTCGAGAAGGACTTATACGTTGTCGAGAACTGGCTTTTCAAGAGAAAGTTTCTTGCTGTAGGAGAAATGGGGACCGACCTGTACTGGGACAAGACGTTCTGGGAACAGCAACAGGAAGCGTTCAGGATTCAGGTAGGATGGGCAAAGCAGTTGTCCCTGCCAATCGTCATACATTGCCGTGAATCAATGGACGAAACGCTGTCTATGCTTGAGTCGATGGCTGACGAAAGGCTTACGGGTGTGTTTCATTGTTTCACGGGTACTGTCGAACAGGCAAACCGCATTACAGCCATGGGCTTTCACATTGGTATCGGCGGCGTGGCTACATTTAAGAACGGAGGACTGGATCAGGTGCTGCCGGGTGTTGATCCTGGCTGCATTGTCATGGAAACAGATAGTCCCTATCTCGCACCTGTGCCTTATCGCGGCAAAAGAAATGAGCCGGGGTATATTCCGCATATTGCTGAAAAAGTCAGCGCGATGAAGAAGGTGACCCTGGGTGAACTTCAGGCCATGACCCATCTCAATGCGTGCAGGCTTTTCAACATCAGTAACAAATCATGACGAAATACAGCACCCTCAGGATCAACGTCGCCAATCCCTCTGCTGCACGCTCAAGGGTGATGATTATCTATACAGGCGGCACGTTTGGAATGGCGTATGATTCTGCAGGCACGCTCATTCCTTTTAATTTTTCCAACATTGGCGAACACCTTCCGACGCTGCGGAACCTGTTCCTCGATCTTACCGTGGTCTCGTTCGATCAACCGGTTGACTCTTCCAATATCGGACCGCTGCACTGGCAGGCGCTGGGGCAGATCATCTATGAGAACTACGAGTTGTTCGACGGCTTTGTCGTTCTGCATGGCACGGACACGATGGCATTTACAGCTTCAGCGTTAAGCTTCATGCTCCAGGGACTTTCGAAGCCGGTGATTTTCACCGGAGCGCAGCTGCCTATCACCGAGCCGCGATCCGATGCCCGGGAAAACCTGGTCACTTCGCTGGAGATAGCTTCCGCCCGGACGAATGGCGTGGCAATGGTTCCGGAGGTATGCATTTTTTTTGACTATCAGCTTTGGCGCGGAAACCGGGCGCGAAAAAAGGAAAGCATGCACTTCGACGCGTTTGAGTCCGGCAATTATCCGCCGCTTGCGCGCGCCGGCGTCAAACTCGATTTCAATTCCGCCGCTATCCGTTCACCCCTTCCGGGTGAGAAGCTCAGGCTACTGTCTAAGTTCGACCCTGCGGTGTCTATCCTGAAATTGTTTCCCGGTATCAACCGGCAGGCAGTGGAAGCCATTCTTTCCACAGATGGATTGCGCGGATTGGTCCTCGAGACCTTTGGATCAGGCAATGCGCCAACCGATCCCTGGCTGGTGGACTTGCTGCAAGGTGCGATTCGCAGAGGTATACTGATTCTAAATGTGTCTCAATGCCCTGGTGGCATGGTCATTCAGGGTCGTTATGAAACGAGCAAGCAACTCGCCGAGATCGGAGTAACCGGTGGAGCGGACATGACAACGGAAGCAGCGCTTACGAAACTTATGGTTCTGTTGGGAGAATTTGGTCCTGAGAAAACGAAACGGCTGATTTCTGTGCCCCTGGCAGGCGAACTAACCGGATAGCACAGGATGCCTTGCGGTGTGTTCATGATGCGGACAACTTTCACCATTCGCAGTCTGTCCCTTGCGAAAGCTTTTTTTATCCATTTCTTTGTGGCGCTTTTTTTTGGAGAGGTGCAGGAGTGGCTGAACTGGCACGCCTGGAAAGCGTGTATACCGAAAGGTATCGAGGGTTCGAATCCCTCTCTCTCCGCTCTTACCCGTAGTTGCCGGGCGGACATCAGCTTTGTTCAATCGTATGCGCGGGCTTGACGGCATGGGTCTTGGAACCTGCCCGGGCGATGAGATTCCACGGTTCACAGACTGCGCGCTCTATTTCTGCAAATGAGATATAGAAGTGACGAAAAACGACCGTTCGGATTATGAGCCAAGGAATTGAAACCGAGCAATTTGATAGCACAAATTTTCCGGGAATTTTCTTGGAGAATCAGCAAAACCTTTAATTTTGGCGACTTCAATAGTTATCTAAACCTTAAACCATGAAAAAACAATTCCTGATCTTAACTATTTTGGGGGCCTTTGTGCTGGGAGGTTTCTCTGCCTATGCCCATACTGATACTGCCGCTGCTGCAGCCCCCGCCACCGAACAGCCTGCGCCTGTTGAAGCATCAACTGATGATGCTGCCGCAGCTGACGATGGTGGATTTCACCAACTGTTGAAAGACTGGTTTATCGACGGTGGTACTCGGTTCATGTGGCCTATTCTTATCACATTTATTATTGGTCTGGCAATTTCGATAGAGAGGATCATTACGCTGAACCTGGCCAGGACCAACACAAAGAAACTATTGCTTAGGATCGAGGACGCGCTGAATAAAGGGGGTATTGATGCGGCCAAGAATGTAACCAAGGATGCCCGCGGCCCTGTTGCTTCCATCTTCACACAAGGTTTGATGCGCGCATCAGAAGGTATTGACATGGTCGAAAAATCAGTTACATCATACGGCGGAGTAGAGATGGGCAAGCTTGAGCGCGGTCTCATCTGGATATCATTGTGCATTTCACTGGGGCCGATGCTCGGGTTCTTCGGAACTGTTGTGGGCATGGTGTTTGCGTTCAACGCGATCGAGGCAGCAGGTGATATTTCTCCCCAGGTTGTTGCGGGTGGTATGAAAGTGGCGTTGATCACAACCGTGGGAGGTCTTGTGGTAGGTATGGTGCTTCAGGTTCTTTACAACTATCTGGTGTCTGCTATCGACAACCTGGTGAACAGCATGGAAGACGCTTCCATTTCCCTGGTGGATATCCTTGTAAAGTACAACCTGACTAAAAAGTAATCTTATATGGATTCTATAGATTTCGGATTGTATTTCCTGTATCTGTCACTGGGGGTTGCCCTGGTGGTTGCAATCATTCTGCCGATTGTTAACTTGTTCAGCAACCCGAAGGGGCTGGTCAAGATTGGCGGTGGAGCGGCCGTGTTTTTGCTCGTCTTTTTCCTGGTGTTTTCCTTGTCTGACTCGACCGTCACCACAAAATGGACGGCTCTGGGGCAGACCGGCAGTGATCTTAAACTGATTGGCGCCGGACTCTGGATGCTTTACCTGTTCCTGCTTGGATCTGTTCTAGCGATTGTCTACTCGGAGGTCGCCAAACTATTTAAATAATGGCGCGCGCTACACCGGACATACCGAATGCCTCAATGGCGGACATCGCGTTCCTGCTGTTGACTTTCTTCCTTGTGACGACCACGATCTCCAATGACAGGGGTTTGTCGCTGGTTTTGCCACCGCCGCCTGAGAAAGATCAGGAGGAACTGAAGTTCCAGGAGCACAACTTGTTCACCATACAGGTGAACTCCTCGGATGCATTGCTGGTGGAAGGCGAACCGATGGATGACGTGAGCGTTCTTAAGGAACAGATCAAGAAGTTTATCCTCAACAATGGCGCGGACCCGACGCTGTCGGACAATCCTGAAAAGGCGATCGTGTCGTACAAGACGGACAGGGGTACTAGCCACAAACGATTTGTAGAGGTGCTTGACCTTATCCAGGGTGCTTATTATGACATCTGGGCTGAACGCGCAGGCGTCACCAATAAGAGGTTCAGGGAGGCGGCGTCAGACACATCTGTTCCCGAGAACAAGGCCATCTATGACAAGGGTCTTGGAAAGCGACCAGATGGCACAAATGAAATCCCGATGGCCGTATCCATCGCGGAGCCTACCAAGATTGGTGGTTAACTTAAGATTACACAATGGCAAAATTCAAGAAAAAGACCAAGACGAAGCAGGATATACCCACATCCTCAATGCCTGATGTGGTGTTCATGTTGCTGTTCTTCTTCATGGTGACGACCCAGCTAAGGGAGAAGACCATCGAAGTATATCAGCGCATTCCTGAGGCAACCCAGCTTCGTAAACTTCAACGCAAGTCGCTTGTCACAAACCTGTTCATCGGCGCGCCCAAGAAGGAAGCTCAATATGGTAAAGAGCCAAGGATACAGGCTGAAGATGTTTTCATCGAGCCCAAGGACATCATCCTTTGGGTGAACCGCGAGAAGGACAAACTGGCTGAGAACGAAAGAGATCAGCTTACCGTATCCCTCAAGGTGGACAGTGAAGCAAAGCGGGGAATTATCGCAGATGTGGAAACTGAATTGAGGAAGGCTAATGCGAGGAAGATTCTGTACACATCAATGGAAAGAAGGGAAATCAAATAACGAATTGTTTTTTCATGTTTAGGTAGACTGCCCCGGCTCCAACCGGGGCAATCTTTTTATGGCTGCGGACGTTCACATCAAACCCGATCAGCCGGCGGTCATCCGATCCTGGTGCATGTACGATTGGGCCAACTCGGTCTACAACCTTGTCATTACGACCACCTTCTTTCCAATCTACTTCCTGGGAGTCACAAGGGCCGCCTATGGCGAGGACACCGTGCCATTCCTCGGCCGCATCTTCAAGAACAGTTCACTGTACCAGTACACGCTGTCAACAGCCTACCTGACCATCGCCCTGTTGCTGCCACTCCTCTCGTCATTGGCAGACTCGCGCGGCAGCCGCAAGAGTTTCCTTCAGTTTTTCTGCTACCTGGGTGGGCTTGGGTGCATTGGAATGTTCTGGTTCAAGGGTTCCCAGCCCAGCGTGGAGTGGGGCCTGTTCTGTTTTGTGTGCGCCACCATCGGCTATTGCGGCAGCCTGGTGTTCTATAACTCCTACCTGCCGCAGATCGCCTCCGTGCAAAACCAGGACAAGGTGAGCGCGAGGGGATTCGCCATGGGATATATCGGAAGTGTAATTCTTCAGATGGTCGGCTTCGCGCTCGTGGTCTACTTCACCGGGAAGAATGATCAGGTCTCAGGGCCGGTGTATACTTTTCTCCTCGTAGGTCTGTGGTGGATCGGATTTGCACAGTTCACATTCCGCGGATTGCCTCCGGGCAGGGCCGGGGTTGTAAAGCACAGTGTGTGGACAGATGGCTTCCTTGCCCTTGGCAAGGTGTGGGAGAAGGTAAGAAAGCTCGTGGTGCTCAAGTGGTACCTCGTGTCATTCTGGTTTTACAGCATGGGCGTTCAAACGGTGCTGCTGGCTGCCGCCATGTTCGGACAAAAGATGCTTGGACTGCCGTCCGACAAGTTGATTATCACGATGGTACTTGTTCAACTGGTTGCGATCGCAGGCGCATTCCTGATGGCAAAGTTCTCCGCCTCTCATGGCAATCTCAGGGTATTGATGTCCGTTGTGTTGCTTTGGATTACCATCTGCGTTTCGGCATATCTTGTTGCCACGTTAAAGGAGGCGGGATATTCTGCCGAGTTTTCTTTTTACGGCCTTGCGGTGGCGGTGGGTTTGGTGATGGGTGGAGTCCAGGCGCTGAGCAGAAGTACCTACAGCAAGCTCATGCCCGAAACTGATGATACCGCGTCGTTCTTCAGCTTCTACGACGTGACGGAAAAGACTGCGATCGTAATCGGCACCTTCACTTTCGGCTATATCGATGAAATACTGGGGATGAAGAATTCCCCACTCGCCCTGATCCTGTTTTTCGTCCTCGGCCTTGTGGGCCTTGTGGTTGCCCGGCGCAAACAACTCTCAACAGGACAAGTAGTCTGAGCTGTGGTTCTCACCCACCACGCCACTACGCCACTGCGCCACCACGCCACCACCCCACCCCGCCCTAATACCTCAAGTGCTTCACCGTCATCCCGTTGTTGATGAGTTGCTTCAGGGAGCCGATTCCGATTTTGATGTGCATCTCGACAAAGTTGGCTGTGACACTGCGATCGCTTGCCTCTGTTTTCACGCCGTCCGGTATCATTGGCGAGTCGGACACAAGAAGGAGTGCGCCGGTGGGAATTTCGTTATAAAAGCCGGTTGAGAATATTGTCGCCGTTTCCATGTCGATTGCCATGGCACGGACTTTCCTGAGATACTCCTTGAATGGTTCGTCCCATTCCCATACGCGCCTGTTGGTAGTATACACAGTACCGGTCCAGTAGTCCTGGTTGTAGTCGCGAATTGTAGTAGATGTCGCCTTCTGAAGTGCGAACGCCGGAAGCGAAGGCACCTCGGGAGGAAAATAATCGTTGGAGGTTCCTTCTCCGCGAATGGCTGCAATCGGCAAGATGAAATCGCCAATGTGATTCTTGCTCTTGAGTCCACCACACTTGCCAAGGAACAGGCAGGCGTCAGGCTTGATTGCCGTGAGGCAGTCCATAACCATGGCGGCATTGGGACTTCCCATTCCGAAATTGATGATGGTGATGCCTTCTGCGGTCGCACTGCGCATGGCTCGGTCTGTTCCCTGCACCTCC
>Ga0315912_10002002_pt1 | contig 22843 bp, 19 predicted proteins | sample VfabasoilMG_FD_204469 | JGI IMG/M metagenome (GOLD analysis project Ga0315912, IMG submission 204469) | Garden soil microbial communities collected in Santa Monica, California, United States - V. faba soil | ecosystem: Environmental > Terrestrial > Soil > Garden | place: USA: California...
TCGACAGCCGCGCCGTGAAGCCCGGCGCCGCGTTCGTCGCGTTGCGCGGTGGCCGCGAGCACGGCCTCAAGTACGCGCCGCAGGCGCTCGGCGCCGGCGCCGCGATCGTGCTGTACGAGCCGGGCGTGGGTGTGCCCGAGCCGCCGCAGCCGAGCCTCGCGGTGCTGGGGCTGAAGGAACGGCTCGGCGAGCTCGCGCGCGCGTTCTACGCGCTCGCGGCCGAGCCGATGATCGTCGGTGTGACGGGTACGAACGGCAAGACGACCGTGGCGTACCTGCTTGCCCAAACGCTGAGCCAGCCGCGTGCGCCGTGCGCATACGTGGGCACGCTCGGCTACGGCGTGCCGCCGGCCATCACGGCGCACGGCCACACGACGCCGGATTGTCTGACGCTGCATCGCGAGCTCGCTGAGCTCGGCGCGCCGCGCGTGGCGATGGAAGTCTCGTCGCACGCGCTGAACCAGGATCGCGTCGCGGGCCTCGAGTTCCACACGGCCGTCTTCACGAATCTCACGCGCGATCACCTCGATGAGCACGGCGATCTCGAAAGCTACGGCAACGCGAAACGCAAGCTGTTCACGCGGCCCGGGCTCGTCAATGCGGTGCTGAATGCGGACGACGCGTATTCGGCAACGATTGCGAAGAGCTTGCCGCCGCGGTGCACGCTGATTCGGACCGGCATGCGTGCTTCGGCCATCGAGCTGTCGGCGAGGTTGAGGCGGTCCGACTTGGCCGGCGTCGAGCTCGACATCGCAGGCAAGTTCGGCGCCGCGCGTTTGCAGTCGAAGCTCATCGGCGCGTTCAACGCCGAAAATCTCCTGTCGGCGCTCGGTGCGCTGCTCGCGCAAGGGATGGCGTTGCCGGCCGCGTGCGCGGCGCTCGCGGAAGCGAAGCCGGCTCCCGGCCGCATGGAAGTGCTCGGCGGTCCGCCGAATCGGCCGTGGGTCGTCGTCGACTACGCGCATACGCCCGATGCGCTGCAGCGCGTGCTGACGGCGCTCGAAAGGTCCGTCACCGGCGAGCTCTGGTGCGTGTTCGGCTGCGGCGGCGATCGCGACCGCGGCAAACGGCCGATGATGGGCACCGTCGCCGCGGACCTCGCCGACCGCATCGTGCTGACCGACGACAATCCGCGCAGCGAAGACCCGGCGAGCATCGTCAGCGAGATCCGTGCAGGAATCGGCGAGCACCCGAGGGTCACGGTCATCCACGACCGCCGCGCGGCGATTGCAGCCGCGATCGAGCGCGCCAGACCCGGCGACGTCGTGCTCGTTGCAGGCAAAGGTCACGAAGCGGAGCAGCTCGTCGGCGCCGAGCGCCGCGCATTCAGCGACCGCGCCGTCGTCGCCGACCTGCTCGGAGTCGCGCCATGATGGCGCGCACGCTCTCCGCCGTCGCGCGCGAAGTGCAGGGGCGTCTCGTCGGCGCGGATCAGCCGTTCGGCACCGTGACGACCGACACGCGCTCGCTCGCAGCCGGCTCGCTGTTCGTCGCGATCCCGGGCGACCGCTTCGACGGCAACGACTTCATCGCCGAAGCCGCGGGCAAGGGTGCGGCCGGCGCGCTCGTCTCGCGCCTCGCGGCGTCGCCGTTGCCGCAGATCGAGGTCCGCGACTCACGGCGTGCGCTCGGCGCAATGGCGCGCGCATGGCGCGCATCGTTCTCGATTCCCGTCGTCGCCGTGACCGGCAGCAGCGGCAAGACCACCGTCAAGGAACTCGTGGCCGCGATCCTCGGCGTGAGCCGATCCGTCTGCGTGACGCAAGGCAACTTGAACAACGACATCGGCGTGCCGTTGACGCTGATGCGGCTCAACAGCGAGCACGACGCCGGCGTCATCGAGCTCGGCGCCAATCACGCCGGGGAGATCGACTATCTCGCGGGCCTCGCGCAGCCGACCGTCGGGGTCATCACGAACGCGGCTGCGGCGCACCTCGAAGGGTTCGGCTCGCTGCGCGGCGTGTGCGTCGCGAAAGGCGAGCTGCTCGACCATTTGCCGCGTGCCGGCACGGCCGTGTTGAACGCGGACGATCAATTCCGGGCGGATTGGGTCGCGCGCTCGCGCTGCGAGTTCACGGTGACGTTCGGTTTTGCCGAGCGCGCCGATTGCCGCGTGCTCGGCGAGCCCGAGTACTTGCCGACGGGATCCGAGTTTCGCATGCGTCTACCGGACGGCGCCGAGGCCGACGTCTGGCTGCCGCTGCTCGGGCGGCAGAACGTCGCGAACGCGCTCGCGGCGGCTGCGGCCGCGCAGGCGGTCGGGACGAGCGTCGAGGACATCGTCGCCGGACTCGCCCGCGCCACGCCGGTCCGCGGCCGGCTGCGCGCCGTCGCGGGCCGCAACGGCGCGACGATCATCGACGACAGCTACAACGCGAACCCGGGCTCCGTGCACGCGGCGCTCGATCATCTCGCCGTTTTGCGCGGCCGGCGAATCCTCGTGTTCGGGAACATGGCCGAGCTCGGGCCGACGGCGCCCGCTCTGCACAAGGAGATCGGCGAGTACGCGCGCGGCCGTTGCGACGTGCTGTTCGCGATTGGCGATCTCGCGAAGGAAGCGGCCGCCGCGTTCGGTACCGAAGGGAGGCCCGTCGCGGACATCGACGCTGCGCGCGCCGCGCTCGACCCGCTGCTCTCGAGCGGAGTCACGGTTCTCGTCAAAGGGTCGCGTGTCATGGGGCTCGACCGTCTCGTGAAGACGCTCGAGATCGAAGCGCCGAGGGCGAGCTAGATGCTGATCTACCTCGCCGACTATCTGAAAGAGATCTACTCGGGTTTCAACGTCTTCAGCTACCTGACGACGCGCGCGATCTTGGGCGCGCTGACGGCGCTCGTGCTGTCGTTCGCGTTCGGGCCGTATTTGATTCAGCGCCTCACGATGCAGCGCATCGGCCAGCAGATTCGCGAGGTCGGTCCTCAGAGTCATTTTCCGAAGGCCGGCACGCCGACGATGGGCGGCGCGTTGATTCTGCTCGCGATCGCGGTCAGCACCTTGCTGTGGGCGAACTTGGAGAACCGCTTCGTGCTGCTCACGCTCGGCGGCACGCTGTTCTTCGGCGTGATCGGCTTCGTCGACGACTACAAGAAGGTCATCCTGCGCAACTCGAAGGGGTTGAGCGCGAAGGCCAAAATTTTCTGGCAGACGGTCGGCGCGCTCGCGCTCGCGCTCGCGTTCTATTACACGGCCGAGAACCCGGTCATCGAGCACTCGCTGCTCGTGCCCTACATTCCCGGCATCAGCATCCCGCTCGGCGCCGTGGGGTACGTCTTGTTCACGGCGCTCGTGCTCGTCAGCGCGAGCAACGGCGTGAATCTCACGGACGGCTTGGACGGTCTCGCGATCATGCCGGCCGTGCTCGTCGGCACGGCGCTCGGCATCTTCGCCTACGCCGCGGGCAACGTCATTTATTCCTCTTATCTCGGGATCCCGTACGTCGCGGGGTCCGGCGAGCTGTTGGTTTTCTGTGCGGCCCTGGCTGGCGCCGGCTTGGGCTTCTTGTGGTTCAACACCTATCCCGCGCAAGTCTTCATGGGAGACATCGGTGCACTCGCACTCGGTGCCGCTCTGGGGCTCGTGGCGGTGTCGGTGAGGCAGGAGCTGGTGCTGTTCATCATGGGCGGAGTTTTCGTCGTCGAATCCGTCTCAGTCATCATCCAGGTTGCCTCCTACAAGTTGACCGGCCGGCGCATTTTTCGCATGGCCCCACTTCACCATCACTTCGAGCTCAAGGGTTGGCCCGAGCCCAAAGTGATCGTGCGTTTTTGGATCATCACCGTGATTTTGGTGTTGATCGGCTTGGCGAGCTTGAAGATTCGTTGATGACGGCGGCGGCGCTCGAGTTTGTGAGCTCACGCCGGCGGCACGGTGGCTCGAGTCTAGAACGAAAGGAACCAGCGGTGCGAAACGCCGCGGTGAAACATAGTCTGATCGTGGGGCTCGGCGCGACGGGCGTCGCTGTCGCGCGCTACTTGAGCGCGCGCGGCGAACGCGTGCGCGTCGTCGACAGCCGTGCCGATCCGCCCGGCTTGAAAGAGTTGCGCGCATCGTTGCCCGGCGTGGACGTGGAGCTCGAGACGCTCGATCCGCGCTGGCTCGACGACGCGAGCCGCGTGCTGCTCTCGCCGGGCTTGCCGTACGACCTACCGCTCGCCGTCGAAGCGCGCCGCCGCGGTCTTGCGGTCGTCGGCGACATCGAGCTGTTCGCGCTCGCGGCGCAAGCGCCCGTGATCGCCGTGACGGGCAGCAACGGCAAGAGCACCGTCACGACGTTGGCGTCGAAGGTGCTCGAGTCGCAAGGTTTGCGCGCGCCGGCCGGCGGCAATCTCGGGCCGCCCGCGCTCGATCTCCTGGCTGGCGAGGCCGACGCCTTCGTGCTCGAGATCTCGAGCTTCCAAATGGAAACGACGGACAGTTTGGCGCCGCTCGCGGCGACCGTGCTGAACATCTCGGCCGACCACCTCGATCGGCACGGCACGCTCGAGCTGTACTCCGGGCTCAAAGAGAAATTGCTGAAGGCAGCCGAGCACGCCGTCGTGAATGCCGACGATCCGCTCGTCGCAGCGATGGGGGCGCGCCGCTCGAGCGTCGTGCCGTTCTCCGTGCGCCGCGAGCTCGGCCGCGGCTATTCGGTGGTCGAAAAAGGCGGCGAGCGCTGGCTCGCCCGAGACGGCAAGGCGCTGCTGCGCTCGTCCGATCTCGGCATCCGTGGCACGCACAACGAGGCGAACGCGCTCGCGGCGCTCGCGCTGACGGAAACGCTGACGACCAACATGGACGCGGCGCTCGAAGTGCTGCGCAGTTTCACGGGGTTGCCGCACCGGTGCCAGCGTGTCGCCGAGCGCAAAGGCGTCACGTTCCTCGACGATTCGAAGGGCACGAACGTCGGCGCGACGCTCGCGGCGCTGAACGGGCTCGCAGGGCCGCTCGTGCTGATCGCGGGTGGGTTGAGCAAAGGGCAGGATTTGGCGCCGCTCGCTCCCGGTGCGCGCGGCAAATTGCGCGCTGCGGTGCTGATCGGCGCGGCCGCGCCGGAGCTGGAGCGCGTGCTCGAGCCGATCTGCCCGACGGTGCGCGCGAGCAGCATGGCCGAGGCCGTCGCGCGTGCCGCGGAGCTCGCGCAGCGCGGCGACACCGTGCTGCTGTCGCCGGCATGCGCGAGCCAAGACATGTTCCGCGACTATCACGACCGCGGCGAGCAGTTCGCGCGCGCCGCGTTGGAGCTGCCGAAATGAGCGCCGTCGTGAAGCCGAGCCCGGTGGCCTTCGACGCGATGCTGATCTGCGCCGTCGTCGGCTTGATCGCGATCGGCACGATCATGGTCACGTCGGCGTCGGTGTCGATCGTCGAAGGCGAGCCGCTGCACTACCTGATCCGCCACTTGGGCGCGCTCGGTCTGGGGCTCGCGGGGCTCGCGCTCGTGGCCAGTGTGCCGACGGACGTTTGGTACCGCCTGAACTGGTTGCTCGTCGCCGCGGGTCTCGGGTTGCTCGTGCTCGTGCTCGTGCCGGCACTGGGTCATTCGGTCAACGGCAGCCGCCGCTGGCTGCTCGTCGGCCCGATCACGGTCCAGGCATCGGAGCCGGCGCGCCTGTTTCTGCTGCTCTATCTCTCGGGGTATGCCGTGCGTCGCGGCGCGGAGCTAGGCGCGAGCCTGAATGGACTCTTGAAGCCGCTCGCCGTCGTCGCCGTGGCCGCCGTGCTGCTGTTGCTCGAGCCCGACTTCGGCGCAACCGTCGTGCTCGGCGCGACCGCGATGACGGTGCTGTTCGTCGGCGGCGCGCGTTTGCGCGATCTCGTGCTCGCGGTCGTCGTCGGCGGCGGCACTCTCGCGGTGCTCGCGTTCTCGGCCAGCTATCGCGTCGTGCGCCTCATGTCGTTCCGCGACCCTTGGGCCGACCCTTACGACACGGGCTTTCAGCTCACGCAAGCGCTGATGGCGATCGGCCGCGGCGAGTGGGGCGGCGTCGGCTTGGGCGAGAGCGTGCAGAAATTGTTCTACTTGCCCGAGGCGCACACGGACTTCGTCTTCGCCGTCCTAGTCGAAGAGCTCGGCTTCGCCGGCGCGACGCTCGTCGTGGGCCTGTTCTGCATCGTCGTCTACCGCGCGATCGTGCTCGGCCGCGAAGCGATCGAGAGCGGCATGCAGTTCCAAGGGCTCGTCGCAACGGGCATCGGTGTGATGCTCGGCTTCGAAGCGTTCGTGAACATCGGCGTCAACTCCGGGCTGTTGCCGACGAAGGGGTTGCCGTTGCCGCTGATCAGCTACGGCCGAGCGAGCACGGTCGTCACGCTCGTCGCGCTCGGTTTCTTGCTGCGCATCCACCACGAGCTTCATGGCGGCCAGAAGCGCCTCGTGCAGCGAGGTTACGTGCGATGAGCGGCGGGCCGATCATGATTATGGCGGGCGGCACGGGCGGACACGTGTTCCCGGGGCTCGCTGTCGCTGCCGAGCTCAGGGCGCGGCAGCGCGAGGTCGTGTGGCTCGGCACGCACCGCGGGATCGAAGCGCGGCTCGTCCCGCAGCACGGCATCGAGATCGAGTGGATCACGATCGCCGGCGTGCGCGGCCGCGGCGCGCTCGCGTGGCTCTCCGCGCCGTTCCGCTTGGCGAAGGCGGTGTTGCAAGCGCTTGCCGCGCTGCGCCGCCGCCGGCCCGTGGCCGTGCTCGGCATGGGCGGATTCGTCGCGGGCCCCGGCGGCGTCGCGGCGTGGCTCACGCGCCGTCCGTTGATCATCCACGAGCAGAACTCCGTGGCCGGCTCGACGAACCGCTGGCTCGCGCCGCTCGCCGGGCGAGTGTTCGAAGCGTTCCCGGGCAGCTTCCCGTCGCGCGTCCACGCGGAGCTCGTCGGGAACCCCGTGCGCCGCTCGTTGCAGCCGGCCGAGCAGCCGCGCGCGCGCCTCGCTGCGCGCAAGGGATTGCGCCGCCGCGTGCTCGTGATCGGTGGAAGCCAAGGCGCGCGGATCTTGAACGAAACGGTGCCGAAAGCGCTCGCGCAGCTGCCTGCCGCCGAACGCCCCGAGGTGTGGCATCAAGCAGGTCGAGGGCTCGACGATGCGCGTGCCGCGTACGCGGACAAGGACGTCGATGCGCGTGTCGTCGAGTTCATCGACAACATGAGCGAGGCCTATCAGTGGGCCGATCTCGTCGTCGCGCGCTCCGGCGCCCTAACCGTCTCCGAGCTCGCGATGGTCGGCGTGGGCGCGATCCTCGTGCCGTTCGCGGCCGCGATCGACGACCATCAAACGTTGAACGCGCGCTACTTTGCCAAAGACGGCGCCGCGCTCGTGATTCCGGAGGCGGAGCTGACGCCGGACGGTCTCGCGCGCTCGCTGGCCGAATGTCTCGGCGATCTCGACGGTCTCGCCGCCAGGGCCGAGGCTGCGCACGCCCAAGCGAAACACGCGGTGGCCGAACGAATCGCCGACGCCTGCGTCGAGCTTGCGGAGGTGCGCGCATGACGACGCGCATGGGCCGCATCCGCAACATTCATTTCGTCGGGATCGGCGGCGCCGGCATGGCCGGCATTGCCGAGGTGTTGCTGAATCTCGGCTACGCCGTCAGCGGTTCCGATCTGAAGCTGACGAGCGTCACCGAGCGGCTGCGCTCGCTCGGTGCGCGCGTCGCGGAGGGGCACGCGGGCGAGAACTTGGGCGACGCGGACGTCGTGGTCGTCTCGAGCGCCGTCGCGGCCGACAATCCCGAGCTCACGGCCGCGCAGGCGCGCCGCATTCCGGTCGTGCGTCGCGCCGAGATGCTCGCCGAGCTCATGCGCTTTCGCTACGGCGTCGCCATCGCAGGGACGCACGGCAAGACGACGACGACCAGCCTGATCGCCAGCGTGCTCGCCGAGGCAGGGCTCGATCCGACGTTCGTGATCGGCGGCCGGCTTGCGAGCGCGAATGCGAACGCGAAGCTCGGGCTCGGCCAATATCTCGTCGCGGAGGCTGACGAGAGCGATGCGTCGTTCTTGCACTTGCAGCCGATGATCGCCGTCGTCACGAACATCGACGCCGATCACCTCGGCACCTACGAGAACGACCTCGGCCGACTGAAGCAGGGTTTCCGCGATTTTCTGCACAACCTGCCGTTCTACGGTCTCGCGGTCATGTGCAGCGACGACGCGAACACGCGCGAGCTGATCCCGTCGCTCGGGCGGCGCGTCATGAGCTACGGCTTCGGCGAGCGGTCGGACATTCGCGCATCGAAGGTCGAGCGCAAAGGTCTGCGCACGCGCTTCATGGTCGAGTTCAAGGAGGGGCGCAAGCCCCTCAACGTCGAGCTGAACCTGCCAGGCGTGCACAATGTGTCGAACTCGCTCGCCGCGATTGCCGTGGCCCAAGAGCTCGGGATCCGCGACGAGCCGCTCTGCAAGGCGCTCGGTGAGTTCTCGGGCGTCGACCGGCGGCTCCAGGTACAAGGCACGGTCACGACGGCGGCCGGCCGCGTCACGTTCGTCGACGACTACGGCCATCACCCGACGGAGCTCGCGGCGACGATTGCCGCGGCGCGTGACGCGTGGCCGGGGCAGCGCCTCGTCGTGTGCTTCCAGCCGCATCGCTATACGCGCACGCTCGCGCTGATCGACGACTTCGCGCAAGTTCTGTCGACCGTCGACGCGTTGATCCTGACGAACGTCTACTCGGCCGGCGAGACGCCGCTCGCCGGCGCGGACGGCAAGTCGCTCGCACGCGCCGTGCGAGTGCGCGGCGGGGTCGAGCCGATCTTCATCGAGGACTTGAGCGAGCTCGCTGCGGTGCTCGCGCCGATACTGAAGGCCGATGACGTCGTGCTGACTATGGGTGCGGGCAGCATCGGCGGCGTCGCGCCGACGTTGCCGCGAGCGCTGGCCGCGCGCAGCGCGACCGGAGCGAAGAAGTGAGCGCCGTGCCGAGCGAGATCACACCGACCGAAGTTCTGCGCGACGAGCCGCTGCGCAAGCACACGTCGTGGCGCGTCGGCGGGCCCGCGGACCTGTTCTTCACGCCGGCGACGGTCGACGAATTGCGCCGCATTCTCGTCGATCTCCCGGCCACGATGCCCGTTCACTGGCTCGGGCTCGGGTCGAACTTGCTCGTTCGCGACGGCGGCATCCGCGGCGCCGTGATCTCGACGGGCGGCTTGGAGCGCGAGCTCGAGCGGCTCGACGGAACTCACGTCCGCGCGAGCGCAGGCCTGGCCTGCATGCTGCTCGCAAAACGCTGCGTGCGCTGGCAGCTGGGCCCCGCGGCATTCTTCGCGGGAATTCCGGGCACCGTCGGCGGCGCGCTCGCGATGAATGCCGGCGCATTCGGCGGCGAGACCTGGACGCATGTCGAGAGCGTCACGACGATCGATCGCGGCGGCGAGATTCGCGAGCGGCAGCGCTCGGAGTTTCAGATCGGCTATCGGACCGTGCGCGGCCCGGCGGACGAGTGGTTTCTCGGTGCCGCGTTCAAGTTCGAACGCGACGCCTCGAGCTCGATGGACGCGATCAAGGCGCTGCTCGCGCGGCGCAACGCGGCTCAACCGCTCGGGGTGCCGAGCTGCGGATCCGTGTTCCGCAATCCCCCCGGCGATTTCGCGGGCCGCTTGATCGAGCAAGCCGGGCAGAAAGGCCGCCGGCTCGGCGGCGCGATGGTCTCCGACAAGCACGCGAACTTCATATTGAATCTCGGCGACGCCACGGCGGCCGACATCGAGACGCTGATCGCCGAGGTGCAGGCCGCCGTCGAGCGCACGAGCGGTGTGAAGCTCGAGCCGGAAGTGCGCGTGATCGGCGATCCGGTCGACGCTGCCGCCAAAGGAGGTCGCTGATGTTCGGTCGCAAGTCGAATCGACGTAGGACTGAAAGCCGGCTCGCGAATTTGAAAGTGCCGACGATCGGTGCGGTGTGGCTGCGCCGGCTGCGCGCGACGCTCGTGCTGCCGATCGCGGCGCTCGCGACGTATGGCGGATTCAAAGGCGTGCAGTTCGCGCTCGATCAGCCGATCCGTCAGCTCGAGGTCGAGGGCACGTTCCAACGTGTTACGCCGATTCAGGTCGAAGCCGCCGTGGCCGAAGGGCTCAACGCAGGTTTCATGACCGTGAATTTGAGCGCGCTGCGGGAGCGCGTGCAGGAGCTCGACTGGGTCGACCGCGCCAACGTCGGCCGGCGCTGGCCCGACACTCTGGTCGTTCGCGTGACCGAGCACCAAGCCGCCGCGCGCTGGGGCGAGCACGGTCTGCTGAACGTGCGCGGCGAGCTCTTCACGGACCACTCGCAGTACTCGTTTCCCGAGCTGCCGAGCCTTGCGGGGCCGGACGGCAGCGAGCGGGACGTCGCGCGTCGCTATCTCGCCGTGCGCGGCAAGCTCGCGGAAGCGAATCTGGCGCTCGAGAGCTTGCAGCTCGATGCGCGCGGCGCGTGGCGGCTCGTGCTCGGCGGCGGGCAGGAGATCAGGCTCGGCCGCCGCGACATCGACGAGCGGCTGTATCGATTTTTCGACGTCGTCGCGCCGGCCTTGGCGGCCGACTTGAAGCGCGTCGAGTACGTGGATCTGCGCTACACGAACGGCTTTGCCGTCGGTTGGCGCGACGGGCCGCCCGAGAACCTAGCGGCCGTCGCCGCGGTCCCGGATCGCGGCTAAGGGGCGAACGAAGTGAAACGGAGCACGTATCGTGGGTAGGCGGGACGACAGAAAGCTCATTGTCGGCCTCGACATCGGAACGTCGAAGGTCGTTGCGATCGTCGGCGAGCTCTCCGCAGACGACAGGCTCGAAGTCATCGGCTTGGGGTCGAACCCGTCGCGCGGCTTGAAGCGCGGCGTCGTCGTCGACATCGAGTCGACGGTGCAGTCGATTCAACGCGCGATCGAGGAAGCCGAGCTCATGGCCGGCTGCGAGATCAACAGCGTGTTGACGGGTATCGCGGGCAGCCACGTGCGGAGTCTCAACTCGCACGGCATCGTCGCGATACGCGACAAAGAAGTCAGCGCCGGCGATGTCGAGCGCGTCATCGACGCTGCGCGCGCCGTCGCGATACCGGCCGATCAGCGCGTGATCCACGTGCTGCCGCAGGAATTCATCATCGACTCGCAAGACGGCATTCGCGAGCCCATCGGCATGTCGGGCGTGCGCCTCGAAGCGAAGGTGCACCTCGTGACGGGCGCCGTCAGCGCCGCGCAGAACGTCGTGAAGTGCGTGCAGCGCTGCGGCCTCACCGTCGAGGACGTCGTGCTCGAGCAGCTCGCGTCGAGCTACGCCGTGCTGACCGAGGACGAGAAGGAGCTCGGCGTGTGCCTCGTCGACATGGGCGGCGGCACGACCGACATCGCGATCTTCAGCGGCGGTGCGATCCAGCACACGGCCGTGATTCCGATCGCGGGCGATCAAGTCACGAACGACATCGCCGTCAGCTTGCGCACGCCGCTGCCGTATGCCGAAGAGATCAAGATCAAATACGCGTGCGCATTGTCGCAGCTCGCGAATCCCGACGAGACGATCGAGGTGCCGAGCGTCGGCGACCGGCCGCCGCGGCGGCTCGCGCGCCAGACGCTCGCCGAAGTCGTCGAGCCTCGCTACGAGGAGCTGTTCCAGCTCATTCGCGAGGAGCTGCGCCGCTCGGGCTTCGAGGAGCTCATGGCTGCCGGCATCGTGCTGACGGGCGGCAGCGCAAAAATGGAGGGCGCGATCGAGCTCGCCGAAGAAGTGTTCCACATGCCGGTGCGCCTCGGCGTGCCGCAATTCGTCGAAGGTCTCTCGGACGTCGTTCGCAACCCGATTCACGCGACGGGCGTCGGGCTGCTCCTCTACAGCAAGCAAGCGATGGACGCCAAGGCGGAGGCGACGGCCGCCCGGCTCGGTTTCAGCAATGCACTCGAACGTATGAAGGCGTGGTTTCAAAAGAATTTCTAGGGCTTCGCAGTCTCACTACATCAGGAGATAGGGAAATGTTTGAGCTAATGGACGGATACAGCCAAACGGCTGTCATCAAAGTGCTCGGGATCGGTGGCGGCGGCGGTAACGCTGTCGCGCACATGGTCAGGGCCGGCATCGAAGGCGTCGACTTCATTTGCGCGAACACGGACGCGCAAGCGCTCAAGGGCGCGAAGGTGAAGACGGGGCTGCAGATCGGCTGCAACATCACGAAGGGGCTCGGCGCGGGAGCGAACCCGGAGGTCGGGCGGCAGGCGGCGATGGAAGACCGCGATCGCATTCACGAGGTGATCGAAGGCGCGGACATGCTGTTCATCACGGCGGGACTCGGCGGTGGCACGGGCACCGGCGCGGCGCCCGTCGTCGCGCAGCTCGCGAAGGAGATGGGAATTCTCACCGTCGCCGTCGTGACGAAGCCGTTCGGCATGGAAGGGCCGAAGCGCATGCGCGTCGCCGAGCAGGGCATCGCCGAGCTCGGGCGCTTCGTCGATTCGTTGATCACGATCCCGAACGAGAAGCTCTTGTCGGTGCTCGGCCCCACGACGACGCTGCTCGACGCGTTCCGCTCGGCGAACGAAGTGCTGCAGGGCGCCGTGCAGGGAATCGCGGAGCTGATCACGCGGCCCGGCCTCATCAACGTGGACTTTGCGGACGTGCGCACCGTCATGTCCGAGATGGGCATGGCGATGATGGGCTCCGGCGTCGCGAGCGGGCAGGACCGCGCACGCGTCGCGGCAGAAGCCGCCGTCTCGAGCCCGCTGCTGGAGGACATCAACCTCTCCGGCGCAAACGGCGTGCTCGTCAACGTCACGGCCGGCGTCGACCTGTCGATCGGCGAGTTCCAAGAGGTCGGCGATACGGTCAAGCAGTTCGCGTCCGACGACGCGACCGTCGTGATCGGCACCGTGATCGACCCCGAGATGACCGACGAGATCCGCGTCACCGTCGTGGCGACGGGCTTGGGCCAAGCGGTCGGCATGACCGAGCGGCCGATGAAAGTCGTGCGCCGTTCAGCGCCGCCGGCTGCACCCAAAGGGCGCGAGCCGAACTACACGGAGCTCGAAAAGCCCGCCGTCGCGCGCAAGCGGGCCGTCGGGGACGGGGTCACGGGCAACGATAGTCTCGAGGATCTGCTCGATATCCCGGCGTTCTTGCGCCGTCAGGCCGACTGATGAAGAGGTCGCGGGCTCGCAACCCGTTCCTTGCCGGTGCCAATGGCGCTATGGTAGGTTCGTCGGCCGTTTTTAGGAGCAGCGGCTAGCGTGCGCCAGCGCACCCTCAAGGAAGCGATTCGAGCCTCTGGCATCGGCCTGCACTCGGGCGAGAAGGTCTACATGACCTTGCGCCCGGCGCCGCCGAACTGCGGCATCGTGTTCAGGCGTCTCGACCTGCCGGAGCCCGTCGACGTACCGGCGCAAGCAACGCTCGTCACGGAGACGACGCTTGGCACGACGCTCGAGCGCGACGAGGCCAAGATCGGCACGGTCGAGCACCTGATGTCGGCGATGGCCGGGCTCGGCATCGACAATGCGTTCGTCGATTTGACGGCTGCCGAAGTCCCGATCATGGACGGCAGCGCGGCGCCGTTCGTGTTCCTGCTGCAGTCGGCCGGTATCGAGGAGCAGAACGCGCCGAAGCGTTTCATCCGCGTGCTGAAGCGCGTCGAGGTGCAGGAAGGCGACAAGTGGGTGCGGTTCGATCCGCACAACGGTTTCCGCGTCAACGTCGAGATCGATTTCGAGCATCCGGCTCTCAAGAAATTCCGCCAGGCTATGACGATGGATTTTTCCGCGCAGGCCTTCTTGAAAGAGATCAGCCGCGCGCGGACGTTCGGCTTCTTGAAGGACCTCGAAGGAGCGCGTGCACGCGAGCGCGCGCTCGGCGCGAACATGGACAACGCGATCGTCATGGACGACTACCGCGTCATCAACGAGGACGGCCTGCGCTATCGCGACGAGTTCGTGCGGCACAAGGTGCTCGACGCGCTCGGCGACCTGTATCTACTCGGCTCGTCGCTGATCGGCGAGTTCTCGGGCTTCAAGTGCGGGCACAAGCTCAACAATCTGCTCGTGCGCGCGCTGCTCGCGGAGCCGAGCTCCTACGAGGCCGTCGTCTTCGAAGGCGGCTCGCAGAGCTCGCCCGTCTCGTACCAGCTCGCTACGAGCCACTGACGCGCTGAGCCCTCAGCGCCGTAGCAGTCAGCCGCCGCTGCGCGGCAAGACGCGTACCTTGACCTCGGCGCTCGGTAGGTCGCGCAAGCAATAGCGCACGCGCGCGGCCCAGCTCGGTGTGTCCATCACGAGCTCGAGCTCGCCCGCTTCGTTCGTGGCTGCGCTGACGACATGTGCAGCTTCTTCCGCGGGTAGAAGCTTTCGCACGCGTGCTGTCTCCTTTCGGCGACGCTCCGCTTCGCGCAAAACGCGCGCTAGCGGACCTGCGTTCAGGAGTTCTGACAAATGGCGAGGCTCGTCGCTCATGGGCTCGCGAAAAGTTGTGAGACCAGCGTCAACGTTTAAGGGCAAATTCCTTGGCTTGGACCACGTTTACCTGCATCCTCAACCGTGCTCGATAAGAGAGGCAAACCGCTCGAAAGGGCGGGACGCAAAGCCACCGATCTGCCGGAGTTTCTCCAATGATAGCGGGGTTGCCGAGTGACTTTTGACAAATCGTCCCTCTATACTCGCGGTGCATGCCGGCGCCTGGCTTGGCGCTGGATCGAAGAATTAGAAGCCAGGAGCTAGGCACCGCATGCAGTTAATCCTCCTGTCAAAGGATCGGGGACATTTGGGCCATGTGCGCCTGACGTCCGGGCGTGTATGGCTCGGGCTCGTCGCCATTACCCTTCTCGTCACGGCAGGGGCGTTCTACGGCGGCATCGCGGCGGCGCGCATGTTCGGCGTCAGCAACCCGCAAGCACAAGTTTCGACCTGGCGCGAAGAGCTCGCGCAGCAACAGTCCGTCGTCGCCGGCACGCGGCGCACTCTGCAGCAGAACCTCGACGCGCTGGCTCTGCGCATCGGCCAATTGAACGCGCACGTCGTGCGGCTCGATGCGCTCGGCACGCGGCTCACCCAAATGGCAGGGCTCAAGGACGGCGAGTTCGATTTCACGACGGTGCCGTCGCTCGGCGGTCCTGAAGAGCCGCTCGCGGCCACGGAAGCGATGCAGCTTTCCGGGGTCGTCGGGGCGCTCGACGTGCTCGACGAGCAGCTCGCGGACCGCGACCGCCAGCTCACGGTGCTCGAGGACCTGCTCTTGAATCGCAAGCTCCGCGACGAGGTGCGGCCCGAAGGCCGGCCCGTCACCGCGGGCTACGTGTCGTCGCAGTTCGGCAGTCGTACGGACCCGTTCACGGGCCGCCGTGCGTTCCACAAGGGCGTCGACTTCGCGGGCCGCGAAGGCGCCGAGGTCGTTGCGGTCGCCTCCGGCGTCGTGATCTGGTCCGGCGAGCGCTACGGCTACGGCCAGCTCGTCGAGATCAACCACGGCAACGGCTACACGACGCGTTACGCGCACAACGTCGACAACCTCGTAGCGGTCGGCGACACCGTTCGCCGCGGCCAAGTCATTGCTCGCATGGGCGGCACGGGGCGGGCCACGGGCCCGAACCTCCACTTCGAGGTCCTGCTGAACGATCAGCCCGTCGACCCGCTGACCTACGTCGGCGCCAATCGCTCCAATAACTAAGTAGCCGCCATTAACCCGCCGTAATCTTCAGGCCGGTGCCCAAAACCGGTCCGGGTCCTTAGAATAGGCAGCTTTACCGCGCCCCCCAAGGATCCCCGCGTGCTGAGCTCCGTCTCGAATCTCATGGTCGGCGTGTTCGGCAGCCGCAATCAACGGCTGATCAAGCGCTATGGGTCGCTCGTAGCGGCCGCGAACGCGCTCGAGTCGTCTCTGACGGCACTCTCCGATGACGGCCTGCGCGCCAAGACCGAGGAGCTCAAGCGGCGCTATACCGAGTCGGAGGACTTGGACGCGCTGCTGCCGGAAGCCTTTGCGCTCGTACGCGAGGCGGGACGGCGCGTGCTCGGCATGCGGCACTTCGACGTGCAGTTCATCGGCGGCATTACGTTGCATCAAGGCAAGATCGCCGAGATGCGCACGGGCGAGGGCAAGACGCTCGTCGCGACGCTGAACGCGTATTTGAACGCGCTGACGGGCAAGGGCGTCCACGTCGTGACCGTCAACGAGTACCTCGCCCAGCGCGACGCCGATTGGATGGGCCCGATCTACCGCTTCCTCGGTCTCACGGTCGGCGTCATCAAGAGCAACCAGGCGACCGAGGAGAAGCGTGCGGCCTACGCCTCGGACATCACGTACGGCACGAACAACGAGTTCGGGTTCGACTATCTGCGCGACAACCTCGCGTTTCGGCCCGAGGACCGCGTCCAGCGCACGTTGAACTACGCGATCGTCGACGAGGTCGACTCGATTCTGATCGACGAAGCGCGCACGCCGCTGATCATCTCGGGGCGCTCCGAGGAGAGCACGGAGCTCTACGTCCGCATCAACCAGCTGATTCCCTCGCTGAAGATCCACAAGCCGCCGTCCGGCAAGGCCAACGACGAGATCGAGTCGACGCAGGTCGAGCTGCTCGGCGTCACGGGCAACTCGCTCGGCGTCATGTCGACGGGAGCCGCGCTCGCGAAGGCGAAGGAAGGCGGCCACCACCTGATCGAGATCGAGCCGGAGGCGAAGCCGGCGCGTGCGCAGCTTTTCGTGCCGGGCCACTACTCGATCGACGAGAAGTCGAAGCAGGCGCATCTGACCGAGGAAGGGCACGAGTACGTCGAGCGGCTGCTGCTGAAGGCCGGCCTCTTGTCCGAGGGTGAAAGCCTCTACGATCCCGCGAACATCAGGCTCATGCATCACTTGACGGCGGCGCTGCGCGCGCACGGCCTCTTCAAGCGCGAGGTCGACTACATCGTCAGGGACGGCGAGGTCATCATCGTCGACGAGTTCACGGGCCGCACGATGGTCGGCCGGCGCTGGTCGGACGGTCTGCACCAGGCCGTGGAAGCGAAAGAGGGCGTGAACGTCAAGGAAGAGAACCAGACGGTCGCGTCGATCACGTTCCAGAACTACTTCCGCATGTACAAGAAGCTCGCCGGCATGACCGGCACGGCCGACACGGAAGCGTACGAGTTCCAGCAGATCTACGGGCTCGAGGTCGTCGTGATCCCGACCCACATGCCGATGATTCGCGACGACGCGCCGGACCTCGTCTACTTGACGCAGCAGGACAAGTTCGACGCGATCATCGAGGACATCAAGGACTGCCACAGCCGCGGCCAGCCCGTGCTCGTCGGCACGACGTCGATCGAGATGTCGGAGCTCCTTTCGGGCTTGCTCAAGAAGACGAAGATTCCGCACCAGGTGCTGAACGCGAAGTTCCACGAGCGCGAGGCCGAGATCATCATGCAGGCCGGGCGGCCCGGCACGGTCACGATCGCGACGAACATGGCCGGCCGCGGCACGGACATCAAGCTCGGCGGCAGTCTCGAGGCGGAACGCGCCAACCTGGCCGCGCCGACCGACGCCGACGTGGCGGCTCACGACGCCGACTGGAAGCAGCGTCACGCCAAGGTCATCGAGATGGGCGGCTTGCACATCATCGGCACGGAGCGGCACGAGTCGCGGCGTATCGACAATCAGCTTCGCGGCCGTTCCGGCCGCCAAGGCGACCCGGGGTCGAGCCGCTTCTATCTGTCGCTCGAAGACAATCTCATGCGCATCTTCGGCGACCCGGAGCGCATCAAGCGCATGCTCTCGCGCGCGGGCATGAAGCCCGGCGAGGCCATCGAGAGCAAGCTGCTCTCGCGGCAAATAGAGCGCGCGCAGCGCAAAGTCGAAGCGCACAACTTCGACATCCGCAAGCAGCTGCTCGAGTACGACGACGTCGCGAACGACCAGCGCCGCGTCGTCTATCAGCAGCGCTCCGAGCTCATGGAGGCCAGCGAGATCTCCGACGCCATTCGCAACATTCGCGCCGAGGTCGTCAACGCCGCGGTCAGCGAGAACGTGGCGCCGGACAGCGTCGAGGAAGAGTGGAACAAGGAAGGGCTCACGAAGACTCTCGAGCGCGAGTTCGGCGTGCGATTGGACGTCGCCGCGCTCCTCGAGAGCGACCATACGGTCGACGAGAAGCGGCTGCGCGAGCTCGCCGTCGCGGCGGTGGGCGAGGCCTACGACAAGAAGGTCACCGAGATCGGCCCGCAAATCATGCACGAGGTCGAGAAGCAGATCATGCTGCGCCAGCTCGACTCGCACTGGAAGGAGCACATCGGCGCGCTCGACTACTTGCGGCAGGGCATTCACCTGCGCGGCTACGCGCAGCGCAACCCGAAGCAGGAGTACAAGCGCGAGGCGTTCGAGATGTTCAGCTCGATGCTGGAGCGCGTGAAGCACGACACGATCAGCATCCTCTCGAAAATCCAGATCCGGCGGCCCGAGGACGTGCAGGCCGTCGAGCCGGCCGCACCCGATCCGCGCACGCTGCGGTTCCAGCACGCGGCCGCACCGACCTTGACGCCGGAGCCCCCGCCGCCGCCGCCAGAGCCGCGCTCCGCACCGCCGGACGCGCGCATGCGCCCGTCGCCGCCGCCCGAGCCCGTTCCGCAGTACGTGCGAGAGGCGCCGAAGGTCGGCCGCAACGACCCGTGCCCGTGCGGGTCCGGTAAGAAATACAAGCAGTGTCACGGCCGTTTGAGCTGACGTCCCCGTTCGGGGATTTCAGACGGCCATGAGCGCGATGCGCGTCGTCGAGGTCGTCGTCGGCCTCATCGACGACTCATCCGGGCGCTGGCTCGTGAACTGCCGGCCGGCCGGCACCCCGCTCGCCGGCGCGTGGGAATTTCCGGGCGGCAAGCTCCAAGCGGGAGAAGCGCCGCTCGCGGCGCTCGAGCGCGAGCTCGCCGAGGAGCTCGGGATCGAAGTGCTCGAGGCGGAGCGCGTGCTCGTGCTCGAGCACGACTATCCGGACAAACGCGTGCGCCTCGACGTCTGGCACGTGCGGAGCTACCGCGGCGAGGCGACGGCTCTTGAAGGGCAGCCGCTGCGCTGGGTTACGGTTGCCGAGTGCCGCGGTCTCGCTCTGCTTCCTGCCGACTGGCCGATAGTGGATCGCCTTGCGTCCCTTGCGCGGAAGCGGCGAACACCCAGCGAGCCGCCGCGGAATAGTTGAACACTAGCGCCAGCGCAGAGCCCGCCGCGAGCGGCAGCACGGGCCAGCGCGCGAGCGCCGGAACGATCGCGATGACGGCGACGTAGGTGCCGAGATTGATCGCGGCCCCGACGGCCTGCACGCCGAAATAGGCTCGGTACTCGCGCCCCGCGTCCCGGGTTCGCGAGAACACGAAGCGGCGATTCAGAGCCCACGTGACCGTGACGGCCGCGGCGAACGACAGCGCGCGCGCCGTGTAGTGCGACCAGCCCCATCCTTGCACGAGAGCGGACAGAATGCCCGCGTCGACGATGAAGCCGATGGCGCCGACGCCGGCGAACGATGCGAACCGCTGCAGCGGCGGCGGGGTCACGCGACCCACGAAGTTGTCGGCGATTGGCGACGCCGTGTCAGCAGATCGCGAGCTCGAAGCGGACGTCTTGATTCACTTGCGCGGCTCGCGCATCGACACCGCGCCAGCGCACGAAGCGAATCGTGAAGCGATGCTGGCCGGCGCTGATCTCGGGAAAGATGCCGGCATTCGTAGGCAGCAAGACGCGCACGAGGCTCACCTGATCGCTGCGATCGAACGCATGCTGGTACAAGCCGCCCGCTGCGACCTGCGGCGCGGCCTCGGTCGCCTCGCGCGTGAGCCACAGCACTTCCGCGACGGCTTCGCAGATCGGCTTGATGCGATTCGTCCAGTCCTCGAGCTGCCGGCGCCGCTCCGCAGCGGGCAAGTGCAGCCAGTAACCGTAGTCGGGCAGATCGAACATGCAGGTGCCGCCGGGGATCCCGCTGCGATGCCGAATCGTGTTCAAAAAGTCACATTCTTTCAAAGGGTTAACGGCGTGCGCCCCGGCCTCGGAGAGCTGCTGGCGCAGGTCATCGATGTTGTCGATGAGGCCCGTGAGCCGCGCCGGATCGACGCCGGGCTGGCTGCGGTAGCGAGCGAGCGCTTCGGCGTGGCGCTCGAGCTCTTTGCTCACGTCCGAGCGAACGTCGCTGCGCCCGAGAATCGTCAGCAGCTCGAGCAGCGCAGCGACAGCGGCGCGTGCGCTGAACTCGGTTGGCTCGTCGACGTGGAACAGAGTCTGCCCGTAGAGGAACTCGACGCGCAGAAACGTGCGCAGTCGCTCCGACAGCGGCTGCTCGAACGTCATCAGCGCGTGGTCGGCTGCCGACGAGGGGAGCTCTGCGGCGGTGTTCATCCCGCTATTCTGCGCGACCACAGTTCGCACGGCAAACTCAAAGTTGCCGCGCGCGCTGCGCCGCGAGATCGAGATACTGCCTGTGCTTCTGCTCGACTTGTCTGCGCGTCGCTTCCGTCGTGCCGCTGTTGTCGATGATGTCGTGCGCGGCTTTCAAGCGCGTCGCTCGATCGACTTGCGCGCGCAGCATCGCCAACGCTTCCGGTTTTGGAATTGCATCGCGCCTCATCAACCGCTCGAGCTGCAGCGACTCCGGGCAGTCGACGACGAGAACGCGGTCGACGAGCTCGCCGAAGCTCGTCTCGACGAGCAGCGGCACCGCGACGAGCGCGTAGGGCGCCGTGAGCTCCGCGAGCTTGGCCCGCGTGCGGCTCCGGATCAGCGGGTGAAGGATCGACTCGAGCTTGAGACGCTTCGCGTCGTCCGCGAAAACGAGCGACCGCAGCGCCGGCCGGTTCAGCTCGCCCGACGGCAGCAGCACGCGCGGGCCGAACTCCGCGGCCACGGCCGCCAGGCCCGGCTCCCCATGTGCCACGACCTCGCGCGAGACCGCGTCGGTGTCGATGAGGGCCGCGCCGAGCTTCACGAATTGGGCGCCCACCAGCGACTTGCCGCTCGCGATTCCACCGGTCAAGCCGACGACGAGACGCGGGCCTACGCGTGCGTCGTCCGCCCTCACCAAGCTGCCCTCACGATCGCTGACCTCGTGCGCGCGGCGTCGGGCCGCAGCGACTACCCTAGCGGAAAAACGTCGCCTCGTAGAGTTGGACGAGGCGTTCTCCCCAGAGTAAAGCAATGAACCCCGCGGCCGCGAGGTAGGGCCCGAACGGAATGGCCGCGCTCCGCGACCGGCCGCCGAACGCGATCAGCGCCACGCCGACGATGCTGCCGACCACGGCCGAAAGCAGGATCACGACGGGCAGGAGTTGCCATCCGCACCACGCGCCGATTGCGGCGAGTAGCTTGAAGTCGCCGTAGCCCATGCCTTCTTTGCCCGTCAGAAGCTTGAACAGCTTGTAGACGCTCCAGAGTGCGAGATAGCCGGCCGCAGCGCCGATCACGCTCGAGGAGAGCGGTGCGAACGTCCCCGGCACGTTGACGAGGAGGCCGGCCCAGAGCAGAGGCAGCGTCAGCGAGTCCGGAAGCAGCTTGTGATCGAGGTCGATCAGCGTCAGCGCGAGCAGCGTCCAAGCGAAGCCGAGCGCCGCGACGGTCTGCCAGGTCGGGCCGAGCACGTAAGCCACCACGAGCGCGAGCAGCGCGGCGAACGCCTCGACGATCGGATAGCGCGGCGAAATTCTCGTGCCGCAGCTCGCGCAGCGGCCCTTCAGCGCGAGCCAGCTCACGACCGGAACGTTGTGCTGTGCCGCGATCGGCTTTCCGCAGCCCGGGCACGTCGAAGGCGGCCACCAGAGGTCGAACCTCTTGCCTTCGGTTACGTGCGCCGACGGCGTGAACGGCTCAGCTTTGAGCTCCTCGCACTGCGAGCGCCAGGCGCGCTCCATCATGATCGGAATTCGATAAGCGACGACGTTCAGGAAGCTGCCGACGACGAGGCCGAATAGCACTGCTACGACGAGCAATGCCCAAGGCCAGACCGCGAAGATCTCCACGTTCGTCAGCGCCGCGCGGGGCGCTTCAGACGACGGCGCCCATCTTGAAGATCGGCAAGTACATCGCGATGACGAGACCGCCGACGAGGACGCCGAGGATCGCCATGATCAACGGCTCTAACAAGCTCGACATGCTGTCGACGGCGTTGTCGACCTCTTCCTCGTAGAAGTCGGCGACCTTGGCCGACATCGCGTCGAGCGAGCCCGATTCTTCGCCGACGGCGATCATCTGATTGACCATGTTCGGGAAGAGGTCCGTGTTCTCCATCGCGCGCTGCAGGCGCTGGCCGGTCGCGACCTCGTCGCGCATCTTGAGAACCGCGCTTTCGTAGACGATGTTGCCCGTCGCGCCGGCGACGGAGCTCAGCGCTTCGACGAGCGGCACGCCCGCGGCGAACGTCGTCGACAGCGTGCGCGCGTAGCGCGCGATCGCGGACTTGTTCAGGATCGAGCCCAAGATCGGCAACTTCAGCATCGCGCGATCGAAGAAGTGCTGCACGCCGCGGTTGCGCTTCTTGGCCTCGATGATGCCCCAGATGCCGCCCACGAGCAGGATCAAGAGTATCCAGCCCTTCGACTGCACGAACTTCGAGATGTCGATGACCATGCGCGTGAACGCAGGCAGGTCGGCGCCGAATCCTTGGAACAAGGACTCGAACTCCGGGATCACGTAGATCATGAGGATCGCCGTGACGACGATCGCGACGACGACGACGGCCGTCGGATAGAACAGAGCCTTCTTGATCTTTTTCTTGATCGCTTCCGTTTTTTCCTTGTACGTGGCGATCTTGTCGAGCAGCGTCTCGAGAGCGCCGGCCTGCTCGCCGGCGGCCACGAGGCTCACGAACAGATCGTCGAAATGCAGCGGGTGCTTCGCGAGCGCCTCGTGCAGCGTCGTGCCGCCCTCGACGTCGGATTTGATGGCCAGAATCAGCTTCTGCATGGCCGGGTTCTCGT
>Ga0315912_10002003_pt1 | contig 22842 bp, 20 predicted proteins | sample VfabasoilMG_FD_204469 | JGI IMG/M metagenome (GOLD analysis project Ga0315912, IMG submission 204469) | Garden soil microbial communities collected in Santa Monica, California, United States - V. faba soil | ecosystem: Environmental > Terrestrial > Soil > Garden | place: USA: California...
TCCAGAGGGCGGCGCGTTGGAAAGGGATGGCTTCATAGGACTCTCCCTCATCGGTCTCGTCGTCTGACTTGAAAATGACCGTATACAGAAACAGCGTCAGGAGGCCCAGCACGAGAAGAAGCTTGACCATCAAGACCATCAGGTATTTGGCATGGTGCGGGATGCCGACGCCGGTCTGCGAGGTGATGACCTGGTTGACGTAATGGATGTTCACACCGCCGGTGAACAGCAAGATGAGCAGGAGGATGCCGGCAACTTTCTTGTAGTGCTGGTAGAACGCATCGGTAATGGGCTTGATCTGATCTTTCGCAACGGCTTGTTTCAGGCCGGGCGTGACTGCCATGACGAGAAAGGCCAACCCGCCGATCCAAATGACTGCAGAGAGAAGATGAAACCAATGGTTGATGATCGGAATCAGCGTGTTGAGATCGATGACTATGCTTTGCAGAGCGTCCATCGCTAGTGCCGTGAAACGTGAAAGGGTAAAGCGTCAGGGATAAGGAAAGGCTCCGGAAGCCGGAACTTTTTTTGTCTTACGTCTTACGTGTCACGATCAAATTTAAAGACCGGGACGTCGTTTCCGAATCGCTTCTTGCGGAGTTCTTCCATCAACTCGATGGTAATGAGAGGGACGTTATTCTCGCGGGCGTGCTTCTCAACCCCTTTTTTCACCATGGCGCGAAGGAAGTATGGGATGCGGCTGAGACGAAGCGCCGAGGCGTCGTCCCAGGCTACCTCGGACTCCTCCGGCGTATTGAACGCAACCTTGATTTTCTCGCCGCCTTTCGGTGTGTAGAGACACCACTGGTCTTCGTCCAGCCAGTCTCCATGGTCGACATAGGGGCGGGCGCGGCAGCCTCCGCAGATATCGGTGTACTCGCAATCGCCGCACTTACCTTTGAGCTGGGGGTACCGGAACGAATTGAACACGTCCGACTTGTCCCAGAGATCGGCGAAGCTGTTCTGGCGGACATTGCCGGCTGAGAGAGGCATATAGGGGCACGGCGTCAATTCGCCGTTGGGTGTCACGCGGGCGTAGTTCGTGCCGGCAAGACAGCCTCCGCCCATATACCCGGTGGCCTTGGTAATCGGAGAATTTGGATCTTTTTCATAGGCCAGTCGTTTGAAGTGCGGCGCACAGCGGGCACGGACGAGCATACCTTTGTAATTGTCCTGGCACGTGACCAGGTATCCGAGTACTTCTTCGTATTGAGCCGGGGTAATATCGGTCAATTCTTCTCCACGCCCTGTGCAGACCATGAAAAAGACATTCAAGACGCGGGCGCCGAGTTGATGGGCCCAGTCGATGACCGTCGGAAGTTCAGTGTAATTCATCGGCTGCGCGCTGAAATGGACTTGGAATTGGAGGCCGTTGCGTTTGCTGGCCTCGATTCCGGCTACAGCAGCTTCCCAGGCACCAGGGACACCGCGGAAGGCGTTGTGTTTAGCCGGATCGAGCGAGTCGATGCTGATGCCGACGCCCATGACGCCAATCTCGACCAGCGCTTTGGCCATCCGGTCATCGATGAGCATCCCGTTCGTTCCAAAGACAACCATAAAGCCGAGTTTCACGGCATAGCGCGCGATATCGAGGATGTCCGGGCGCACCAACGGCTCGCCTCCGGTGATGACGAGCAGGCACCCCTTGTTGACCTCGGCAATTTGGTCGATAAGCGTGAAACATTCTTCCGTAGATAGTTCGTCGTCGCCGCCTGCGGCTTTGGTCGTGGCGTCGAGGTAGCAATGGTCACATTTGAGGTTGCAACGTTTGGTCAGGTTCAGGGCAACCAGATAGGGCTTGAAGTCATCGACGGTTCGCCCATCGTGCGGAGCTTCGCCCTGGGGTGTCGGTGTGAAGAATTGAGTAACCTGTTGTTGGATGGAGCCGAACGCGCCTGTCAGAGCGGGGCCGTTAAAGATGGGAAGCGATTTACCCATACTGTTTAGTTCCGAGTGCTGGCTAGCGAGTGCCGGGTTACGGTTGCGAAGAAAACCGGACGAGGCTCAGCACTCAGCGCCACGCACTAGGCACTTCCCTTTCCGGTCAGGTTGGCAATCATGTCCTTGAGGTTGCCGGTCTTCATAGCTTCCGCCATGTAGTCTTTCGCCTGTTCGATGCCTTCGTTTGCAACCTCGACCGTGATGTGCGTCACGCCGATCTTTTCCGCATGCTTAACGATGAGCGCTTTCGTGCAGTCCCGCATGAAACCTTCCGGAGCCCGTTCCAGCCTGGTCTGCGCCTCGCCGCTCCAGGTATAGGGATCGAGCGTAACGTGGCCGTTACCCGCTTCGGGTGCGCCGTTTCCATGCGATCCGTTTCCGTTGACGGCTGCAAGTGCGGCTGTCGCTTCGGCGGAGGTTCCGGTGCCTTTGTTGGCGAAGATCGGCGTGTAGTCTTCTGAGGCCGCTTCTTTGATCATCGGGGACGCGTATTCGAGCGTGATCGTCGTCATCCCAAGCTTGCGCGCAGTTTTTTCAATTTTGGCCTTGGCGCGGCGACGCTGAAATCCGGCCGGTACCGCCCGGATCGCTTCTTTTGCATCTTTGGTCCATTGCATCGGCACATCGTCGTACGCGAGGTCCGTTTCCAGTCCGCCTTCAGTGGTCGCTGCGACTTCAAACACCTTCCTGTCGACTTGCTTGAATTTTGTCCCATCCGCGCTACACACCGGACATTTGACGGGTGCATCGCCCTTACCGATGTATCCACAGCCGTCACAGACAAAGTAGTTTTGGCTCATGCGGTCCAGGTAGGCCTGAGTGGAAGCATCGACTGACTTCGGCTTTTCTTCGACAATCTGGGTCATGATCCCGCTTAACGTTGGACCCATCAGATCTTTCGTCACGGCTTCGTCAGCCTGCATCTTGTCGCGGTCGATGCCGGCCGCATCCAGGTTGCCACCGAGTGCCCGCATGGCATCCATGGCGCCCTTGGGTAGGATATGCCCGACCGCTGCGTCCACAACGGTGTTGCTGATGATCGTGTGCCCTTTCTCGATGGCGTACCGATGAATGGCTGTCTTAGCTACGCCGCGCGCAAAGACCGGGATCTTCTCCATCCGGCGCAAGGCCTCCTCGGTCCACGCAATCGTGTATTCTGCCTGGGTATCGATCGGCGGCACATACTTCCGATTGGAGATGAGGACATTGCAGGGCGCGCTCCGGAGAAGATTTTCCGTGTTGCTGCCGATGTCCATATCTTCGTCGCTATGGACGCCGATACGGCCCACGATCAGCAAGGCCGGAACGTCTTTCCGCACGTATTGAATGATCTTCTCGAAAGCCTTGCCGTCGAGCAAGGTGGTTTTGACGTCGGTTTGCTCAGCCTGCGCAATTTCACGCGAGATATCGAGGTGCGACTGGTAGATCTTAGCCAAGCCGCTGTCGATAATTTCTTCGTGCAGCTTTTCCTGTTCCTTGAAACGGAAGACTTTGCCGGCCTCCTCGTTCAACACCCCGGAAATGCTGTGGAACGCCGCATAGTGAAAATAGGGGTCGAACGCTGCAATCGCTTCCACCGGCATGTTTAAGGCTTTGCCGAGCTGAAGCCCCGTCATCAGGCCGCCGAAAGAATAGGGGCTGCCGTCCACGGCCACTACAATCTTGCCGATGGTCATCGGCTGAGTGTTCTTGATGATCAGCATATCGGAGTTGCGCACGCGGCGGACCACACGTTCCGTATTGCTGCCGATGACGCTGTCCTTCACTGCGCCGACACCCAACGCTCCCATGATGACGAGCTCGTACCCGTTGGTATTGATGTCTTCGGCCAGGACTTTCCAATTCCGACCCTCGAGCGATCGGCGTTCGATCGGCAGATTGGCTTCATTGCATTTCTTGTCGACGTAGTCGAGGTAGGAATCTGTGATGATCTGAAGCCCGCGGGTGATCAGCGAGTCGTGAATCTGACGTTGGCGGTCGAGTTCCTTCTCGTCGTGGTATTCCTCAGGCAGGCCCGCTTCCATCTGCTTGAAGCGTTTGTCGTGCATCTTGGCGGCATAGACATGGCTACCGACAATCTTGGAGCCGAATGCCTTGGCCATATGGACGCCGATATCTACGGCCGTATTGGAATGATCGGAGTTATCAACCGGGATATAGATAGTCTTATACATGGAGGCGCCTCCTTAGGGCGCTATCATGAGACAGGCGAAACGCCACAATCGTGTGAAAAACCAAATAGTTGACGTGCTAACAGATCCGTAAAGAATGCGGATGATAGCACTGGCTTGAACTAGAATGCAAGAAGGTGAAGGGCCCAATGGTCAGAGGATATACATCATGACAAGAATGGGAGGCGTTTCCTGCTCCCTGCCCGATGATCATCGACGAGCGGCTTGACTAACTGGCTGATGTTACGCGTGGTTCCCCCGTCTGTGAAGAAGTGGGGGAGGGGCGGCGTGACCGGAGAATGTCTTCAATCGCCAGTAAGGCGTCTCGTCCCGAGTTACCTTCGATGCCTTTGCTCAAGTTCGTGTCCGCATACGAAGGTGTTTCTGTCCCAGATTGAGAGAGAGAACCGGTCCATTTTCTGGGGTCTCGACTGCCTTGTTTCTTTTCCCAGGCGCGTAGGCAGGCCTTGGCGATGATGCTGTTGAGCGGCGCCGGATTATAGAGCAGTTTTCTGATGCTGGTCGGAGTCAACATCAGGGGGTTATACCCGGCCGACAGGTACCCTTCTTCGAGTAATCGATGTTCCAGATCTGTATTGGGCTGGATGCCCAGGAAGAACATCAAGGGGAAGACCCGCTCCTCACCCAGGATCGAGGCGACCATCTTGTAGGAATCCACGCTCTGGAGCAGGCTTTCTTCCGTCTCTTTCGGGCTGTTGAGTGAGTAGTTCAGAATGACTTTGCCCCTGAAGCCGGCCTCAGCCAGATAACGACAGCCGTCATAGAGTCGTTCCAGCTTGAACCCCATGTGGAGGTTGTTCAGAACCTCTTGCGAGCCGGATGTGATGGCGACCTCTAAGTCTCCGACGCCAGAGCGGACCATCAGCTTGGCCAATTCCGGCGTAATCAATGATGTTCTGATGTAGCCGGACCACTCGATATCGAGGTTCTCGGAAAGAATCCGCTCAAGGATCTCCGTGCATTGCGGATAGGCTTCTTTCCCGGTGATGAATTGCGCATCAGTAAACCAGAACCGGCGGGTCCCCCACTGATGGTAATGCTGTGAAATGTCTTTGACGACCATCGCCGGGGGGCGATAGCGAACCCGCTTGCCTTCGATGTAGGGATAGAGACAGAAGGCGCAGTCATAGGGGCAGCCGCGCTTGGTTTGCACCCCGATGGATTCGTTCTGATATTCTCGATATTGAGGGAAAATTGAGGTGAGATAGGGGAGGTCGACCGTTTGAGCGTCGAGCAAGGCTGGTGAGCCTTGATTTCCCTTTCTGACGGCATTCCCCTCCTTGATGATATAGCGTTCGTCTTCGATTGAGCGGCCTTCAATCACTTTCAGAATCGCATCTTCACCCTCGCCAAGCAGGCCGATCGTGCCTTCTGGAAGTTTTTCGATCAGTTGATCGGCAAACGCAGTGAAGGCTCCGCCGCCGATCATAATCTGAGCCTTGGGGAATTCCTTACGGACCAACCAGGGATACGACAGGATCGTATAGATGTGACTGTAATACCGGTAGAGCTGTTTTACTCCCGCGAACGAGGCGGCGATCCGCTTCAACGGGTTGCTGGCGAAATAAAAATTGAACGCATGTTCCAGCGACGAATCGCCTTCGTGAGGGGAAAAGATCTGGATGTCGCGCCAGGAAAAACAGACGAGATCCGGCTTGAAGTCGGCAGCCGCATCGCGAATGGCCTGGCTCCGTTGCGGCACAGGAAACAGCGACAGATCAAGAATGCGCTGCCGTACTTCCGGCTTCCGCCGGTGGATGAAGTCCGCCAGATAAGTGATCCCGATGGGATAGACCTTCTTGCAGGGGAGGAAGATGTAAAGTATCGAGTCCATAGTCTGAAAGCCGTCAAGTCTGAAAGTCGTAAGGTCGGCACCCAAGGACGTGATGACTTTCCGGCTTTATCGACTTTCCGACTATCATTTCGTTGCCACATGGATCGCGACGATCCCGCCGGTCAGGTTCTTGTACGACACCTGGCTGTAGCCTGCCTCACGCAAGATCTGGCAGAGCCGTTCTTGATCCGGGAACGTACGGATCGATGCCGGTAGGTATTCGTACACGCCGGTCTTATCCCGCGCCACTTTCGTGCCGATCCACGGCAGGAGTTTGAACGAGTACCAATCGTACAGGGCTCGCAACCAGCCGAACACCGGGCGTGAAAACTCCAGACAGATGAAACGGCCTCCCGGCTTCATGACCCGGCGAATTTCGCGTACCGCTTGTGGAAGGTTGCCGACATTGCGCATGCAGAAGCCGGTGGTGACGGCATCGAAGGTATTGTCGGCAAATCCCAAATGTTCCGCGCTTGCCTGCAAGCAGGTGATTTTGCCGGTCAGTCCTCTACCGGCCACTTTTTTAAGGCCTTCCGCCAACATGGCATAGTTCAGGTCGGATGCCACCACACGTCCGGTTGCACCCATCCGTGGCTCAACCAGCAGCGCGAGATCCGCCGTACCGGCTCCGACATCAAGGGCCGAGCCTTGTTCAACCGGCGTGACAAACGACGCGGCGATTTGTTTCCAGCGGTAATGGAGTCCGAAGCTGAGGAGCGTATTATTCAGGTCATAGACGCCGGCGATGGAGGTGAACATCCGCTGCACGGCCTGTTCACGCGCCGGTCCCGACCATGTCGAGACGGCTTTGGGGGGCGCAGGGGGGTCCTGCCTTACGGACGGTTCTTGGACCTGTACCATGCCGATGGTGGTAGCACCTGGTTCCAGGCGGTGTCAAGCTGGTACAGGCTAGGATGATCCTATTGGCTTGGTTGTGAGCAGGAGAGGCAGTTCACAGGTGGAGGGACATGAACTCCTGTAGGGACAGAGACATCGTGAGTGGACGGTGCCTCGTACACGTTCAAGAAGAGTGATTTCCTGTTAGGAAATCGGTATCATCCGGCGGGAAACTTGATGCATTTCCAATTAATTATGATGACGCTTCGCCAACTCCGGGAGGCCGGCGTCATCATTCCGGTCGGGAAAGGCCGCAAGGCGAAATGGCGTAATGCTCAGCCGAAATGGGGCAATAAGTGAGGGGTTATTACTCTGTTTCTAAACGGTTCTTACCCCAGTTATGCCAGAGGTATGGCGGTGGAAATAGGTAGTATCCAATCAAATGAGTACTGAATTGGGTACTACCCTTAAAAGAGGGTAAGAGCGAGGGTGGTAATGAGATGTTTGTGGGGCAACCGGTTTTGAACACCATGCGCCGAAAACCGTTGCCGCGACGGCTGTGAGTATCCGCCATGACAAAGGATGAGCATGGGCCACACCGACCCCAATCCTGAAACCCGTATCGCCCTGTTCCAGCGCAAGGAAGTCCGCCGCACCATTCACAACAGCGAATGGTGGTTCGTAGTCGAGGACGTCGTGCTGGCGTTGACGGACTCCGCTGATCCCAAGCAATACATCCAGCGTATGAAGCAGCGTGACCCCGAACTCGGCAAAGGGTGGGTACACATTGTACATACCCTTTCCGTCATCACGGCCGGCGGCCCTCAAAACATGTTGTGTGCCAATACCGAGGGTATCTTTCGCATCATCCAATCCATCCCCAGCCCTAAGGCCGAGCCGTTCAAACGCTGGCTCGCCAAGGTCGGCTACGAGCGGATTCAGGAAATCGAAGATCCGGAACTCGCGACGAAACGCACCCGCGCCCTCTACAAGGCCAAAGGCTACTCCGACGACTGGATCGAGAAACGGATGCGCTCGATCGCCGTGCGCGATGAGTTGACCGGCGAATGGAAGAAGCGCGGCATCAAGGAACAGCGCGAATACGCCATTCTCACCGCTGAAATTTCCCAGGCCACCTTCGGCCTCACGCCTGGCCAATACGCGGAGTTCAAGCGTCTCAAGCGCTAGAATCTTCGCGACCATATGACCGACCTCGAACTCATCTTCTCCATGCTGGGCGAAGCGGCCACCACCGAAATCGCCCGCACCCGCGATGCAACAGGCTTCCCGCAAAACAAACACGCCGCCCGCTCCGGCGGCACAGTCGCCGGCAACGCCCGCCGTGAACTCGAAAAGAAAAGCGGGCGCACAGTTGTCACCAGCGACAACTACCTCGCACTCACGCAATCGACGAAGAAAACACAACGTCTGGCCGGCAAGTCCGGCAAAAAATCCTAGCCATGGCACGACCACATGGGGAAGAAAAGGGGGGCCAGCAACTGTCTTTCGAGTCAAGAGCTGAACGGAGTATTGTCGATGCATCCTCAAAAAACTCTTGCACACAATAGGTCGAGGAGCCCCGGGCTCTGAGAAAAATGTGACACCTTTTTAGGTGCGCTACCTGACAAACCCATAGGTCGTCAATGAGTTTGCCGGACATCATTAAATCCAGGAAGATTGCTGAGTTGCGAACTATAGCAACGGCAATGATTGAGGGCCGAATGCAGTTGGTTGAAGGCGCTCGGAAGATTAACCACCTGCGATTCGCAATTGATGAGCCAGAGCATGAAGTGTTCAAATCAATTGTTGCGTTTGAAGATGACACCGAAGATTTTCCGCTTGGAGACTTGCGAGCAGAGTGCGAGCCTAACTATCTAAAAAGGCTCGATGAAAAAATGAACAAACTCATTGAAGATGACAAGGCAGATGTTCTCGCTGCATGTGAGGAGATTCTTCGGTTATTCCCGGATAAGCCGATAGACCAGACGGAAAGAGAGGATGGGATTAGCTCTTGACCTTGCACTCACGCCGGACCATCAATGTTGAGAGTGTGTAAATTCAAGAGCGGCTGCCCCCTGGGGGAATTCGTTAGACTCCGACACCGTTATGACACGATGATAGACCTGTGACCGTCCTTGACCTGTTGGGCCGACCGGTCAATACTGGGCTCTCCAAGATCCCTCTTGCCTCTCTCAGGAGCTAATCGTGGGTGAAACCCGTGTTGATTTGCAGCATCTCCTCGAAGACCTGCGCGACGCCTATCCGGGCGCGCTCGAAGAAACCATTCTGACTGAAGTGGTGGCCAATTCGCTGGACTCGGGTGCGACTTGCCTCCGCCTCACGGCCGATCCTGCTTCGTTGACGTTGACCATCGTGGATGACGGATCGGGTATGCGGCGGCGAGATCTGGTGCGGTACCACGATCTGGCCGCCAGCACGAAGACGCGGGGCCACGGCATCGGATTCGCCGGAGTCGGGATCAAGCTGGGATTGCTGGTCTGCGAAGACGTCGTCACAGAAACGAGACGCGGTAAAGAGCATGTCGCTAGCCGCTGGCATTTGGCCGGTCGTCACAAGGCGCCGTGGAAATGGATCCCGCCGTTAGGTTTGGTGTCCGATCATGGCACGGCGGTGCAGTTGAAGCTCCACAACGCGCTCTCGCCGCTCCTGGACGAGGGCTATCTCGAAGGGGTGTTGCGACGGCAGTATCAGCCGCTGCTCGAATCGGAATTCGACGAAGTGCTTGCGGCGCATTATCCGAAAGGCTTCCGGTTCGAGGTCAATGGCCGAGTGCTGGAGCGTCAGCCTGTCTACGGCGCGGAGCTATCGAAGCTCGCTATCTGCCTGGCTCGCAAGCGCAAGCCAGTGGCCATCGGCTATTTGGCGCGAAGCGAGTCTCCGTTTCCGGAGGATCAACGAGGGTTGGCGGTCAGCACCTTCGGCAAGGTCATCAAGCGCGGATGGGACTGGCTGGGGATTACGCCGGCTGCTCCGGACAGAATGTCCGGGATGATCGAGGCGCCGGCGCTGGCCGAGGCGCTCACCCTCAACAAGGGAGATTTCGTTCGCGTCGGGATCAGGGGCGCGTTGTACCTGGGCTATCGGAAGGCCATCCAAGAAGCAGTCTCGCAGCAGTTGGCCCATTGGGGAGATGTTCGGGAATCCGGAGACAAAGCCGGACGCCGAGCTGTGAGGCCGATGGAGCGTGATTTGGAAACGGTCTTGGTGGATCTGGCGGAAGAGTTTCCGCTACTGGCCTCGCTGGTCGAGCGGCGAGCCGGTGGGCAGAAGCGGTTGCCTATCGGACCATCGAATACGGCTACGGACGGTCAAGGGCTCCTTGCCGCATCTGTGATCAGCGGCGCGGAAGCGGCTGAAGAGGCGGCCACTGTTTCGGACATGCCGCAGGAACCGAGCCAAACCCAAAAAACGACTGAGGACGTGCAAGGAGAAGCACAGTCTCAACCGGACTCGTCGTCGGGAGTATCCGTCTTGCCTGGGGCCAAGGGGAAGTCTCGGCCTGGTCGCTATGGGCTCACGATCCGGTTCGAGTCCCACGAGGGAGACCCGGATCTTGGCCGTCTTGTTGAATCCACTGTCGTGATCAACGATAGTCATCCAGCCTACCGCCGTGCCGTGGCCTCGCGCTCGGAGGGGTACCATATTGCATTGGCCGTCGCCTTTGCCCTGGCTCGCCTGGCGGTTCCCCCCGCGGAAGAACACGAGTTCGTAACATCCTTTCTGATCCGCTGGGGTGAAGCCCTGGATGGCCCGCGCCGGAGATCCCGCAAGCGGTCGTAACCTCTCGCCTGTCCACTGTCACAGGATGCTATAATCCGCTGCCTATGAGCCATTCCATCATCATCAAGGGCGCGCGGGAGCACAATCTCAAGAACATCAACGTGGAGATTCCACGTGACAAGTTGGTACGTACGAAGCTTGTGAATTAACACTTCTCTGACTGGTAGTTGGCGGATACAATACGCCGTACCGCTTCTCAACCACTTGGGACTCTACATGAAAAGAAGCCGAAATGAAGTGCTCAAGGCGCTTGAAGCCAACCGGCAGGCTCTTCGCAACTATGGCGTCAAAAGGCTGGGCTTATTCGGGTCTGTGGCCCGTGGTGATGACACGACCGCGAGCGACCTCGATTTTGTCGTTCAATTCGACCGGAACACATTCGATAGCTATATGGACGCCAAGGCATTTCTCGAGGATCTCTTTGGATGCCGAGTGGACTTGGTGATCGAAAGCACGATCAAGCCTCGTCTTCGTCCCGTGATCTTGCAAGAGGTGGTGCATGCCGAGGGATTATAAGGTTTACGCCGACGATATTCTTGAGGCGATTGAGAAGATCAAACGATATACGCACGGCATTGATCGAGAGGAGTTTTCCCGCGACGAGAAAACCTTTGATGCCGTCATCCGAAATCTTGAAGTGATCGGCGAGGCAATTAAGAAGATCCCCGAAGAGGTGCGGGCAAAGCATCCTTTAGTCGAGTGGAAGAAGATCGCGGGTTTGCGTGACATTGTCGTCCACGAGTATTTTGGAATCGATGTGGAAATCGTCTGGGACGTCGTTCAGCATAAAGTCTCTCCCCTCGAAGCTGAGATCAAGCAGATCCTCTCGAAACCCTAGAAAGTCGGTTCCTGCTCTATCTCACCGTCTTCCACACGAACCTACGCGTCAGGTTTTGGCTACGGGCAGGGTCGTTGCCACGTGCTATAATCCCGCCTCATATGGGCCACTCCATCATCATCAAAGGCGCGCGCGAGCACAATCTCAAGAATATCGATGTCGAGATTCCGCGCGACCGGCTGGTGGTCATCACCGGTTTGAGCGGGTCCGGTAAGTCGTCGCTTGCGTTTGACACGATCTATGCCGAGGGACAGCGCCGGTACGTCGAGTCGTTATCCGCCTACGCGCGTCAGTTTTTGGAGCAGATGGGGAAGCCGGATGTCGATTCGATCGAAGGGCTCTCGCCCGCCATTTCCATCGAGCAAAAGAGCACCAGCCACAATCCCCGTTCGACCGTCGGCACCGTGACGGAGATTTACGATTACCTGCGGCTGTTGTTTGCGCGCGTCGGGCGGCCCTATTGCTTCCAATGTGGAGATGAGATCACGGCGCAGACCGTCCAGCAAATGGTCGACGCGATTGCCTCGTTGCCGGAAGGGACGAAGTTTCAGATCCTCGCTCCAATCGTGCGCGGGCGGAAGGGTGAGTACAGGAAAGAATTGCTGGAGATGCGAAAGGCCGGCTATGTCCGTGCCCGCGTCGACGGCAAGATGGCGGATTTAGGTGAGGAGATTGCGCTCGATAAACAGAAGAAGCACACCATTGAAATCATCGTCGATCGGTTGGTGATCAAATCCGGGGACGCGCTCATGCGCCGGTTGGCAGATTCGGTTGAGACGGCGACGAAGCTGGCAGGCGGGCTCGTAGGCGTCATGACGGAAGAGGGTGAGCCCCGGATCTACAGCGACAAGCTGGCCTGTATCAAGTGCGGTGTAAGTTACCCGGAGGTCGAGCCCAGGATCTTTTCGTTCAACAGTCCGCACGGGGCCTGTCCGGCTTGCGACGGCATCGGGTTTGCCATGGCGCCGGGCTGTCCGGAGGAAGACGATTTCACCTTGCTTGAACCCTGCGATGTCTGTCACGGCGCGAGACTCAAGCCTGAAAGCTTGTCCATCAAACTGGCGAAGAAGTCGATCTCAGAGGTGACGAGGCTTTCGGTAAGGGCCGCGGCTGAATTTTTCATTACGTTGAAGTTTACCGACCGGGAGCTGGTCATTGCCCATCGGATTTTGAAGGAGATCCGTGAGCGGCTCGGCTTTCTCGTCAACGTCGGGCTGGATTACCTGACGCTTGATCGCGCGGCGGCCACACTCTCCGGAGGCGAGGGACAGCGTATCCGGCTGGCCACACAAATTGGATCGGGCCTCGTTGGAGTGCTCTACATCCTCGACGAGCCGTCGATCGGTTTGCACCAACGGGATAACCGGAGATTGCTCCAGACTTTGCTGCGGCTGCGTGATCTCGGCAACACGGTGGTTGTCGTCGAGCACGATGCAGAAACGATGATGGCAGCGGATCACCTGCTCGACATGGGGCCGGGCGCCGGGACACATGGCGGCCATGTGATCGCGCAAGGGACGCCGCAGGAGGTAATGGGCAATCCCGACTCCATCACCGGGCAATATCTGCGCGGGGCCCAGACCGTGCTCGTCCCGCAGCGACAGCGGAAGCCCAAAGGGTATCTGTCCATCGTCGGTGCGCAGAAGCACAATCTCAAAAACGTGACGGCGAGAGTGCCATTGGGGTTGCTGACCTGCGTCACCGGCGTATCAGGGTCGGGCAAAAGCACGTTGGTGCTGGAGGTGCTCTTTCACTCACTCTCCCAGCTGCTTTATCAGAAGAAGCCGAAGATCGACGGCTGTAAAGAATTGAAAGGCGTCGAGGCGCTCGACAAAGTGATCGACATCGATCAATCGCCGATCGGCCGTACGCCGCGATCCAATCCCGCCACCTACACAGGTTTGTTCGGCTACATCCGCGATCTTTTTTCGAACCTGCCGGAGTCACGCGTCCGTGGCTATAAGCCGGGCCGTTACAGTTTCAACGTCAAGGGTGGGCGGTGCGAGGCCTGTCAGGGCGACGGGCTCATCAAGATCGAGATGCACTTTCTGCCCGATGTCTATGTGACTTGCGAAGTCTGCAAAGGGCAACGCTACAACCGTGAGACGCTGGAGATTCTCCATAAGGGGAAGAGCATTGCCGATGTGCTGAACATGACCGTCGACGACGCGCTGGAGTTTTTCGAGCATATTCCGCTCATCAAGACCAAGCTCCAGACGTTGCATGATGTCGGGTTGCACTATGTGAAGCTCGGCCAGTCCGCGACGACGCTGTCCGGCGGTGAAGCGCAACGGGTGAAACTGTCACGGGAGCTTTCGAAACGCGCAACCGGCCGTACGATGTACATTCTCGATGAACCGACGACCGGACTGCATTTTGCTGATGTGCAGCGGTTGCTGGACGTGCTGGATCGGCTCGTCGAAACCGGCAACACAGTCCTTATCATTGAACACAATCTGGACGTGATCAAGAACGCCGATTGGATCATCGACCTGGGGCCCGAAGGCGGGGATCGCGGCGGGGAGATCGTCGCTGAAGGACCACCGAAAGAAATTGCCAAGGCCAAACGGTCATACACGGGACAGGTGTTGAGGGAAGCGGGGGTGTAGTAAGCGGGGCGGAAAGGACGGAACTTTCGGTGTCGCCAGGATGCAATGAGTCCTGATGGCAGCCGAATCGCTACTCTTGGCCACGTGCGACTGTAAGGCGCGATGAAGCATCGCATGCCGTCGCCCGTGGCACATTCTTCAGCTACACCTCGTCACTTTCGCTATGGCGACTTTCGAAAGCTCCATCCCTTCCACCCTGCTGAGAGGAAGAGTGGGGGGAGTGGGAGTCGATGATCGCGGCCATCAGCCGGTTCACTCAGTCTGGCGCTTGTGCCATCTGCTATAAGCCATCTACTCCACTCTGTTCTCAGGAGGCCCATGCACACCATTCTTCTGCTGACCATCTCCAACATCTTCATGACGTTTGCCTGGTACGGGCATCTGAAGTACAAAGATTCGCCCCTGTGGATCGTGATTCTGGCCAGCTGGGGAATCGCGTTTTTCGAATATTGCCTGCAAGTGCCGGCGAATCGGATCGGGCACTATGAATTCACGGCGGCCCAATTGAAAACAATCCAGGAAGTGATTACCCTGGTCGTGTTTTGCGCCTTCTCGGTCTGGTACCTCAAAGAGCCACTGAAATGGAATTATCTCGTCGGTTTTGGCATGATGTCCGGCGCTGTCTTCATAATCTTCAAAGAATGGTGAGCGGGGCGGGAACCGGCTGCCCATTCTTTTTGCTCGCGCACCGCGCACGCGGGAATGATCGAATTGTTGGATTGCGGGCGGTGCTCGGTGCATGCGCGCAGTAAAGAATGAGCAGCCGGCTCCCTTTGGAATGGAAATGTGAAGAAATCGGAGTCGAGGTGAGGGATGCCTACGAAGAAGAAAGAAACCGCGAAGACAAATGGGCCAGTGAAGGCTGCTGCAGCGCCCTCCGTGGGCGGGTCGGCGGAAGATTTCGAAAAGCTTGGCGTCTTTTACATGGGGCGGCCCTATGATCTGGCGGCGAAACAGGCTAAGCCCGGCTGGCTGCTCTATGATTCAAAAGATCTGGTGACTCACGCGGTCTGCGTCGGGATGACGGGGAGCGGCAAAACCGGTCTCTGTCTCGCGCTACTTGAAGAAGCGGCGATCGATAACATTCCCGCCATCATTATCGACCCGAAGGGTGATCTCGGCAATTTGATGCTCACGTTTCCCTCTCTCAAAGGCGAAGACTTTCAGCCCTGGATCAACGAAGACGACGCGCGCAAAAAAGGGCTCGTCCCCGCCGACTATGCCAAGGCGCAGGCTGAACTGTGGGCAAAAGGCCTGGCCGGGTGGCAACAGGACGGTGCCCGCATTCAGCGGTTTCGGGATGCGGCGGATGTGGTGATCTACACGCCCGGGAGCAATGCCGGGTTGCCGGTTTCCATTCTCAAATCGTTTGCCGCACCAGCTGCAGATGTGCGTGAAGATGCAGAACTGCTGCGCGAACGTATCAGCACGACCGTCACGAGCCTGCTTGGTTTGCTCGGGGTCGAAGCCGATCCGATCCAGAGCCGCGAGCACATTCTCATGTCTACGATCCTCGATCAGACCTGGAGGAAAGAAGAAGATCTTGATCTGGCCACATTGATCCACGCCATTCAGTCGCCGCCTGTGTCGAAGATCGGCGTGATGGATGTGGAGTCCTTCTTTCCCTCGAAAGATCGATTCGCACTCGCGATGAAGCTGAACAATCTGCTGGCTGCTCCAGGGTTTCAGGCCTGGTTGGAAGGAGAGGCGCTGGACATCCAATCCTTGCTCTATACGCCGGCAGGAAAGCCCCGGCATGCGATCTTCTCCATCGCGCATCTCAACGATGCAGAGCGAATGTTCTTTGTCACGCTGTTGCTCAGTCAAATGGTCGGGTGGATGAGGGCGCAATCGGGCACGACCAGCCTGCGCGCACTCCTCTACATGGACGAGATTTTCGGCTATTTCCCGCCGGTGGCCAACCCGCCTTCAAAGCTGCCGCTTATGACCTTGCTCAAACAGGCGCGCGCGTTCGGCCTGGGGGTGGTCCTTGCGACACAGAATCCCGTCGATCTCGACTACAAGGGGCTGGCCAACACCGGCACCTGGTTCATCGGGCGATTGCAGACGGAGCGGGACAAGGCGCGGGTGCTTGAGGGATTGGAAGGGGCTTCGACGAGTGCCGGGAAGAGGTTTGATCGCGGCCGCATGGAGCAGACGCTTGCAGGCCTCGGCAATCGGATTTTCCTGATGAATAACGTGCATGAAGATGAACCGGTGGTGTTTGAGACGCGCTGGTGTCTTTCCTACCTTCGCGGGCCTCTGACAAGGACGCAGATCAAGACACTCATGGATTCCGTGAGGGGTCAGGCGTCAGGCGTAAGGGGTGAGAGGAAGGACATGTCGGCATCTTCTCCAATCGCCTCACGCCTCACGCCTCACACTTCACGCCCGATGTTGCCTCCGGATGTGCCGCAACACTTCGTGCCGCTGCGTGGCAGTAAGCCGGAGGGAAGTGAATTGGTCTATGCCCCGATGTTGTTGGGGGCCTCACAGATTCGTTTCTCCGATGCAAAGAGCGGGATTGATAGCACACAGGATGTCACGGTCTTGGCGTCGATTTCGGACGGCCCTGTGGCTGTCGACTGGGATCAGTCGACCGCGATGGATGTGATGGTGGCCGATCTGGAACAGAATCCGGAAGACGGAGCCCAGTTTCTTGCGCTGCCGGCCAGTGCCGGCAAGGCCAAGAGCTATGCCGATTGGAGCAAGGATTTCGGTGGCTGGTTGTTCAGGACGCAGAAGGTGGAGTTGTTCAGGAGCCCCAGCACGAAGGAGGTCTCAACACCGGACGAGTCCGAGCGGGATTTCCGCGTGCGGTTACAGCAGGCGGGGCGGGAACAGCGGGATAAGAGTGCCGAGATCCTGCGCCAGAAATATGCCTCGAAGATGACGACGCTTCAAGAGCGCATCAGACGAGCAGAGCTGGCAAAGGAAAAGCAGCAGGCTGAATCCCGTTCCAGTCAAGTGCAGGCGGCGATTTCTGTCGGGGCCTCAATCCTCGGGGCGTTTCTCGGCCGGAAGACGATCAGTGCCTCGAATATCGGCCGGGCTACGACAGCGGTCCGGAGTGCAGGCCGGGTCATGAAAGAGTCTCAGGATGTCGGGGCGGCGGAAGAAAACGTGGCGGCGCTCCAACAGCAGCTGGCCGAGCTGGAAGCGCAATTCAAGTCGGAGAGCGATGCGTTGGCCGCGGCAACCGACCCATTGAACGAAAAGCTCGAAACCGTTTCAATCAAACCCACCAAAGCCAACATTGCCGTCAAGCTTGTGGCTCTTGCCTGGACTCCTCACTGGCGGGATGCTGCGGGGCAGCTTACTCAGGCGTGGGAGTGATCCGCGTCGCTCGTCGTTCGTGAAGCGTCGTTTGCGAGAAGCGAAATAGGTTTCACGAGAGACGCCGCGTCAGTGCTTCTTCTCCTTTTGCATGATCTTGTCGGTCCAGGCCAGCAGAATGGCGGACGCGAGGAACGTCATGTGGATGAAGATTTTCCACTTGATGTGCTCGGGGTTCTCGTTTGCCACATCCACGAACGCTTTAAGCAGATGAATGCTGGAGATGCCGATGAGCGAGGCCGCGAGCTTAATTTTGATCGTGCCGGGATCGACATGGGTCAGCCAGTCGGGCCGGTCCGGATGCTGTTCCAGGTCCAGCTTGCTGACGAACGTGGCATAGCCCCCGATGATGACCATGGTCAGCAGATTCGCCACCATCGTGACATCGATCAACCCCAAGACGCCCAGCATGAAGACGGTTTCATCCATCTTATTGATATGGAGCACCATCTCCCAGAGCTCGACCAAAAACTTGTAGGCATAGAGCAGCTCCGCAACAATAAGCCCGCCATACAGCGGGGCTTGAATCCACCGGCTGGCGAACACTGCGTATTCGAAGGTCCGTTCGATGGCATTGCCGGATGGCTGGAAGGCTTTGGAAGCGGGCGTGGACGGCGACGGATGTTCGGACATGATTCCCCCTGAACAGGATATGCGACTTATGCGGATTGGTATGAACGTATGTATGGGGCATGACCCGTGACGGCGCATGCCCGCTCGTATCCTAGTTCCTGCTCGCAGGACTGTCAATTTGAAGAGAGAATCGCAGCTGCCTATGCAGCCTGTGGTGCGATGTCCGTGGCGCCTGTCAGTAAGACAGGTGCTGACTCGTGGGGAGTTCTCAGTTCTTGCACCAGGGCCGTGGCCCGTTTCCCGGATAGTTTGATCTGTTCGGCGCAGGCACGTGCCGGGTCGTTTGCAGAGAGTCGTGCGAGAAGAATATCGGCGAAGCCATTGATGGAGGTCATGGCGTTGTTCAACGCATGCGTCAGCTCCAGCATTTTCGGCGGGACGGCGGTTGGTTGTTCGGGCGGCGCCGATCTGGTGCCGATTCTCCACAGGTTGGCTCGGATCATGGCGCATTCGATTGTGAGCCGGAGGACAGCCGGCGAGGTGTCGGTGAGGGCAAGGACTTCGTGGGCTCCGGCGCGGATGGCGTCGAGCCGGACAGTCTCATCGATAATGGCTCCGTAGGCGATGAGCCCGCTGTCTGGCGCGGTCAGGCGCAAGGCGCGGACAGCGTCGAGCCATTTGTAGTCGGATACTGCCAGGCTGATAAGAATCAAGGGAACTCGGCGTGAAGAGAGGTAGGTCATGCCCTCCAGTAAGGAACGGGCTACCCCAAGATCGAGTGATTCGTGAAAAAGATTGAACAGCAGATCTTGCACCTTGAGGGCAAGGCCTCTCTCAGGCTCGATCAGCAGAATCGGCGTCGGCTGCGACGTCTGCGAGGACGATAAGGCCATGAGTTTTTCTGCCGTGTGTGTTGACGGGGCACTCAACGCTCCTTTTTCGGCAGTCCGTCATGAATCTTGAGCCTGTCCTGCCGGCTGCTTTAGTGGGCTGTCGTAAGAGCGTCAACAGACCACTCAGGCATTGTGGATCAGAACAGGTTTGGTCACAGGATAAAGTTGAGCCTGAGGCGGTGTCTGTTGGGGGGCTTCGAGGTTCTGGTTTGGAATCGGCAAGATCAATGTCCAGTGGGGCACGACTCGAAGCCGGAAATATTTTGAATAAACCGTGATGCGGTATGGATCGCCGTCAGGCAGACGGGCTGATGGGATTTTCGGCTTCGCTGGAAGGACATTCGCGCATGAACCAGGCCACGGCTTCCGTGCGGCGGTTCACGTTGAGCTTGGTATAAATGTTGACGAGATAATTCTTGACGGTTTTGTCACTCAGCTTCAGCTGAACGGCAATTTCCTTATTGGTTTTACCCAGTGCCAGCAGGGGCATAATCAGGCGCTCCTGGGGCGACAGCGCTCTCAGTCCCTGAAGGGGGGATGTCTGGGATACCCCGGTGCGAATCCAATGTAGCGCATACTGGGTAACGCGAGGATCGAGGTAGCCGCGGCCTGCTGCAACTGTTCGAATGGCCTGAGCGAGATCGTCTAGCTTCACGTCTTTCAGAATGTAGCCATGGGCGCCGCTTTTGATGGCCGCGGAAACGGTGGCGGCCTCAGCATGACCGGTCAGGACCAGGACTCGTAGATTGGGCGAGGCATCAAGAAGCCGCCGGCAGGATTCTATACCGGAGACATCGGGTAACTTCATGTCGAGCAGCATCAGATGAGGATGAAGACGCGCCACGAGTGGCAGTGCATCAGCCAACGTCCCCGCTTCCCCCACCACTAGGAGGTCCGGTTCACGATCCAGGAAGGTACGGAGCCCCTTCCGGACAAGTTCGTGATCGTCAAGAATTACGATGCGAATAGCGCGTTTCATACAGGTGTCAGAATGGGCTCCAACGAGAATTCCGCAATGATATCGGTGCCTCGGCCTTCCTCGGATTGAATGCGCAATGTTCCGCCGATCTTTTTTGCGCGGGCGGTCATGTTGGCAAGGCCGTAGCCCTGCGGCCGGCCATCTCCCGTAGCGAACCCCCGTCCGTCGTCGCTGATCTGCAGACGGATTCTGTCGCCGCGCCTGCGGATCGAGATCGTGGCATGGGTAGCCCTGGCATGACGGACACAGTTGCTAAGGCCCTCCCGTGCAATGCTTAGCATCTCCCGTTCTTCTTCCTTGGTCAGAACCTCAATGGCAGCAGGGTGAAGATCCAAACGGATCCGCACGTGGCCAATCTGATCGTAGACCGATTTCAACGTCTGGAGTTCTGTCTCCAGATCGAATTCCTGCACAACCCCCTCGTCGAGTCCGTGAATCATCTGGCGGATGTCGTGAATGAGCCGATTGATCTGCTCAATCGTGTGGGCGTGAGTCTGTTCCGATTCCGGAGTGGTGTGGCGGTGCTTCCGCCACTCGGCCTCGATATTCAAGCCGATGGCGTAGAGTGATTGCAGGATGCAGTCGTGAAGGTCGCGTCCGATATGGGTGCGGTCTTCCAGCAGGACTGACAATCGTTGCTCCATCGCTCTGAGCCCGTCCTCCAGTCTTATATTGTTCGGCTCTGTTTGGCGCACGGATGATCCTTCAGGGAAGAGAGGGCCACTGGATTCGTGACCCGTGCGCGCATCAAGCCTGGAATGACGAAACCCGTCGAGAATGCGGAGCCCGTTTCTTTCCCGTCTCATAGCCGTAGGTAACCCTCCTTTGCAAACACGCCCGTGAACGTACAGATCTTCACCGATAGTCGTCACTCATACAGAATTGCTGATCCCGCCGTCACCTGGCGGATGCGCCAGGTGACGCGGACAGTCAGAAACGGCATTTTGCCAGCGTCTGTGGGGTGGCGGATCTAAAAAACAAGGAGGGCCCTATGTTGCTGATGGAGGAGACGCGAAAGGTTGAGTTTTGGGAAGACAGCCTGTTGGTCAAGACGTTGTCGGACAGAGATGAATTGCGCGAGTCCTTCCGTCTCCGCCATCAAGTATTCGCTGATCGGCTTGGATGGGTTCCGAGGAGCCAAGACGAACTGGAGGTGGACTCCTATGACGCCTATGCCACGTCGGTAGGGCTCTTCGATGGCGACCACCATCTCCGAGGCGTGTTTCGTATGGTGAATGCGTCATATCCCTTCATGCTGGAAAGCGAGTTCCGTGCGTGCATACTTCCGCAATGCGAAATCAGAAAAGCCCCCGACACCGTGGAGATCACCAGGCTGGCCATCGATCCCACACTCACAGAGAAAGGTCTCTCGAACCGTCTGATGCAGGTGCTGTTTAAAGGAGTTTATCAGTGGTCGATGCAGAATGAGGTCCGGTATCTCTACATGGTTGTTGAGAAGCGATTCCTGCGAGTGCTTCGGGGAATGGGATTCACGTGCGAAGCTGTGAGCCCGGCTGTTGCGCTTCCCCCGGCGAAAGCGCTCTCGATCGCGGCGGTCCTTGATTGGGCGCAGTTCCATGACACCTGTCCAGTGAAGCAACCAGCCTTTTATCACTGGATCAATTCGGTGGACGGCTCCGCTTCCTTTGAAAGGAGCGCGTTTATGGCTAAAGATTCAAAAGAAGAAAACAACGGGATCAAGATGTACCAAGATGGTCGAGGAGGGCAGACAACGACCACGGACCTGGAGCAGGCTCTTATTGCGGCGTAGACTGGGGAGAAAGACGGGAGCAGAACGCCGTTCTGCTACTCGGTGGGGAACAGGCCTTGTTCGATCGCGAAAGCGACCGCTTGAGTGCGGGATCCAACGTCCAGCTTCATGAAGATGCTTTCGACATGGAAGCGGACGGTTCGCTCGCTTACGCCGATGATTCGCGATATTTCCCAGTTGGTTTTGCCCTGTTTCATCCACTCGAGAACCATCATCTCACGCCGTGAAAGCCCCTTCACACGATTTTCCTGAGGGGCGTTCACGTTGGCAATAACAATTCGATGAAGGGTGGGCAGCAGATATTCAAGTAGCCCCTTATATCGGATGGTGTTGTCGACATCCCCTCCAGCGAAGGAGAAGAACGACGCGAAGCGGCGTTGCTGCTCAAGCATGCCCGTTGTAATTCCATGTGTCAGGCCATAGGACCTGGCCTCTTCGACGAACTCAAGCTGCTTCGCTGATGTGGCAGACTCGTAGGCTTGTTCCCAGACCTGGGTTTCAAAGGTACTCAGTGCCCCTTGCAAGACGGGGTCAACAGTCGCATACCCATTCTGACCGTACTTATAGAGCCAGTCATTTGAATAGCTGACATTGAGAACGCTGTTGAACTCTTGGAAAGATCCTTTTGGAGTCAACTGCATGACACCGCCGATGACGCGAGGGCAGGCGATCATACGTTGGATCATCTGCAGCATGTGATAGACATCATCTCCGGTTGAGGCTTGCAGGGCACAGTGCAAGATTTCGCACACCTTCTGCATTTCCTGCTTCGTGAGATCTGTAAATAGCTCGGCTGGAAACGGTCTGCGCGGAATAGCTATCGGAGAGGTAGTAGGTTGGAAATGCCTCCCATGGGGGGCATTGGATTTGTGCTGTGCTGGTGCGTTCGTCCGCCCCCCGTGCTGAATGAAGGGAAAAGCATTCTGGAGGGTATCGCCAGAAATTTGCGCATGTTGACCGAGAGGTCTACTCATGGGCACATCTCCTCTCACGGTGGGCGTACTTCTGAATGACTTGGCAGGAGGTTACCATAGTTAACTGAAGGAATACGAGATAGGTCTATATGGATCCATCGCTAGGTCCTATTGGCCCTAGTTCAATTTTCTATTGATATGACCTTTGGTTTTGGGTTCTAGCAGGCTGTTGACAAACTAACGGGTGAGACGAGTTTTTACGTTGAATGTACCGGATGAGTGCGCTGATCCTGGTGCAGCCCGTAGATCATGGGGCACAGTCCT
>Ga0315912_10002004_pt1 | contig 22832 bp, 20 predicted proteins | sample VfabasoilMG_FD_204469 | JGI IMG/M metagenome (GOLD analysis project Ga0315912, IMG submission 204469) | Garden soil microbial communities collected in Santa Monica, California, United States - V. faba soil | ecosystem: Environmental > Terrestrial > Soil > Garden | place: USA: California...
GCCGCTCAAGACGCGCGCCGCCTCCGGGATCAGGGACTTCGAGCAGCTTCTGAACGACGCCGCCCGGCGCGCCCCGCTGGGCGAGCTGGTCGACATCATGGATGTCGGCTTCACCTGCGCGTTTCTCGCGACGCCGTACGCGCGGCGGCTGTCGGGCGAGACGCTGTACGTGGATGGCGGCGTCAATATCATGGCCTAGCGTTCGCGGCATGCCGTTCGCCAGCCTTTTCTCGAATGTCGCCGCGCGGCTGTTCGCTGCCGCGCCCGCAGCCGGCGCAGGCACGCCCGACCCGGAGCTGGTGCGGCTCGTGGTCGAGGAAATCGTCGAGGCCGTCGATCCGCGGCTACGCGGCGTCTCGCGCTACCAGAAGCGCATCGCGCCGGCGGCGGAACGCACGATCGCGCATCTGCGCTCGCTCGGGCGCGACTTGCCGGCGCCGATGGAGTTTTCGCGCGCCGCCTGGTCCTCCGAGCCGCTGCTGAACGCTGCTTTCGCTGCCGCCGGCGACCTGCCGGCCCTGCTCGGGCGCAGCGAGGAGTTGCGCGCCTTTTTTGCGGCGCCCGCGAACGCGGAGGTGACGCAAGCCCATGCGCTGCTCGCCATGCTGAAGACCGAGCGCAGGGTGTTCGCGCCGGCGCTCGTGGACGGCGCGCTGCAGCAGGAGGTCGCGCAGACGACGGTGAGCTTCGAAAAGCATCGCCTGTTTGCGCCAGCGGCCAACGCGCCGGATTGCCGGCGCCAGGTCGGCATGCTGATCCTGCGGCGCCTCGCAGGGCTCGCGCTGCAGCGATTCGAGGCGCTGGGCGGGCGCGCGACGGAACTGGAACAGCACAAGGCCTTGCTCGGCGCACGCCTGCGCATGCTGAACCTGCGCCGTGATGGACTTGGCGGCCTCGACGGCCTTGCGGGCGGCGGCGACGCCGCAGCGCAGATCGCGTCGATCGAGCGCGAGCTCAAGGCCACCGTGGACGATTACATGGAGGCGAAGGCGAGCCTCGCGACGCTCGAATCGCGCATCGAACACATCAAGGCGATCTTCGATTCGCCGGCGCAGCACGTCAGCCTCACGCGGTCCGAACTGCGCGTCAACCGCATGGGGTTCAAGGTTGCAGAGGCGTCGAGCGAGCAAGCGCCGCCGCTGGTGTTGAGCGAGCTGTCGATCGGCAGCGGCCTCACGGCGGTGATCGCGCTCGTGCACTGCCCGCGCGCCGAATTGCCGCCCAGGGAGGACCTGATCGCGCGCGCGGCGAAGGAACTGCTCTAGGGCGCGGGAAATTCCTTAAAATTGGCGCTGATCCATCGATTGGTCTCCAATGAACGCGCCCGCATCACCCGGTATCCAGTTCGATCCCTCGTCCGCGCAATTCGGCTCCTCGCGCTCGCAAAAGCGCATCGAGGACGACCGCCTGCTGACCGGCAAGGGCCTGTATAGCGACGACCGCAGCCTGCCGCGGCAGGCGTGGCTGGTGTTCCTGCGCTCGCCGCACGCGCACGCCGCCATCGCTTCCATCGATTTGTCGGCCGCGCGCGCCGCGCCGGGCGTGGTCGGTGCCTGGTCGATGGCGGAGCTGCGCGCCGACGGGGTCGGCCACATCCCATTCCCGCCGCTGTTCAAGCGCGCCGACGGCTCGCCAATGGCGGCACCGCCGCGCACGCCGCTCGCCGAAGGCAAGGCTTACTATGTCGGCCAGCAGCTGGCCGCGATCGCCGCGGAAACCCGCGAGCAGGCGCAGGACGCGGCCGAACTGGTGGCGGTGGAATACGAGGACCTGCCCTGCGTCACCGATGCGAAGCGCGCGCTCGCAGCCGATGCCCCGGAGATCTGGCGCGAGGCGACGGGCAATGTATCGGCCGAGTCGCGGCACGGCGATGCGGCGAAGACCGACGAAGCCTTCGCGCGCGCCGCGCATGTGACGAAGATTTCGCTGCACAACCAGCGCCTGAACGCGATGGCGCTGGAGCCGCGCTGCTCGCTCGCGGTGTACGAAGGGGAGCGCTGGACGCTGTACACGCAGAACCAGACGCCCACCGGCGCGCGCGAGTCGCTGGCCGCGGTGTTCAGGACCAAGCCGGAGCAGTTCCGCGTCGTCGTGGGCGACATGGGCGGCGGATTCGGCATGAAGACCGGCCTCGCCAACGAAGATGCGGTGCTCTGCTACGCCGCGCGCAAGCTTGGCCGCCCGGTCAAATGGCGCGCCGAGCGCAGCGAAGAATTCCTCTCCGCGCACATGGGCCGCGACCAGCACGACGAAGCCGAGCTCGCGCTCGACAAGGACGGCCGCATCCTCGGGCTGCGCGCGCGCGTCACCGCCAACTTCGGAGCCGTGCCCGTGGGCTCGACCGCGATCATTCCGCTGTTCATCGGACCGAAAGTGCTGACCACCGCCTACGACGTGCCTGCGGTCGACTACCACGCGCGCGGCGTGCTGACCAACACCATGGCCACCGGCGCCTACAGGGGCGCAGGCCGGCCGGAGGCGAACTACCTGATGGAGCGCCTGATCGAGCAGGCGGCGCGCGAGATGAAGCTGGACCCGGCGGAGCTGCGCCGGCGCAACCTGATCGCGCCTTCGGCGCTGCCGTACCGCACCTACATGGGCGACGTTTACGATTCAGGGGTGTTTGAGCGGGTACTGGACCGCGTGCTGACCGCCTCCGACTGGAAGAATTTCGAGAAAAGAAAACAAGAATCGAAGCAACGCGGAAAATTGCGCGGGCGCGGCCTGTCGGTCTACCTGGAGTGGACCGGCGCGATCCCGACCGAGACGGTCGACATCGACGTGGACGCGGACGGCACGGTGACCGTGTTCTCGGGAACCATGGCGATGGGACAGGGGCTGGAAACGAGCTACACGCAGCTCATTACCGAGGTGCTGCAAATCGAAACAGGAAAAATTCGCATCGTGCAGGGCGACACCGACCGCGCCAATGGCGTCGGCAGCGTCGGCTCGCGCTCGGCCTTTGTCGGCGGCTCGGCGGTGGTGGCGGCGGGCCGCGTGGTGATTGCGCGCGGCAAGGAACTCGCCGCCGAGGCGCTCGAGGCCTCGCCGCCGGACATCGAGTATCGCGGCGGTCGCTTTGCCATCGCCGGCACCGACCGCGCCATCGAACTGGCCGCGCTGGCGGCGCGCCAGCCGGAAAAGCGCATCCGCGTGTCGGCCACCGAGACGCCGTCGGCGCCCTCCTGGCCGAACGGCGCGCAGGTCTGCGAAATCGAAATCGACCCGGAGACCGGCCTGGTGGGCGTCGCCGCGATCACCAGCGTCGACGACATCGGCCGGATCATCAACCACATGATCGTCGAGGGTCAGGTGCACGGCGGCATCGCGCAAGGCATCGGCCAGGCGCTGGCGGAGCAGGTGGTGTACGACGAAGGCGGCCAGCTGCAGTCCGGGTCGCTCATGGACTACGGCGTGCCGCGCGCCGCGGACATGCCGCCGATGCGCGGCGCCTTCGAGGAGGGTGCGCCCTGCAAGACCAACCTGCTCGGCGTCAAAGGGGTGGGCGAGCTCGGCACCATCGGCGCCGTGCCCTCGGTCGTGCACGCGGTCCTGGATGCGCTCGCCGAGCGGGGCGTGACGCATATCGAGATGCCATGTACAGCCGAGAAAGTCTGGCGGGCGCTGGAAGCGCGGGCCTAGGCTTCGGCCCGCTGCGCCCGCTCGCGCTGGCGTTGCTGGCTTCGCTGTTGCTGCACGCGCTGGTGCTGTACGCGCTGCCGGTCCTGGAGGAATCGATCCGCGCGCCGGCCCACTCCCTCACGGCACATCTGGCCACACCGGCCCCCGAGCCCGCCAGGGCCGAGGTGCCGCCGCAGCGCACATCGCCGCCGCCCGCGCCGCGCCCGGTGCCGGTCGCGAAAGCCGCACGGCAGAATACCGTTTCGCCGCCGGTGCTTAGCGCCGAAACGCCGCAACGGGCCCAGGCCGCCGAACCGGTACTCGCGCAACCGGCCGCGCCGACACCGCAATCACCGTCCGCGTCCGCGTCTGCGGATGCCGCGCCCGGCCCCGCGCCGGGGCCCGCCGCAAGCGGCCCCGACCCGGGCAGCATCGCGCGCTTTCGTCTCGAACTGATGGAGATCGCGCGCCGCTACAAGCGCTATCCGCGCGTGGCGCAGGACAACAACTGGGAGGGCCGCGTCGAACTGCGCATTGCGATCGCCGAGAACGGCTCGCTCGCCTCGCTCGCGGTGAAGAAGGGGGCGGGTCGCGCGGCGCTGGACGACGCGGCGCAGGCGATGATCCGCAGCGCGCAGGCGCAGGCCGCGATCCCGCCGGCCCTGCGCGGCAAGGCCTTCACGCTCGACATCGCGGTCGATTTTTTTCTGAGGGAAGAAAAATAAGCTAGGTCTGCGGCGAAGGTGCCGGCGCGCCGACCGGCGCGAACGCGACCACGTGGTCGACGTCGAGCCGGATGCCGATGCGCTCGCCCAGCGCGTGGTTGTGGTGGCTGGGCACCAGCGCGAGGAGCTTGCGTCCGCTCGCCAGTTTCAGCGTGTAGAGGATCTCGGCGCCGCGGAACGCCTTGTGCACCACCTCGGCCTGCGTGGGCGCCGCGTCGTCGTGGATCACGTCGTCGGGCCGCAGCAGCACGTCGGCGAGGCAGCCTTTGCCGCAGGCGTCGCAGCCGATCTGGCAGGCGTGCGGGATGTCGCCCTCGAGCACGCCAAGCTCGATCTCGATCTTGTGCGGGTTGAGCACCTTGGCCGGCAGGAACACGCCCTGGCCGACGAAATTGGCGACGAAACGGTTGAGCGGGCGGTGGTAGAGGTTGTAGGCGAGGTCCCACTGTTCGATGCGGCCGTCGCGCATGACCCCGATCTCGTCGGCGATCGCGAACGCCTCGTGCTGGTCGTGCGTGACCAGCACCGCGGTCGCGCCGGAAGCCTTGAGGATGTCGCGCAGCTCCAGCGACAGGCGCTCGCGCATGCCCGAGTCGAGGTTGGAGAAGGGTTCGTCGAGCAGCAGCAGCTCCGGGCGCGGCGCGAGCGCGCGCGCGAGCGCGACGCGCTGCTGCTGGCCGCCGGAGAGTTCGTGCGGATACTTGTCGAGGAGCTCGGTAATGCCGGCAAGCCGGGCCAGTTCCTGCACGCGGCTTTCGGATTCCTGCCTGTTCGAGAAGCCAAACGAAATATTGCCCGCCGCCGTGAGGTGCGGAAACAGCGCATGCTCCTGGAACACCATGCCGATGCGCCGCTTCTCCGGCGGCAGGCTCTGCTGCGCCGATGAAACCACCGTGCCGTTGAGCAGAATCCGTCCTGCGGAAGGCGACTCGAAGCCGGCGATGCAGCGCAGCACCGTGGTCTTGCCGCAGCCGCTGGGACCGAGCAGGCAGCCGATGGCGCCGCGTTCGAGCGCAAAGGAAAGTCCACGCACGGCCTCTTGTCCTTCATAGGCGTGCTCGAGGTTCTCGACTTGAAGCTGCAGGGCCATGACCGCATTCTAACAAGAATAATTCTTGTTAGAATCAGGAATGCTTTATTTTCAAAGGCTTGGAATTCTCGGGGGAATTTCCCTGGGGGCGGCGGCGCTGATCCTGTTGCCGATCCTGGCCGTGGTCGCGAGCGTATTCGGTGCAGCAGGCGACACCTGGGCGCATCTCGCGCGCACAGCGCTGGGCCATTACGTGCTCAACACCGCGCTGCTGGTGGCCGGGGTCGCTGCGGGCGTAATGAGCATCGGCGTGCTGTCGGCGTGGCTGGTCACGGCCTACCGGTTTCCCGGCCAGCGCCTGCTGGAGTGGGCGCTGGTCCTGCCGCTGGCGATGCCGGCCTATGTGATGGCCTATGCCTACACCGACTGGCTGCAGTTCACCGGTCCGGTTCAAAGCGCGTTGCGCGCCACGTTCGGCTGGCAGGCGCGCGAATACTGGTTCCCCGACATCCGCTCGCTCGGCGGCGCCGCGCTGCTGATGTCGTTTGCGCTCTATCCCTACGTCTACCTGCTTGCGCGCACGGCGTTTCTGGACGTCTCGCGCAACGCGCTGGAAGCCGGGCGGCTGGCGGGCCTCGGCGCCTGGGGCAGCTTCCGGCGCGTAGCGCTGCCGATCGCGCGCCCGGCGATCGCCGCCGGGACCGCGCTCGCGCTGATGGAGACACTGGCGGACTTCGGCACGGTGTCGTATTTCGCGCTCGAGGTGTTCACCACGGGCATTTTCAAGGCCTGGCTGTCGATGGGCGACCGCCTCGCAGCGGGCCAGCTGTCGGTCTGCCTGCTGGCATTCGTGGTGCTGGTGCTTGCACTGGAGCGCGCAAGCCGCGGCGGCGCGCGCTATGCGAGCGCGCTGCGCAAGTCAGCGCGGCCGCAGAAGCTTTCTGGCGCCACGGCCGCGCTCGCCTTCGCTGCCTGCGCGATGCCGGTGCTGCTTGGCTTCCTGCTGCCGGCGGGACTGCTCGTGCAGCTCGCCTGGGAGGATCCCGGTGCCAGGGGCGGCGCGCGTCTGCTCGCGCTGGTCGGCAACAGCTTCATCCTGGCGGGCATTGCCGCGGCGGTGGGCGTGCTGCTCGCCACCGCCATGGCCTACGCGGCGCGCCAGTCGCGCGCCCATCTGGTCGCCGCCGCGAACCGCGCGGCCGCGCTCGGCTACGCCATTCCCGGCGCGGTGATCGCGGTCGGCGTGCTGGTGCCGCTGGGGCGGCTGGATAACTGGATTGCCGACGCGCTGGAGGCGGCGTTCGGCGTCAAAGCCGGACTGCTGCTGACCGGAACGATCGTCGCGCTGGTGTACGCCTACCTGGTGCGCTTCCTCGCCGTGGCGCTGCAAACCATGGAAGCGGGCCTCGCCAAGGTCACGCCGCGCATGGACGAGGCGGCGCGCAGCCTGGGCGCCACGCCCGCGCAGGCGCTCGCGCGCGTGCATGCGCCGCTGCTGGCCTCCAGCCTGGCCGCGGCGGCGCTGCTGCTGTTCGTGGACGTGTTGAAGGAACTGCCGGTCACCTTCGCGCTGCGGCCGTTCAACTTCGACACGCTGGCGATCGAGGCCTACAACCTGGCCAAGGACGAACGCCTGGCCGAGGCCGCGTTGCCCTCGCTGGTGATCGTCGCGGTCGGCCTGGTGCCGCTGCTCGTGGTGACGCGGCGCTACTTCCAGGCCACCCGGTCGTAGATTTTCTGCGAGCCCGGCTGGTTGCGGCCCAGCACTGAAACGTTGAGCGCGTCCTGCTTGAAGGCGCCGAACGCGACCAGCGCCGGGTTGTCCACCTTGACGCTCGCGACCGCCGGCCATTCGTTGTTGCCGTCGGCGAAATAGCGCTGCGCCTCGTCGCTCGCCAGGTACTCGAGGAACTTCACTGCCGCCTCGCGGTTGGGCGCGTTCTTCATCACGCCGGCGCCGGAAACGTTCACGTGCGTGCCCCAGCTCGCCTGGTTCGGAAACACCACGCCGATCTTCCCGCCGATCTCGCGTTCCTCGGGCTTGGCCGAACGCTGCAGGCGCGCGTAGTAGTACTGGTTGGAGAGGGTCACGTCGCACTCGCCGGCGGCCACGCTCTTCAACTGGTCGGTGTCGCCGCCCTTGGGCTCGCGCGCGAGGTTGTCACGCACCGCCTGCGCCCAGGCCTGCGCCTTTTGCTCGCCGAGATGGTCGATCATCGCGCCGAGCAGCGACAGGTTGTACATGTTGGTCGAGGAGCGCATGCAGATGCGGCCCTTCCACTTCGCGTCGGCGAGCGATTCGTAGGTCGGAAGTTCGGCGGCCTTCACCTTGGCCTTGTTGTAGGCGATCACGCGCGCGCGCAGCGAGAAGCCGTACCAGAGGCCGTTCGGCTCGCGGTAGCTGGCCGGGATGCGCGCGTCCAGCTGCGCGGACTTCACCGGCTGGAAGAAACCCAGCTGTTCGGCGCGCCACAGGCGGCCGGCGTCGACGGTGATCAGCACGTCGGCCGGGCTGCGCTCGCCCTCGTTGCGGATGCGTTCGATGAGCGCGTCTTCGCCGGCTTCGATGCGGTTGATCTTGATGCCGGTCTGCTTGGTGAAGTTGTTGTAGAGCGCTTCGTCGGTCTGGTAGTGGCGCGACGAGTAGAGATTGAGGACCTTGTTGTCCTGCGCCAGGCCGGGAGCCGAGGCCAAGGTTACAAAAATTACAATTAGCTTCTTTATATCAGTCACTTGAGATCCTCAAAGGAAGAATTCATTGAATGATAATCCTTATCATTCAATGTCGTCAATGAGAAATATTCCCAATTGCCTTGGATCAATCCTCCAGTTCGATGCGACGGGCGCCGTTGAAGCGTTGCGCCCAGTAGCTGCTGTGCAGGGACTCGATCCGCACCTGTGCCCCGGTCCTGGGCGCATGGATGAATTTGCCTTCGCCCAGATAGATGCCGACATGCGAGTACGGGCGCCGCAAGGTGTCGTAGAACACGAGATCGCCCGCCCGCAGTTCCGCTAGACTGACCGGCACGCCGGCGCGGCTTTGCGCTGCGGTCGTGGGCGGCAAGGTGATGCCCCAGGCCTCCTGGTACACATGCGCGACGAGGCCGCTGCAGTCGAATCCGGTCGCGGGAGATTTGCCGCCGTAGCGATAGTCGATGCCAATTGCGAGCAGGGCCTGCAGAATCGCCTCCGAGCGCTCCGCGCGGGGCGGCGGCACCGGGGCAGGTACCGGCGCGGGCTTTTCGGGAGGGGCGACGGGGCCGACGCTGCCGCAAGCTTGCAGCGTAAATATTAGTAAAAACAGTATATTACGCATTACAACGCAGGATATTCAAGGTCAACGTTGAAGGATAGCAACCACTCACCTATGCGAACCATCTGGCTTGTGCTGGGGCTCGTTTCCTCGGTTGCGTTCGCGCAGGGCACGCTGGAAGTGATCTCGTTGCGCCATCGTACCGCCGATCAGGTGATCCCGGTTCTGCAGCCGCTGCTGGAGCCGGGCGGCGCACTGTCGGGCCAGCACAACCAGCTCATCGTGCGCACCAGCGCGGGCAACCTGGCGCAGATTCGCGCCGCGCTCGATGCCATCGACCGGCCGCAGCGGCGCCTGACGATCCTGGTGCGTTTCGACTCGGCGCAGGAGGGCGCGCGCAGCGGCGTCCAGGGCGCCGCGCGAATCGCGTCCGACGGCGATTCCACCTCCGCGAGTGCCGCGTTCCGCGTCGACAACACGAACTCGCGGCTGGACGAGCGCGTGGACCAGCGCATCCAGGTGCTCGAGGGCGGCCGTGCCACTATTTCAACGGGGCAATCGCGGCCGCTGCGCGTGCGCCAGGTGATCCAGACGCCGAGCGGCCCGGTGGTGCAGGAGACCACCGAGATCCAGGGCGCTGCGACCGGATTCGTCGTCGTGCCGCGCCTGGCGGGCACGGAGGTGACCCTCGACATCGCGCCGCAGCGGGAGAATTTCGTGGGGCGCTCGGGCACGATCCAGGCCGAGCGCATCGAGAGCAGCGTGCGCGGGCGCCTGGGCGAGTGGATCGAACTGGGCGGCACCAGCAGTACTTCGGCGCGCTCGGAGAGCGGCATGCTCTCCTCACGGGAGCGGACGGCGACCGGCGAGCGGCGCGTCTGGGTCAAGGTCGAGGAAGCCCGCTGAACGAACTGCGACGGCGGGCGCAGGACGCGCTCAAGCGCGTGTTCGCGGCCGGCGGCCCGCTCGCCGAACAGGTGCCCGGCTACCATCCGCGGCCGCAGCAGGTCGAGATGGCGCAGGCGATTCTCGATGCGGTCGAATCGGGCGCCTCGCTCGTATTGGAGGCGGGCACCGGCACCGGCAAGACCTTCGCCTATCTGGTGCCGGCGCTGCTCGCGGGCGGCAAGGTGATCGTTTCCACCGGCACCAAGACGCTGCAGAACCAGCTCTACGACCGCGATCTGCCCGCGGTGCGCGAGGCGCTCGCCGCGGGCTCGGTGGCGGCGCTGCTCAAGGGGCGCGCCAACTACGTCTGCCTGTACCGGCTGGAACGCGCGCACAGCGAAGGCCGCCTCGAGACGCGCGAGGACGCCGTGCGGTTGCGCCGCATCGAGCGCTTCGCCGCCACCAGCGTGAGCGGCGACCGCGCCGAACTGGCCGAGGTTCCGGAGGATGCGGCGGTCTGGCAGCACGCGACCTCGACGCGCGAGAATTGCCTCGGGCAGGATTGCCCGAAGTACAAGGACTGCTTCGTGATGCGCGCGCGCAAGAATGCGCTCGCGGCGGACGTGGTGGTGGTCAACCACCATCTCTTTTTTGCCGACGTCGCGCTGCGCGAGGAGGGGATCTCCGAGCTGCTGCCCTCGTGCAACACGGTCATCTTCGACGAGGCGCATCAGCTGCCCGAGACGGCGCGCCTGTTTTTCGGCGAAACGCTGTCCACCGCGCAAATGGTGGAGCTCGCGCGCGACGCGCGGCTCGAACTGCGCGCCGCGGGCGGGGCCTCGCCGGAACTCGACCGCGTCGCATCGAAGCTGGACAAGGCGTCGCGCGATCTTCGGCTGTGTTTTTCGCGAGAAGGCGTGCGGTTGGGCTGGGCACAGGCTCTGAAGGAGGCGGGATTCGCCGATGCGTTGAACGCGCTGGCATCCGCGCTGGAAGCCTTGCGCAAGCCACTCGCGGAGCAATCCGAGCGCAGCGAAGGCCTGGGCGCCTGCGCGCGCCGCGCCGGCGAGGCGGGCGCGCTGCTGGCCCGGCTGGCCGAACAGGGCGCGAAAAACGAGGTGCGCTGGGTCGAGGTCTTCGGCCAGTCTCTGCAGCTGCATGTGACGCCGCTGGTGCCGGCGGAGCTTTTCCGCAAGCAGATGGCCGACCACCCGCGCGCCTGGATCTTCGCCTCCGCGACGCTGGCGATGGGCGAGGACTTCTCCCACTTCAAGCGCGAGCTGGGCATCGAGGAGGCGGCGGCGCGCGCCTGGCCCAGCCCCTTTGATTTCGCGCGCCAGGCGCTGCTGTATTCGCCCAGGGGGCTGCCCGCGGATCCCAACGACCCGGGTTATACCGAGGCGGTGGTCGAGGCCGCGCTTCCGGTGCTGGAAGCCAGCCGCGGGCGCGCATTCCTGTTGTTCACCTCGCATCGCGCGCTGCGCCGCGCCCATGAGCTGCTGAAGGATCGCATCGGCTACCCGCTGCTGGTGCAGGGCACCGGCTCGCGCAGCGAACTGCTGGTCCGTTTCCGGCAGCTGGGCAACGCGGTGCTGCTCGGCGCTGCCTCGTTCTGGGAAGGTGTGGACGTGCGCGGGGAGGCGCTGTCAGTGGTGCTGATCGACCGGCTGCCGTTCGCGCCGCCGGACGATCCGGTGCTCGCGGCGCGCATCGAGCAGTTGCGCGAGGAGGGCGGCAGCCCGTTCATGGATTACCAGCTGCCGCAGGCGGTGCTGCAGTTGAAGCAGGGCGCCGGCCGGCTGATCCGCGGCGAGGAGGACCGCGGCGTGCTGGTGCTGTGCGACCCGCGGCTGCACACGAAGGGCTATGGCCGCACGGTGCGCGCGAGCCTGCCGCCGATGAAACAGACGCGCAGCATCGACGACGTGGTCGAGTTCTTCGCTAGAATTCCCGCATGAAAATCCTCATCACCGGCGGCGGCGGGTTCCTGGGATTCAGGCTCGCCAGGACGCTGCTCGCGCGCGGGCAGCTGGGCGGCAAGCAGATCGCGGGCATCACGCTGCTGGACGGCGCGTTTCCCCCCGGCGTGAATGACCTCGAGAAGGTGAAGGCCGTCACCGGCGACGTCTCGGACGCCGCCACCATCGCCAGCGTCTGCACGCCGGATACCGAGGCGGTGTTCCATCTCGCAGCGGTGGTGAGCGGCGCCGCCGAAGCCGACTTCGACCTCGGCATGCGCGTCAACTACAAGGGCATGGAGCTGCTGCTGGCGCAGATGCGCCGGATCGGAAAAAGCGGCGCTCAGCCGCCGCGGCTGGTCTACACCAGCTCGGTGGCGGCATTCGGCGGCGATTTGCCCGCGGTGCTGGACGATTCGACCATTGCCAATCCGCAGACGTCGTATGGCGCGCAGAAAGTGATCGGCGAGTACCTGGTGACCGACTATTCGCGCAAGGGCTACATCGACGGGCGCTCGCTGCGGCTGCCGACCATCGTGGTGCGCGCCGGCAAGCCCAATGCGGCGGCCTCGTCGTTCGCGAGCGGCATCATCCGCGAGCCGCTCAACGGGGTGATTTCCGAGTGCCCGGTGGCACCGGAGACCGGCGTCTGGCTGCTATCGCCGGGCAAGGTGGTGGATGCCTTCATCCATGCCTGGGAACTGCCGCCGGAGGCATGGGGCACGCAGCGCTGGCTCAACCTGCCTGGCGTTACCGCCAGCGTCGCGCAGATGGTCGAGGCCTTGCGCCGCGTGGCGGGCGATGCGGCGGCCAAGCGGGTGGTCTACAAGGCCGACGCGCGCATCCAGGCGATCGTGAAAACCTGGCCGGTGAACTTCCGCACGCCGCGCGCGCTGGCGATGGGCTTCAAGCCGGATGCGGATGTCGAATCGGTGATCCGCGACTACGTCGCGGACGAAAAAATCAAGGTCTAGCTACCAGTCCGGGTCCCAGAGCTTCCACCAGGGCGCGCTGCGCGTCGCCTTGCCGGTGAGGTACTTGCTCTCGGGGAAATTCTTGCGCATCACGCGATCGGAGGCGTCGCGCAGGTCGGTCATGCCGAGCGCGTCGTAGGCCTTGACCATGATGAAGACGGCTTCCTCGATCGCCGGCGCCTGCGGGTAGTTGACCACCGCGTACTGGGCCCGGTTGGCCGCGGCGACGTAGGCCGAGCGCTTCATGTAGTAGCGGGCGACGTGCACCTCGTAGGACGCGAGGGAATTCACCAGGTAGCGCATGCGCGCGCGCGCGTCGTCCGAGTACTTCGAATCCGGAAAACGCAGCACCAGCTCCTTGAACGCCTCGAACGACTCGCGCGTGCCCTTCGAGTCGCGTTCGGACAGATCCGGGTTGTCGATGATGCTGAACAGGCCCTGGTTCTCGTTGAAGTTGATCAGGCCCTTCAGGTAGTACGCGTAGTCGACGTTGGCATGGTTGGGATAGAGCTTGATGAAGCGGTCCGCGGCCGCCAGCCCGGCGGCGCGCTGGCCATCCTTCCAGTAGGCGTAGGCGACGTCGAGCTGGGCCTGCTGCGCGTAGCGTCCGTAGGGATAGCGCGCCTCGAGTTTCTCGAGGTATCGGATCGCCTTGTCCCAGGACCGATTGCTCATCGCATCCTTCGCCTCGCCGTGCAGCTTCTGCGCCGACCAGCCTGCCGTTTCGTCGGCTTCGCCCGCCGATTTGCAGCCGGCGAGCAGCGCCACGGCGAGAAAAACGAGAGCAAGTACACTTCGTTTCATGGCGCGGAATTATACTGCCGCGGAGGAAAGCCTGGCGGTCCCGAGCGGGCTCGCGGGCCTGCGCCTGGACCAGGCGCTGGCGAAAATGTTCCCCCAGTATTCGCGCAGCCGCCTGCAGGCGTGGCTGAAATCAGGCCTGGTCCGCGTCGATGGCGCGCAGGCCGATCGCAGCACGAAAACCATGGGCGGCGAGAAGGTCACGCTCGCGCCCCCGCCCGAAGCCGACGCCGCGTCGCCGCCGGCGCAGCGCATGGCGCTTGCAGTCGTGTACGAGGACCGCGACCTGATCGTCATCAACAAGCCTGCCGGCCTGATCGTGCACCCGGGCGCGGGCAACCCCGACCGCACGCTGATGAACGCGCTGCTCGCGCACGCACCGGCGTTGCGCCAGGTGCCGCGCGCGGGCATCGTGCATCGCCTGGACAAGGACACCAGCGGCCTGATGGTGGTGGCGAGGAACCTGACCGCGCAGGCGAACCTCGCGGCACAGCTCGCCGATCGCAGCGTCAGGCGCACCTACCTCGCGCTGGTGCATGGCGCGCCGCCGGCGCACGGCGAAATCGACGCGCCGGTCGGCCGCGACACGCGCGCGCGCACACGCATGACGGTGACCCACCGCGGCAGGGAAGCGCGCACCCGGTATCGCGTGCTGGAGCGGTTGGCGGATGGCAAAAATGCGGCGGCGCTGGTCGAATGCCGGCTGGAAACCGGCCGTACGCACCAGATTCGCGTCCATCTGCAGCACATCGGCCATCCGCTGCTCGGTGACCCGGTTTACCGGCGCGGCGCGCGCAGCAACGTGGATTTTCCGCGCCAGGCGCTGCACGCAGCGGAATTGGAACTCGTGCATCCGCGCACGGGCAGCAGAAAAGCCTGGAAGGCACCACTGCCTGCCGACATGAAGAAACTGCTGGCACGGTTGCGGCGTGCCGGTTGACGTGATACTTCCGGACTGGCCGGCGCCACCGGCCGTGCGCAGCCTGATGACGACGCGCGCATTCGGCGACATGAAGAGCGCGGCGGCGAGAGCGCGCCTGCGCGAGCGGCTGCCGGCCGAGCCGCGGTGGTTGACACAGGTCCATGGCGCGGATGTGGTGGACGCCGCGGCGGCGGTGCCGGGCGCAGCGGCGGATGCTTCGTTCACGACGCGCAGAGGCGTTGTCTGCGCGGCGATGGCGGCCGACTGCCTGCCGGTGCTGCTGGCCGATGCGCTCGGCGAGGCGGTCGGCATCGCGCACGCCGGCTGGCGCGGCCTGGCGGCCGGCGTGATTGAAGCCACGGTACATGCGATGGCGATCGCTCCGGGCCGGCTGCTCGCCTGGCTCGGGCCGGCCATCGGCGCGCAGGCCTACGAGGTCGGCGCCGAGGTGCGCGCCGAGTTTCTCGCGCGCGACGCGCGTTCGGCGTCGGCGTTCGAGGAGACGCGGCCGGGGCACTGGAACCTCGACCTGGTTGCGGTGGCGCGGCAGCGGCTCGCGGGGCTGGGCGTGACGCGCGTGTCCGGCGGGCGCCATTGCACCGCATCCGACGCGGAGCTTTTCTATTCCTATCGACGGAACAAAGCGCCCGAGCGCATGGCCGCGCTGATCTGGCTGGCCGAGTAGAATTGCGCCCCCCATGGCATTGCGTCCCGCATTGCGTCACTCATGTCGGCCCTGAGCTGGATCGTCATCGCAAGCGTCGCAGGCGGCGTGCTGTCCGCGCTGGCGGCGGCGCTCGCGCTGTTCCTGCGCGCGGCCTGGATCTCGACGCTGGTGTCGTTCGCCATCGGCGCGCTGCTCGGCGCCGCCTTCCTCGAGGTGATCCCGCATGCCTTCGAGCACGGCGAGCCGCACACCGTGGCCGGTTCGATCCTGGTCGGCATCCTGGCGTTCTTCCTGATGGAGAAGCTGCTGCTGTGGCGCCACTCGCACGACCACGAGGCCGAGGCGCTGGCGCGCGCGCATGCGCACGACCACGGCCGCTCGGGCGCGATCATCGTGGTGGGCGACACGGTTCACAATTTCCTCGACGGCATCCTGATCGCCGCGGCCTTCCTGCAGAGCACGCAGCTGGGCATCGTCACCGCGCTGGCGATCGTCGCGCACGAGATCCCGCAGGAAGTCGGCGATTTCCTGATCCTGCTGCATTCGGGCTACTCGAAGACCAAGGCCTTCCTGCTGAACATGCTGTCCTCCTGCGCCACCCTGGTGGGCGGCGCGCTTGGCTACTATGCGCTGCAGGTGCTGGAGGGCTGGACGCCGGTGCTGCTGGGCATCGTGGCCGCGAGCATGATCTACGTCGCGGTGGCCGACCTGATTCCCGGCCTGCACAAGCGCACCGCGCTGCGGGCTACGGTTTCCCAGACGCTGTTGATCGGGCTTGGCATAGGCGCTGTCATGCTCGTGCGAGCGCTGCTTGGGGACTTGCATTAGGGTTTTGTGCGGCGCAAAATTAGGGGTCGCAGCATCCCGTTGTCGAGGCTTCCGCCTGCAGCACCTGGTCTCCAATCCGCCGGGCAATACCGACCCCGCCAGCCTGATGGCGAGCTTGACGCAGAATCCGGCACGCTTTGCTGCGCTGCAGTCGGGCTATGTCGCCAAGCAGGCGCAGCTGTGGGCCTCGATGCTGGGGAGCGGAACGGGCGCACCGCCGGCGCCCGCCGTGGTGGCGCCGGAGCCGGGTGACCGCCGCTTCGCGGCGAAAGAGTGGAACGACAACCCGTATTTTTCGTATCTCAAGCAGTCCTACCTGCTCGCGTCGCGCTTTCTGATCGAGCTTGCCGACAGCGCCGAGCTCGACGCCAAGTCGAAGGAGCGCCTGCAGTTCGCGGTCAGGCAGTGGTGCGACGCGCTGTCTCCGGCGAACTACGCGGCCACCAACCCCGCGGTGCTGCGCGAGGCGCTGGCCTCGAACGGCGAGAGCCTGACCCGGGGCCTCGCCAACCTGATCGCCGATACGCAGCGCAAGCGCATCCGCCAGACCGACGAGGCGGCGTTCGAGGTCGGCGGCAACCTCGCGCTCACGCCGGGCGACGTGGTCTACGAAAACGAGCTGCTCCAATTGATCCAGTACTGCGCGACGACGCCGCAGGTGGGCGCGCGCCCGCTCGTCATCGTGCCGCCCTGCATCAACAAGTTCTACATCCTCGACCTGCGGCCGGAAAACTCCTTCGTGCGCTACGCGGTCGAGCAGGGCCACACCGTGTTCATGGTTTCCTGGCGGAACGTGCAGGATGCGCAAGGCACATACGACTGGGACGATTACGTCGACGCTGTTCTAACTGCTTTAAAAATAGGAAAAGAAATAACCCAATCCGACCGCGTCAACGCGCTGGGCTTCTGCGTCGGCGGCACGCTGCTCGCGACCGCGCTCGCGGTGCTGGCCGCGAAGGGCGAGGACCTGGTCGAGTGCACGACCTACCTCGCGACCATGCTCGATTTCGAGGCGCCGGGGCAACTCGGCGTATTCATCGACGAAAACGCGGTGCGTGCGCGGGAAGGCGCAATCGGCAAGGGCGGCCTGCTGCCGGGCGCGGACCTGGCATCGACGTTCAATGCGCTGCGCGCCAACGACCTGGTCTGGCCCTACGTGGTGAACAACTACCTGCTGGGCGGCGCGCCCGCGGCTTTCGACCTGCTGTACTGGAACGCCGACAGCACCAACCTGCCGGGCCCGATGTACTGCAGCTATGTGCGCAACACCTATCTCGAGAACAGGCTGCGCGAGCCGGGTGCCGTACGCAGCCTTGGCGTGCCGGTGGACCTCGGCAAGGTCGAGCGGCCGGCCTGCATCGTAGCGACGCGCGAAGACCACATCGTGCCCTGGCGCGCGGCCTACCGGTCGCTGGGCCTGCTCGGCGGCGAAAAGAAATTCGTCCTCGGCGCGAGCGGCCACATTGCGGGCATCGTCAACCCCGCCGCGGGCGGCAAGCGCAGTTTCTGGGATTCGACGACGGCTGCCGACGATCCGGACGACTGGCTCGCGCAGGCGAAGGAAACGCGCGGCAGCTGGTGGCCGGCGTGGTCGGCGTGGCTGGAGAATTACAAGGGCGGCAAGCGCATCGCGCCGGCGAAGACCGGCGATGCGCACTATCCGGCGATCGAGCCTGCCCCCGGTCGCTATGTACGGCAAAAAGCGTAACGCAGAAGGCTAACCAGGAGAATTCCATGGAAGACATCGTCATCGTAGGCGCGGCGCGGACCGCGATCGGCAAGTTCGGCGGCTCGCTCGCCGGCGTCCCGGCGGCCAGGCTGGGCGCGCACATCATCCGCAAGGTGCTCGAACGCGCGGGCGTCGCGCCCGACCAGGTGTCCGAAGTGATCATGGGCCAGGTGCTGACGGCCGCCGTGGGGCAGAACCCGGCGCGCCAGGCGTCGATCTGGGCCGGGCTGCCCGACATGGTGCCGGCGATGACCATCAACAAGGTCTGCGGTTCGGGCCTGAAGGCCGCGATGCTGGGCGCGCAGTCCATCGCCCACGGCGATGCCGACATCGTGGTCTGCGGTGGCCAGGAGAACATGAGCGCCGCGCCGCACGCTCTGAACGGTTCGCGCGACGGCTTTCGCATGGGCGACGCGAAAATGGTCGACACCATGATCGTCGACGGCCTGTGGGACGTCTACAACCAGTACCACATGGGCGTCACCGCGGAGAACGTGGCGAAGGAACAGGCGGTCACGCGCGAAGAGCAGGACGAGTTCGCCGTGAAGAGCCAGAACAAGGCGGAGGCCGCGCAGAAGGCCGGCCGCTTCAGCGACGAGATCGTTCCCTACGAAGTGCCTGGCCGAAAAGGCCCGACGGTGTTCGGCGTGGACGAGTTCCCGCGCCACGGCGCGACCGTGGAAGGCATGAAGGGCCTGAAGCCGGCCTTCGACAAGAACGGCACGGTGACCGCGGCGAATGCCTCGGGCATCAACGACGGCGCGGCCGCCGTCGTGCTCGCGTCGGCGAAAAAAGCCAAAGAACTGGGCCTCAAGCCGATCGCGAAAATCAAGGCATTTGCGTCCGCGGGCGTGGATCCGAAATACATGGGCATGGGTCCGGTGCCGGCCTCCAAGCGCTGCCTGCAGCGCGCCGGATGGTCACCTGCGGACCTGGACCTGATGGAAATCAACGAGGCGTTCGCCGCGCAGGCGATCGCGGTCAACCGCCAGATGGGCTGGGACACCTCGAAAGTCAACGTGAACGGCGGCGCGATCGCGCTCGGCCATCCGATCGGGGCGTCGGGAGCGCGGATTCTCGTCACGCTGCTGCATGAGATGCAGAAGCGCGACGCGAAGAAGGGCCTCGCGTCGCTGTGCATCGGCGGCGGCATGGGCGTCGCACTCGCGGTCGAGCGCTAGTTGCCGGGAGACAAAATGCAAGTCATGGAACGGGCAAGGCAGCAGGAAAACGCAGGCGGAGTGGATGGCAGTCCCGTTCCGAAGCGCGTCGTCTTCGTCACCGGGGGCATGGGCGGCATCGGCAGCGCGATCTGCCGGCGCCTCGGCGCCGCCGGCCACACCATCGTCGCCGGCTGCCTGCCCGGCTACGACCGCAAGGAAGAATGGCTGGGCGAGATGCGCAAGGGCGGCTGGCGCGTGCATGCGGCCGAAGGCGATGTCGCGAACTACGAGAGCTGCGCCTCGATGTTCTACAACGTGCGCTCGGTGGTGGGCAACGTGGACATCCTGGTCAACAACGCCGGCATCACGCGCGATTCCATCTTCAAGCGCATGACCGAGCGCGACTGGAACGAGGTCATCGGCACCAACCTGAACAGCGTGTTCAACGTGACGCGCCAGGTCATCGACGGCATGGTCGAGCGCGGCTGGGGGCGTATCGTCAACATCTCGTCGGTCAACGCGATCAAGGGCCAGTTCGGGCAGACCAACTATTCGGCCGCCAAGGCCGGCATGGCCGGTTTCTCCAAGGCGCTCGCGCAGGAGGTCGTGAAAAAGGGCGTCACGGTCAACACGGTGTCGCCCGGCTATGTCGAGACCGACATGGTGAAGGCGATCCGCGCCGACGTGCGCCAGCAGATCATCGACTCGATCCCGATGGGACGGCTGGCGAAACCCGAGGAAATCGCCGGGGTGGTGGCGTTCCTGGCGTCCGAGGAGGCGGGATATATCACCGGCGCCAACATTTCCGTCAACGGCGGCATGCACATGATGTAGTAGACTGACTTTGACCTTGGAGGAGGGCGAGCATGGCGAACAAAGTGGCGGTCGTGACCGGGGGCATGGGCGGCCTCGGCGAATCGATCACGACGAAGATGGCGGACGCGGGCTACAAGGTGGTGGTCACCTACTCGCCGTCGAACACCAAGTACAAGTCGTGGCTGGACGAGATGAAGGGCAAGGGCTACGCGTTCTCGGCGTACCCGGTGGACGTGGTTTCATTCGAGGACTGCGCCGCGAAGTGCGCGCAGATCCAGAAGGAGTGCGGCAACATCGACATCCTGGTGAACAACGCCGGCATCACGCGCGACATGACGTTCAAGAAAATGGGCAAGGGCGACTGGGACGCGGTGATGCGCACCAATCTGGATTCCTGCTTCAACATGACCAAGCAGGTGATGGACGGCATGGTCGAGCGCAACTGGGGGCGCGTGATCAACGTCGCCTCGGTGAACGGGCAGAAGGGCGCCTTCGGGCAGACCAACTACTCGGCGGCGAAGGCCGGCATCCACGGCTTCACCAAGGCGCTGGCGCTGGAAGTGGCCAGGAAGGGCGTGACCGTGAACACGATCTCGCCGGGCTACATCGGCACCAAGATGGTGACGGCGATCCCGAAGGAGATCCTCGATTCGAAGATCCTGCCGCAGATCCCGGTCGGGCGCCTGGGCAAGCCCGAGGAAATCGCCGGGCTGATCATCTACCTGTGTTCCAATGAAGCCGCGTTCGTGACCGGGGCCAACATCTCGATCAACGGCGGCCAGCACATGTACTGAGGAGTAGACTGAATGTCCGCCAATGCAGAGGAAAAAATGGAACACCCGGTCCGGCTGATCAAGAAGTACCCCAACCGCCGGCTCTACGACACCAAGACGTCGAGCTACATCACGCTCGCCGACGTCAAGCAGATGGTGGTGAAGAACGAGGATTTCCAGGTGGTCGACGCGAAGACCAACGAGGACCTGTCGCGCCAGATCCTGCTGCAGATCATCCTCGACGAGGAATCCGGCGGCATGCCGATGTTCTCTTCGGACCTGCTGTCGCAGATGATCCGCTCCTACGGCAGCGCGATGCAGGGCTTCATGGGCTCCTACCTCGAGAAGAACCTCGAGGGCTTCCAGCAGATGCAGAAGGCGCTGCAGGAGCAGTCGCAGAAGCTCTACGGCGACAACTCGAAGAGCTCGCAGGAGATCTGGGCCCAGTTCATGAACATGCAGGGCCCGGCCATGCAGGGCCTGATGCAGGCCTACATGGAGCAGAGCCAGAAGATGTTCGCGCAGTTCCAGGACCAGATGCAGAACCAGGCGCGCAGCATGTTCACGGGCTTCCAGTTCCCGGGCTTTCCCCCACAAGGCGGCCCCGACAAAAAGCCTTGAAAGCAATCCCCAAAGTCGGGTTCGTTTCTCTAGGCTGTCCCAAGGCACTTGTAGACTCGGAGCGCATCCTCACCCAGCTGCGGGCCGAGGGTTACCTCACCGCGCCGGACTACGCCGGCGCCGACCTCGTCATCGTCAACACCTGCGGCTTCATCGACGCCGCGGTCGAGGAGTCGCTGGCCGCCATCGGCGAAGCGCTCGCCGAGAACGGCAAGGTGGTCGTGACCGGCTGCCTGGGTTTCAAGAAAGATCTGGTCAAAAAAGCGCATCCCTCCGTGCTGGCGATCACCGGACCCCACGATACGCCGGGCGTGATGAAAGCAGTCCATGCGCATCTTCCGAAGCCCCACGACCCGTTCACCGATCTTGTGCCGCCGCAGGGCATCAAGCTGACGCCGGATCACTACGCCTACCTGAAGATTTCCGAAGGCTGCAACCATCGCTGCACGTTCTGCATCATTCCCTCGATGCGCGGCGACCTGGTGTCGCGCCCGATCGGCGACGTGATGCAGGAGGCCGAGAACCTGGTGAAGGCAGGCGTGAAGGAACTGCTCGTCATCTCCCAGGATACGAGCGCTTATGGGGTTGATGTCAGGTATAGAACCGGTTTTCACGGAGGGAAACCGGTCAAGACAAACTTCCTCCAACTCTGCAAATCTCTGGGAGAACTGGGCGTATGGGTGCGGCTGCACTACGTGTATCCGTACCCGAGCGTCGACGACGTGATTCCTCTGATGGTGGAGGGGGGCATCCTTCCGTACCTGGATATCCCGTTCCAGCATGCCAGCCCGCGCATCCTCAAGCTCATGAAGCGCCCGGCGGCGGCGGAGAAGGTCCTCGCGCGCATCGGCACGTGGCGCGCGGCCTGCCCGGAGCTCGCCATTCGCAGCACGTTCATCGCCGGATTCCCCGGCGAGACGGAAGCGGAATTCGATTTGCTTCTGGATTTTTTGAAGGAAGCGAAATTGGATCGCGTGGGCTGCTTCGCCTATTCGCCGGTGGATGGCGCCAAGGCGAACGAATTGCCCGACCCGGTGCCTGCTGAAGTCAGGGAAGAACGCAAGAAGCGCCTGATGCAGGTACAGGCCAGAATCAGCCGCGACCGGCTCAAGGCCAAGGTCGGGACGACGCAGCGGGTCCTCGTCGACGCCCCGGGCGTCGGCCGCTCGTCTGCGGATGCGCCGGAAATTGACGGCCTGGTTTACTTTGGAAGGAAATCGACTGCAAAGACAGGACAGTTCGCCGACGTTCTCATCGAGCGCGCGGGCGAGCACGACCTACACGGGAGGCTGGCATGAGCACACGCGAAGTGGTGGTTGTTTCCGGCGCACGCACCGCGATCGGCGGCTACGGCGGTTCACTCAAGGATCTCGGCACGACGAAACTCGGCGCGATCGCGATCAAGGAAGCGGTCGCGCGCGCGAAGGTCGACCCCGCGAGCGTCGGCCACGTCGTCATGGGCAGCGTGATCCACGGCGAGGCGAAGGACATGTACATCTCCCGCGTCGCGGCGATCGAGGCGGGCCTGCCGGTCGGCACGCCCTGCCTGACGGTGAATCGCCTCTGCGGCTCCGGCCTGCAGGCCATCGTGTCGGCGGCGCAGCACATCCTGCTCGGCGATACCGACGTTGTCATCGGCGGCGGCGCGGAGAGCATGAGCCGCGCGGCCTACTTCCTTCCCGCGGGCCGCTGGGGCCAGCGCATGGGCGACGGCGCGGTGGTGGACGCCATGACCGGCGCGCTGCACGACCCCTTCGGCCACGGCCACATGGGCATCACCGCGGAGAACATCGCCGCCAAATTCGGCTTCACGCGCGAGGAGCAGGACGCATTCGCGCTGGAGTCGCACAGGCGCGCCGCCAACGCGCTCGACAAGGGGTTGTTCAAGGATCAGATTGTTCCGGTCGAACTGAAAACCCGCAAAGGCGTTGAGCACTTCTCAACAGACGAGCACGTGCGCAAGGGCGCGAAGATCGAGGACTTCCAGAAGCTCAAGGCCGTGTTCAAGAAGGACGGCACGGTGACGGCGGGCAACGCGTCGGGAATCAACGACGCGGGTGCGG
>Ga0315912_10002005_pt1 | contig 22828 bp, 23 predicted proteins | sample VfabasoilMG_FD_204469 | JGI IMG/M metagenome (GOLD analysis project Ga0315912, IMG submission 204469) | Garden soil microbial communities collected in Santa Monica, California, United States - V. faba soil | ecosystem: Environmental > Terrestrial > Soil > Garden | place: USA: California...
TGCTGGCAAAGATCGGCCCGACGCTGGTTTGCAGTGCGATTACCAACGACGCGCAGTTCCAAAGAAAGCTAATCGACGCCCAACAAATCGACCGCCTGAATCTGGGAGCCATCCCAACCATAAGGCTAGATTGGCTACAACCCCACGAAGGCAACATCGTCGAGTTCTTATACAGACCAAGAGCCTTCCAAACGCTGGCAGGATAATTAACATGCTAACTATAGGATCGAAAGCGCCGGAGATCAAGCTTGACACCGATTCGGGCGAGCCTTTTGTACTCTCGGCGCTCAAGGGCAAGACTGTTGTGCTGTACTTCTATCCGAAGGCTGATACGCCTGGATGCACTACTGAGTCGTGCGAGTTCAGTGATATCAATGCGAAGTTCTCGAAGAAGAACGCTGTCATTCTCGGCATCAGTCCGGACACGGTAAAGTCGCAGGCGAAGTTCAGGGACAAGTTCTCCTTCGCGTTCCCGCTGCTGGCCGATCATGAGCATAAGACCGCTGAGGACTATGGTGTCTGGAAAGAGAAGAGTATGTACGGTCGCAAGTACATGGGTATTGAGCGAACCACCTTCGTCATTGGACCTGACGGCAAGATCGTGAAGATCTATAACAAGGTTAAGCCGAAGGGCCACGCGGAAGAAGTCTTGGGCGGGCTTTAGCCCAATGGAATATCAAACCTTACTGGTTAAGCGGACTGATCCGATCACCACGATCACGTTGAACCGTCCGGAGAAGCGCAATGCTTTGTCGGTTGAGTTGATGACGGAGCTGCGTGACTGCTTCCAGGAAGTGGGGCGTGATAAATACATTCGGGCGGTGATTCTTACGGCTACTGGTAAGGCGTTTTCTGCCGGGCATGATCTTTCTGAGATGACTGGGCAGACTATTGAGCACTACCGGAATGTGTTCGACCTTTGCACGCAGTTGATGACTGCGATTCAGTCGATTCCGCAGCCGGTGATTGCGGCGGTTCAGGGGATTGCTACTGCGGCGGGGTGCCAGTTGGTGGCTAGCTGTGATTTGGTTGTTGCGGCGCAGAAGGCTTCGTTCTCGACTCCTGGTGTGAAGATCGGATTGTTTTGTACGACTCCTATGGTGGCGTTGACTCGTGCGATTGGTCAGAAGCGTGCGATGCAGATGTTGTTGACGGGTTGTGTTGTGAAGGCTCCTACTGCTGCGGAGTGGGGTTTGGTGAATCATGTGGTTCCGCCGAATGAATTGGCGGACTTTGCGAAGATGCTGGCGGAGCAGGTCGCCAACGCCAGCAGCCTTACGGTGTCGGTTGGCAAGCAGGCTTTCTATAAACAGATGGATATGGATCAGGCCGCAGCTTATGAATACGCCAAAGAAGTGATGGCGACCAACGCGATGGCGGCGGATGCGCAGGAAGGCATGACAGCGTTCCTGGAAAAACGCGACCCGTGTTGGAAGGGCTGTTAGGCGACAATAGAAGTAATGTTGAAAGTAATTGCGCTGCTGGCCTTGTTTGCTGTGGCCGCGCCATCGGAGACCGTGCTGGTTGCGCCGTTGGCCAACCGTACGGACAACGCCAATCTGGACTGGATTGGCGAGAGTATTGCCGAGACGATCCGCGAGGCTTTGATGGCGCAGGATGTTGCTGTGGTTCGCCGGGAGGATCGCGTTACGGCCTTGCGACGACTGTCGCTTCCCTCGAATGGTCAGGTTAGTCTTGCTTCGGTTGCCAAGCTTGCTGAAGCTCTGAATGCTGGTCGGATTATTCATGGCGAGTATCGGCTGGAGGCCTCAGCTACACCTGGAGGGCGTGGTTCTCTTCGCATGGAAGCTTATGTGTTGGACAGCAAGCGCGCTGTGCGGATTATCGAGTTCTCCTCCGGCGGCAACATGGATGACCTGGCTCAACTGCAATCGGATTTGGCGTTTCAGCTAGTAAAGTCATTCAGTCCTGGTAGCGCGATTACACGAGGTGAGTTTGCCAGCAAGCATCCTCCGGTGAAGATCAGCGCGATTGAGAATTACGTGCGCGGGTTGATGGCTTCGACGCCTGAGCAGAAACATCGTTTCTTTACGCAGGCTGTTCGGTTGGATCCTTCGCTGTGGCAGGCTTGCTACTACCTTGGCAAGATGCACTCGGAAAAGGAGAACTACCGCGAGGCGATTGGCTGGTTGCAGAAAGTGGTGCCAGCTTCGAATGAGTACATTGATGCGACGTTCCTTCTGGGCGTGAGCCGATTTTTTACGAACGATTTTGAAGGTGCAAAAACGGCCTTCGATGCCGTGGCGGCGGCCAAGCGAGGGCCGGAGGTCGTCAATAATCTGGGAGCCGTCATGTTGCACCTGGACCAGGACCGAGCGCTTGCGTATTTTGAAGAGGCATTGAAGGCCAAACCATCCGATGCTGATTATCTTTTCAACGCGGGCTACGCGCTCTGGCGCAAAGGCGATTTTGAAAACGCAGCGAATCACTTGCGCGCGATGCTGGACCGTGAGAAGGATGATCAGGATGCCATCCTGTTATTGGGCAGGTGTCTTAAGAAGAGCGGGCCTCGGGCAGGCGATGTTCGTACGGAGTCCTTAGAGCGGCTAAAAGAGAGCCTGCCAAACACGTTATAATTCGGGAAGTCTCAAAAATGTTGGACGCATTCGGAAGGACGGACGTAGGGTGCGTCCGTAAAAATAACGAAGACTACTTCTTCATCGATCAAAAGTTGGGGTTGTACCTGCTTGCCGATGGGATGGGCGGAGCGCAGGCGGGCGAGATGGCCTCCCGGCTTGCGGTCGAGTCGGTTAGCTCGGCGATTCGTTGCTGTGAGGATCGCAACTGTGATGTTCTTCTTAGCGCCTTCAACGATGCCAACCGCGAGGTGTTCTCTACCGCTGCCGGGGCCACGCATCTTAAGGGCATGGGTACGACGCTGGTTGGTGTGATGGAATGCGGCGATGTGCTGCATGTTGCCAGTGTTGGGGACAGTCGGTTGTACCTGTTTTCGAATGGCGAGTTATCGGCCATTACCGAGGATCATACCTGGGCGAACGAGGTCGGCAAGAAGTTGGGCCTTGGGTCTGAGCAGATGAAGAAGCACCCGATGCGGCATGTTTTGACGATGTGTATCGGTGTCGAAAACCAGCTTCGGATCAACTCCTACACGCTCCAGTTGGCTCCTGGGGATCAGTTACTTCTCTCCTCAGATGGCCTCCATGGCGTAATTTCAGGCGAAGAAATTACGAAAGCACTAACATTAGTGGGAGATTTGTCGGCGAAATCGCACTATCTTATCGAGGCGGCACGGCAGGCCGGCGGTCCCGATAACGTCACCGTCATTCTGCTGCAAAGAGTCGCCTAGGCAAGCCGGAGCCGATTCCGGCTCTTGGCGATGTTCAAACTTACTATTTTCGTTGTCCTTACTTGCCTTCCCGTCTGGTGCGCGGAGACTGCTGTTTTGCAGCTCAAGGTGCTAGAGGGCGATGGTGCTGTGCATGTTGTTGGCAGCCGGTCTGCTCGGCCGATTGTGTTGCAGGTCACCGATGAAACAGGGCGGCCTGTTGATGGTGTTGCGGTCAGCTTTCGGTTGAGCGATGAGGACCATGGTGTTTTCCGGTCCGGGATGAAGACGGAGATTCTGGTTACTGGCGCGGATGGTCGCGTTTCGGTTTGGGGTATTCAGTGGGGAGCGGTTGCTGGTCCGGTGCGGATTCGTGTGACGGCGTTGAAGGGCCAGGCTCGGGCTGGCGTGGTGATTGCGCAATATGTTTCAGACTCGGCGAGTTCCGCTCCCGGCGCTCAGAGTGGGAAGGGGAGCCGCTGGAAGCTGATTGGATTGGCTGCGGCTGGTGCTGTGGGCGCGGGTTTGGCTGCGGGACGAGTAGGCTCGAAGACGAGTGGTAGTGGAGCTGGCGCTGCTGCTGCGTCGACGCCTGCGGCTGTTGGTGTTGGGATTCCGACGGTTACGGTGGGGAAGCCATGATGCGTGTGGTCGGTGTGTTGTTGGTTTGTTCCCTTGGTGCTTTTGGGCAATCTGGGATTGGTGCGCCGCGCGCGGGGTGCACGGTGGATGGTGACCACAATCTTCGTATGGTTTGGGGGTTACGTGGGAATTACATTATCGGAGAGGCGTTGTTGGGCTTTGTGGAAACTGCGGCGTGTTCCGCGCGATTCACGATTGCGACGACTGTTGATGCGCTCGTTGTTATTGATGAGGGTGGAAGAGAAGTCAGTCGCATTGATGCACCGCGAGGCGTTGCGACTTATGCATTCACTGCAGAAGGTGCTCCCGCCTACGCCCTCTTCCAAACCAGGAGCCGGGGTGCGACGCAAGCGCACACGCTACTGAAATGGGCCGCGGGCGAATGGCGTGTGGTGAAGGCAGAGTGGGTCGGGAGGGCGTTGTCGATTGCTGATGACGGACGTGGCGGACTGCTGGTGTTGACTGGTTCTCAGCTCTTGCGCGTGCGCGAGGGTGTGGTCGCGGTAGTACACGATTTTGATGTGCCACTTACTTCCGGGTTTGTGCTGTCGGATGGGTCTGTTATTCGAGGAGAGGCCGGTGTGTCCGGGATGAATCGCTTTGGCGATGATGGGCTGCGTGTGTCTACTGGTGATGGCGAGTATGTTGTCGATCTTCAGACGGCGGCGCGACGGTTACTTCCGGGAGTTGCCCGATGAAACTTTGGCTACTGCTGTTATTGACGATGGTGCCCTTGAGGGCACAAATCTCCATCTACACGTTGGATGCTGCGGGTGTGGAAAAAGTAGCTGGCTCGTTGGTGAATGTTGGGCAAGCGGCGGCGGGTGACGTTCTGGATACGCGGTTCCGGCTTCGTAACTCCGGGGTCACTGCGGTTACCGTACAGGTGCTTCGCGTTTCGGGTGCGGCGTATTCGCTCGTCGGGTATCCACCGCTGCCGCACTTGATGGCACCGGGTACGAACGTGGATTTCAGGGTGCGGTTTCAGCCTGCGGGATCGGGATCGTTTAGCGCGTCGTTGCAGGTGAATGATGTGGCGGTGTTGATTCTGGGCACCGCGCCGCAAGCGGCGACTGTCTTGGCAGAGATTGACGGACAGATGCAGGTTGTTTCGACGGCGTCGAACGTAGTGCTGGGGCGCGTGGAGCGTGGGAAGTTTCAGGATTATCGGTTTCTGATGCGTAATGATGGCGGGGGTTCGGTGACGGTTGGTGGTGTTGTTTTGAGCGGCGGCGGATTCACGATGATTGTGCCTCCGGTGATGCCTGTGAGTTTGGCGTCGGGTCAGGTGATGGGGTTTACGGTGCGATTCTCGCCGGATCGTGCGGCAATTTTTCAGGGTACTGTGACGATTGATGCGCGGGTGTTTAGGATTGAGGCGGTTGGTTTTGATCCTCCGTTGCCGTTGGCGACCGTCAGTGTCAACAGCAGTTCGCAGAGCGCGACGCAGGGGAAACTTTCGATTCAGTTTCTGGCTCCTCCGCCGACAGCTTCCAGCGCTGCGGTGTCGATGGAGTTCCGTCCGACGGTGAGCGGAGTTGCTGATGATCCGGCGGCGTTTTTTGTCGGGAACTCTTCGCGGTCTATGAGTGTGCCTGTGAATGCGGGACTGGTTGCTCCGTTGGATGTTGTGTTTCAAACGGGCACAACGGCTGGGAGTATTGTATTCACGGTGTTAGTGGGCACGCAGACGTTGCAGGCGACGACTACGATTAGTGGAGCGCAGCCGGGGATTGAAAAGGTCAGCGTAGTTCGTGGCGCGAACACGTTGCAGGTGGATGTCTCCGGGTTTGATAATACGCGGACGGCTTCGACATTGGACTTCGTGTTTTATGATCGCGCTGGCGTGGCGGTTACGGCTCCGATACGGGCGGATGCTTCGAATGCGTTTCGGCAGTATTTTCAGCAATCGACTGTTGGTGGGATGTTTTTGTTGCGGGCGGTTTTCCCGACCACTGGAGATGCTTCGCAGATTGCGGCGGTGGAAGTGTCTGCTTCCAATTCCAGCGGTATGGTTAAGTCTCCGCGCACTTCGTTTTGATGTGGGTTCTGTCATGATGAAGTGGCATGAGCGATCCGCGTGTACGTCTTTTGAACGAGGCTCCGGTGCGCACTGGTGCGCGTTACGTGGTTTATTGGGCGCATGTGAATCGGCGGGCCGACTCCAATCATGCGCTTGAATTTGCTGCTTCGCTTGCGAATGATCTGCGGCTGCCGTTGCTGGTTTACGAGGGGCTGACGTGTTCTTATCCGTATGCCAGTGACCGCTTGCATCGGTTCATTCTGAATGGTGTTCCTGAGAATGCGCGTCGGTTTCGGGGGCGTGGTGCGGGGTATGTATTCCATTTGCGCCGACGGCACTCTGATCCTGATGATGCGCTTTATCAGGTTGCGGCGGAGGCGGCTGCGTTGGTTACTGATGACTATCCGCTGCGTCGGCACCGTGTCGCGGAACGTGTTGGCATTCCGTGCTATGCGGTGGATTCCAGTTGTGTGGTTCCGATGCGTTGCATGACGAAGAAGGAGTATGGTGCTTATACGATTCGTCCTAAGATCCAAAAGTTGCTACCGACGTTTCTGACTCCGGTGGAGCGGGTTCCGTTGCGTTTGAAGTGGAAGGGTGAGGTGCCGGACTTTCATACTGAGGTCACGCAGAGCAACATGTGTGAGTTGATTCGCGCGTGTGAGATTGATCATGAGGTGCCGACGGTTGTTGAGCTTCCTGGTGGTCGGCTGGCGGCAGAGGCTCTGCTGCGGAATGGTATTGGGCGTGCTTCTGGGCTGAGTCCGTATTTGCATTTTGGTCAGATTTCTTCGCTTGAGGTGGCCCTTGCGGTGAAGGTTCATGCGGCGGAGAATGGCTATTCCTGCGACGCTTTTCTGGAGCAGCTTATCGTGCGGCGTGAGTTGGCTTTTAATCATGCGCTGTTTGCTGAGCAGCCGGATGCGTTGGAGCATGTGCCTGATTGGGCTCGGAAGACACTCGCCAAACATGCGGGTGACGTGCGTAGTCCGATTTATACACGACAGCAGTTTGAAGCTGCGGCGACGCATGATCCTTTGTGGAACGCTGCTCAGTGTGAGTTGCTGCGGCGTGGGAAAATTCACGGGTACTATCGAATGTACTGGGGCAAGAAGATTATGGAGTGGTCGGCGACGATGGACGAGGCGCTGGCAACCATGGTCTACTTAAACGACCGTTTTGCGCTTGACGGGCGTGATCCAAATACGTATGCGAGTATTCTCTGGTGTTTTGGGTTGCATGATCGGCCTTGGGGTGAGCGTCCGATTTTTGGGATGGTGCGGTATATGACTTATGAAGGTGCTCGCCGCAAGACTGATGTTGAGGGCTATTTGAAGGAGATGTCATGCGTGTAGCTATTTCTGGTGCGTCCGGATTCATTGGCCGCGCTCTTTCGAAACGGTTGCTATCGGCGGGGCATAACGTGTCGGCGCTGGGCCGCACGGGTTGGAGCGCTGAGAGTTTGGCGTGTGATGCGCTGATCCATTTGGCTGGTGAGCCTGTTGCGCAGCGATGGTCTTCCAAGGTGAAGGAGCGCATTCGGTCGAGTCGGGTGGATGCGACGCAGCGATTGGTGGATGCTTTGGCTGCGGTGCCACAGCGTCCTTCGGTTTTGGTTTGTGCTTCTGCGGTTGGGTTTTATGGAGATCGGGGAGCGGAGGAGTTGACGGAGACTTCTTCTGGAGCGTCGGGATTTCTTGGTGAAGTTTGCGCGGAGTGGGAGGCGGCGGCGCGCAAGGCGGAAGCGCTTGGGATGCGTGTGGTATTGTTGCGCACTGGGATTGTGCTTGGCAAGGATGGTGGAGCGCTGGGGAAGATGCTGCCTCCGTTTCGCGCGGGCGTTGGTGGGCGGATTGCGAGTGGGGAACAGTGGATGCCTTGGATACATATGGATGACCATACGCGTCTCACGCAGTTTGTTGTTGAGAACGCGGCGGTGTCGGGTCCGGTGAACGCGTGTGCGCCTCAGCCTGTGACGAATGCGGAGTTTACTCGAGCGCTTGCGAAGGTGTTGCGGCGGCCTGCGATTTTTCCGGTTCCCGCTTTTGCGTTGCGGCTGTTGTTTGGCGAGATGGCGGAGCTGTTAGTTGGTGGACAGCGTGTGTTGCCTAAGGCGGCGCTGTCGGCGGGATTTGTGTTTGAGTATCCGGAGATTACTCCGGCTTTGAAAAATCTTTTAAGCTGAGGCTACCGGGTTTTGTTGGCGGAACCAGTTGATGGTTTTGCGGAGGCCTTGTTCGAAGGAGGTTCCTGCTCGCCAGCCGAATTCTTTTTCTGCGCGCGAGGTGTCGAGGCAGCGCCTTGGTTGGCCGTTTGGTTTTGTGGCGTCCCAATCGACGACTCCTGCGAAGCCGCATTCTTTGGCTATGAGGGTAACTAGGCGTGCTATGGGAATTTCTTCTCCGCTGCCTAGGTTGACTGGGTCTGCTTTGTCGTATTTTTCGGCGGCTACGATGAGGCCTTCGGCGGCGTCTTCGGCGTAGAGGAACTCTCTTGTCGGCGAGCCGTCTCCCCAGCAGACGATGCGGTCATCGCCGCGCAGGCGGGCTTCTTCGCACTTGCGGATGAGTGCGGGGATGACGTGTGAGGTGTGGAGGTCGAAGTTGTCTCTTGGCCCGTAGAGGTTGACTGGCAGCAGGTAGATTGCGTTGAGGCCGTACTGTTCGCGGTACGACTGGCACTGCACGAGCATTGCCTTCTTCGCGATACCGTAGGGCGCGTTTGTCTCTTCCGGATAGCCGTTCCAGAGTTCGTCTTCGCGAAAGGGCACTGGTGTGAACTTGGGATAGGCGCAGATGGTTCCGGCTACGATGATTTTTTCGACGCCTGCTCTGCGGGCCTGTTCGATGAGTTCGATACCCATGATGGCGTTCTCGTAGAAGAACTTGCCGGGGTTGTCGCGATTGGCTCCTATGCCTCCGACTACGGCTGCGAGGTGGAAGAGCACCTGTGGTTTAGCGTCGGACAACATGCGTTGGATGTCGGCGGATTTGACGAGGTCGTAATCTTTTTTGCGTGGTACGAAGACATTGTTGCAGCCGCGCTGTTGCAGTTTTTCGACTACGAAGGAACCCAGAAATCCGCCGCCGCCGGTGACGCAGATTCTCTTCGAAGAAAGATCGATCAACGGTCTTCTCCCACCGGGTTGAGAATGCCGGCGCGTTTGCGGGCGAGGTCTTCTACTTCGGCGGTGACCATGAGTCCGACGAGTTCTTTGAAACCGACTTTGTGTTTCCAGCCGAGGAGCTTCCTGGCTTTGGATGGATCGGCCTGAAGCGCGTCCACTTCAGCGGGGCGCAGGTAGCGGGCGTCGGTGGCAACGTACTCCTGCCAATCGAGACCGACGTGTGAGAAGGCCGCTTCGACGTATTCGCGGACGCTGTGCATCTCACCTGTGCCGATTACGTAATCGTCCGGGGAATCCTGTTGGAGCATCATCCACATGGCTTCAACGTATTCCGGCGCGTAACCCCAATCGCGGAGTGCATCCATGTTGCCAAGGTATAGCTTTTTCTGGAAGCCGAATTTGATGTGCGCGACGGCGCGGGCAATCTTGCGGGTGACGAAGGTTTCTCCACGTCTTGGAGATTCGTGGTTAAAAAGGATTCCGCTGGCGGCGAACATGCCGTAGCTTTCGCGGTAGTTGACGGTGATGTTGTGCGCGAACATTTTGGCGCAGGCGTAGGGGCTGCGCGGGTGGAACACGGTGTCTTCACTTTGCGGTGGAGGTGCCGAGCCGAACATTTCGCTGGACGACGCCTGGTAGTAGCGCGTCTTGAGTCCTGTTTGGCGAATGCTCTCTAACATGCGCAGAGCGCCGGTTGCGGTGATGTCGCAGGTGTATTCGGGAACGTCGAAACTGACGCGCACGTGACTTTGCGCGGCGAGATTGTAGACCTCGTCGGGCTGGATCTTGTGCAGGAGCGGCGAGATGCTGCTGGCGTCGGCGAGGTCTGCGAAATGGAGGAAGAAGCGCGAGGAATCGTCTTCATGGAAGTCGCGATAAATTGCGTCTACGCGTTCGGTGTTAAAGCTGGACGACCTCCGTTTAATTCCGTGAACTTCATAACCCTTGCGGAGCAGAAGCTCGGCTAGATAGGAACCATCCTGGCCGGTAATTCCGGCAATAAGTGCTCGCTTCATTTCCTTCTAGTTTATGCTTTTGGCGGATGCTTGAGCAATTGGTAACCTTCTGAGCGCGCGACGTAGGTTGCGACTGTGATGTCTCCTACGACGTTGAGTGTTGTTCGGCACATATCTAAAATGCGGTCTACGCCGAGAATAATTGCGATCAACATGGGGTTTACGTGGATGGTTGCGAGCACGCCAATGATGAACGGGATGGAGCCGGACGGTACGCCTGCCGTGCCGACGCCGCCGAGGATTGCCAGGTAGACTACCATGAGTTGCTGCGCCAAGGATAGATCGACGCCTGCTAGCTGCGCTAGGAAAAGCACGGTGACTCCCTCGTAGAGTGCGGTTCCGTTTTGATTCGCGGTGGCTCCGATGGTGAGGACGAAGCTGTTGATGTGTGAGGGGACGCCGAGGTTTTCTTCTGTGACTCGCAACGATGTGGGGAGTGTTGCGTTGGATGATGAGGTGGAGAAGGCGGTGAGGATTACGGTTTTTACTCTGCGGAAAAAATCGATGGGCGACATCTTGGAGAGGAAGTAAATGGAGAGCGAGTAGACTCCGAACATTTGCAAGGCGAGGCCCAGCAGCACCGTGAGCACGAACCAGAAGAGGGCTTGGAGCAGGTCGAGTCCGAAGCGGGCGACGTTGGTGAAGAGCAGGCAGGCTACTGCGTAGGGCGCGAAGTGCATTACGATGTCGATGATTTTTGAGGTGATGTTGAAGAGGCTTTGCATTGCGTCTTTGAACGGCGCGGCTTCTTCGGGACGGAGCAGTGTCATGGCAACTCCGATGATGAGCGCGAAGAACATGAGGTGCAGCATGTTCGGCGTTTCACTGGAGATGGACGCGATGGGGTTGGAGGGGACCAGTGTTTTTACTACTTGCATCATGGCTGAGTCGGTGTTGGCTGCGCCTGCTGCGGATACTCTTGTGGTGGCGTCGGCTCCGTAGCGTTGCTGCAATTGTGCGGCTGTTGTTGGATCAATGCGCTGGCCGGGTCGGATTGTATTGGCGAGTATTAGGCCGATGACGACGGAGATTGCGGAGATCACCAGCGTGTAGCCGAATGACTTTAGGCCGAGACGGCCTAGTCTTCTTACGTCGCCGACACCGGCTACGCCGACTACTAGCGATGAGAACACCAGCGGCACGACGAGCATTAGAAGTAGACGCAGGAAGAGCGCGCCCATGGGCTCGGTGATGTTGTAGATGGTCCAGGTGATGCGCGGGTCGGTGCCTCCCCAGGCGGCGTTGGCGGCGAGTCCGGTGGCGACTCCGATGCCGAGTCCGATGAGAATGCGCGTGTGGAGCGGGATGCGGGAAGGTTTGTCGGGCGTCTTGTCGTCGAGGTCTGTTGTTAGCTCGCGCTCGAACTGGTTGCCGTTGTCTGCCATGGTCTAAACATTATGTCAGTTGACCGGAAGTCGGGCTGCGGCGATTTGCGCAATGTCGAGAAGGATGGGCTGTTTCTTGTCCGTTGCTCCGATGGCTTCTTTGAACATGGACTGGCAAAATGGGCAGGCGGTGGCGATGACTTCCGCACCGGTGTCGATGAGTTCGTCGGCGCGTTCGCGATTGACACGGGTGCCTTTTTCTTCACCGAGGAACATCTGACCGCCGCCTGCTCCGCAGCAGAAGGAGCGCTCGCGTGTGCGCTGGGGTTCCTGGAGGATGGCGAAGTGCTCTACAACTTGGCGCGGCTCTTCGTAGATGTTTTGATAGCGGCCTAGGTAGCAGGGGTCGTGATAGACGGTGGATTGTTTGGCTTCGGCGACGGGAAGTGCGTGTTGGATTCTTGCGAGGAGTTCGCTGTGATGTTCAATGGGGATGGTTTCTCCGAACTCGCGCCAGTCTTCTTTTATGGTTCGTACGCAGTGTGGGCAGATGGAAACGAGCTTGGTGGCTTTGGCGGATTTGATGGTTTCGATGTTGGCGGTGGCTAGTTCGGAGACGGCAAGATCGTTACCGAGCCTGCGCGCGGCGTCGCCTGTGCATTTTTCTTTTTGGAGAACTCCGTAGGTCACTCCGGCGTGTTTCAGGAGTCGGGTGAGGGAGAGAACGATGTCGCGACCTTGTGGATCGAATGCGCCCATGCAGCCTAGCCAGAGGCAGTATTCTTGTGTGCCATCGAAGTACGGCAGTTCGTTTTTCTCGATAAACTTTTGGCGGTCTGAGGCGGGGAGTCCTAGTGAGTTTCCGTTGCGTTCGAGGTTTAAGAAGAGCTTGGTGGCGTGTTCATCTTCGTGTTCGCCGGTGTTGACTGCTCCGCGCCGGAGGCCGATGATCATGGGCAGATGTTGAATGCCGACCGGGCACTGATATTCGCACGCGCCGCAGGTGGTGCATTGGAATGCGGCTTCTTCTGAGATGTAGCCGTTGAGGAGGCCGTGTTCACTCTCCGGGCCTTCTTTGTTGAGATAGTCGCGCAGTCCAAGGATGAGTTCTTTGGGGTTGAGGACTTTTCCTGTTGCGTGGGCAGGGCAGTGTTCGGTGCAGCGTCCGCATTCGACACAGGAGAAGGCTTGGAGCGCGTCGATGCGTGTGACGTCTTTTCCTGTGCGCAGGCCGAAGTCGTCATCGCCTTCGAGCGGTGGAATGGCGCTGAAGCCGTCACGGCGCAGAAATATTGTGAGAGGACTGAGGATCAGGTGGAGGTGTTTTGTGTGCGGCACCAGCGGTAGGAAGACTAGTAGCGCCAGTGTGTGTATCCACCAGTTTATTCTTGCGGCCGGGTACCAGACACTGATGAGAAACGTGATCATCAGTGTGAAGATGAGCATGGCGATGAATCCGGATTCGACGGAGACTTTGCCGAGCCAGACTGGTTTTACGAAGAAGCGGCGGATGAACAGCGCTGCGATGGAGATGGCCACTGCGGCTCCCCAAACTACGGTCATGCCGAGATAGAGTTTTCCGAATGCGGAGTGAAGAGAAAGGAATTCGAGTCCGAAGCCAGTGGCGAAATGATTGACGGTGATGAGGGCGAAGGCGCAGAATCCCCAGAACACGAAGGCGTGTGCGATGCCTGGAAGCGGACGCTCTTGGATTACTTTGACTTGGAAGAGTACTTCCCACACGAACGTTGCGATGCGTTTGGAAATTGGGTCGATCTGAAATCCGGGAGTTGGTTTTGCGCGCTGGATGATATCGACGACGCGCCCGAAACGGCGGCCAAATGCCGAGGCCGAGGTGAGCATGAGGACGATTAGCGCGGCCCTTTCCAGGAAGGTTGTCTCAAGCATTGTTGGCTTATTTTCCTATGCAGAAGGTAGAGAAGATACGGTTCAGGATATCATCCGCGGTGGTTGCGCCTGTGATGGCGTCGATTGGCGAGAGCGCGGCGTAGAGGTCCAGCAATAGCATTTCATGGGGGAGTCCGAAGCCTAGTGCCTCGCTGGCATGACGCAGGGCGGCTGCGCTTTCTTTGAGGAGTTGCTCGTGGCGGATGCTGGTGATGAAGCCGCCTTCCTGTTCCAGGTGTCCTTCTGGCGCTAGCGCGTTGAGGATTGCTTTGCGCAGGTCCGGGATGCCTTCTCCGGTGAGTGATGACACTGGAAGATGGGTGGCTTCGAACGATGCTTTTTTTGGAAGGTCTGATTTGTTGCCGGCGACCAGGAAGCGACCGTGTGCGGCGGCTCGTTCCAATAGTGCGAGGTCATCAGCGGCCAGCGGCTCTGAGAGATCGATCACGACTAACGTGAGGTCGGCGTCGGCGATGGCTTGGTAGCTGCGTTCGATGCCGAGGCGCTCGACGAGGTCTTGTCCGTCCCGAATGCCTGCGGTGTCTTGAAAGCGGACAGGGATGCCTTCGAGCGACGCTGTTTCTGAGACGAGATCGCGCGTGGTGCCGGCGATGTCGGTGACGATGGCTCGGTCCTGTTCGAGAAGGCGATTGAAGAGGCTGCTTTTGCCGACGTTGGGACGCCCGGTGATGGCGAGGGTGAAGCCGTTGTGGACGAGTTTTCCGTAGGCAAAGCTGGCGATCAGCTTATCGACTGCGGCTGTGATGGAATCGATGCGGCGGGCGATTTCTGCGTTAGCTGCGACGTCGATATCATCTTCGGCGAAATCGATTCCGGCTTCGAGTAGAGCGATCAGGTCGAGCAGTTCGCGTTTTAGAGGAGTGATGCGGCGGGAGACGGAGCCTTCTACTTGTTGCGCGGCGACGCGGGCCTGATAGAGCGTTGTGGCGTCGATGAGGTCGCGCACGGCTTCGGCTTGGGGAAGATCGATACGACCGTTCAGATAGGCGCGCAGTGTGAACTCGCCGGGCTCGGCGAGACGAGCTCCGGCAGCGACAGCGCGCTCCACGCAGTAGCGGAGCACGACCGGCGCTCCGTGACAGGAGATTTCTACGACGTCCTCTGCGGTGTACGATTTTGGTCCGGCGAAGAAAGTAACAACAACATGATCCACTGTTTCGCCAGTGGTTTCTTGCAGGGCTGCCAGTTGGGCAGTCCAGCTGTGCCAGTTCACGCCGTGAGGAAATGCGAGAAATGTGGAAGCGAGTTCGCGCGCCTGGCTTCCAGAAATACGGACTACACCGAGACCGCCACGGCCTTGTGGAGTAGAGAGCGCGACAATGGTGTCATGAAGTCGCAGGCGCTATCTTCTGCGGCCTTCGCGGCCGCCGTCACGTCCGCTGCTGCGGCGCATTGGGGGACCTGCCTGTTGCGGTTGCGGGGAGGATGGCATGCCTGCCGGATAGATTACGACGTTGCGGCGCGGTTCAAAACCTTCGCTTTCGCTACGCACTGTCTCGTCGCCACGTAGCGCCATGTGCAGCACACGGCGCTCGCGGCTGTTCATTGGATTGAAGCGGAACGGCATTTTCGAAGTACGCACGCGTTCGGCAGCGGTCTTGGCGCTGAAGCGCAGTTCTTCGATTCGCAGCATCCGGTGATCATTTGCGTCGAAGGTGACTTTGGTGTGGTCTTCCTGCGGAACGTGTAAAATTTCCAGCGACAGATGTTCCAGTGCGAGCAGCACTTCGGCTTTATTGGCAAGCAAGTCGTCGACATCCTTGCCGGAAAATTTCACGCGGACGTCTGGATTTTCGAAATCGGGATGCGGGGTTTCCTGGGAGGTAAAAGCAAAGTGGGCCGAGATCCCCGCCGATTCCAAAATGCGTTTCAGGAAGGGTTCTACCTTAGGCTGAACATCCTCGATAGTGTACTTCCTGTTGCTCAAAGGGTCACTTCCTGTTTGGCTTTTTTGTCACCGGAACAACGGCGGGAGTTGGCGCGGGGAACACCTTATTGAACACCGACTGCTGCACAATTCCCACTAAATTTCCGGTTAACCAGTATAACACCAGGCCTGCCGGGGCTTGGATGAACATCACGCCAAACATAATGGGCATGAACATCATCATTTTCTGCTGCGCAGGATCGGCGGAGGTGGCTGGTGTCATCTTCTGCATCAGGAACTGGGAGCCCATCATGACGATGGGCAAGATGTACCAAAGATCGTGTCGGGCAAGGTCGCCGACCCAAAGCCAGCTGGCTCCGCGCATTTCGATGGCGGTGGAGAGCACTTTGTAATAGGCGATGAAAAACGGGATCTGCAGCAGCATGGGAACACAGCCTCCTGCAGGATTAACGCCGTGCTTCTTGTACAAGGCCATGATCTCTTCGTTCTGTTGGGCCTTCTTGGGGTCCTTGATGCTGAGGCCTTTGTACTTCTCATTGATGGCGGCAATCAATGGCTGTATCGCCGACATTTTACGCATTGACTTGAGACTGGAGATTTTCAGCGGGATCAGCAGCAGGTTGATCACGATGGTCACGAAAATGATGGACCAGCCGTAGTTGTGCGCGTATTTGTCATTGAACCAGTTCAGGCTGAGGAAGAGTCCTTTCACTACCGGCGATAGCCATACGTGACGGATCAGGAACTCTGGCGCCCAATCGATCAACTGTCCAAGCTTGGGTGATATCGACCTAAGTACGTCGGTGTCTTTGGGGCCAACGAAAAATGAAAAGCGGTTGGAGGCGGCACCACCGACTGCTACCGCAGGCGTGGCGACTTCGGCAGGGTCCAGCGGATTACCCAGCATATCCTGTATGGTCTGGACGTTAAAGTCAGCGGTTTTTTCTGGGAGTGCAACGGCGGCGAAATAGTTGTCCATGATGCCACCGAACGAGTAGTTGCCGACATCTTTGAGCGTGTAGTTTTTGGCGTCGGAGGCGGCTCGCAAGACCAGTTCTGAGGTGTCCAGATTGTAGTGGATGCTTTTCTGTGTCGCTGCGGGACCAACTACGGTCACGTCGCCAAACCCGCCGCGCCATGCCAGCAACAAGTGCGGTTTGGGTTGTCCCCACATGACGAGGTCGGAAGAAACCTTGGCCAGATAGCTGTCGTTACGGAACTCGAGAACCTTGGTGGCGTGGATGGTTTGATCGCCGTATTCGAAAGTGACTTTGAGTTTGTCGTCGCTGAGGGTAACTTTGTAGAGAGCCTGATTGATGGAGGTTGCGTCGCCACCGTCGGCGATCTTGACCGAAAGTGGATATCCGGCTTTCTTCACGCCGACAGGGTTGACGAGTTCCTGCTGCTTGCCTGTATTGTCTTTGTGCTGTTTAAGAATCCAGCTCTTGACGACGCCTCCGCGATTGGAGAGGACGACTTTGAAGAGCTTGGTGTCGATGATTACGTTCTGTTCGGAGGACGCGGAAACTTGGCCGACCGACGGCGTCGCCATGGCGACTGGTGCGGATGCAGGTACCGCTGGCGGTTGGGTTGCTGCTTCTGATTTAGGAGTTGCCTGTTTGACCGGCTCGGGCGGAGGCGGCATGAAGTACTGCGAGCCGATCATGATGACGCCCATCAGACCGAAGAACAGCAGCATACGCTGCTCCATTGACATTTCTTTTTTTGGTCCGGGCTTGCTGCCGGTTGTTGTTGGATCGCTCATTTTGTTGGGTTATTGGACCGGATCAAGACCGCCGGAATGAAAAGGATGACACTTGCTGAGTCGCTTGAGGCCAAGCCAGACTCCGCGTACTGCGCCGTGTTTTGCAACGGCATGGGACATATACTCAGAACACGTGGGGTGGAAGCGGCAGGCGGACGGAAGAAAAGGGGAGATCCATCTCTTGTAGAGACGGAGGCAGAGGATCACGAAGTTCCGCATTTTGCCAACCCCTTTACGACATCGCGCCGGAGTTGTTCGAACTCGACGGTCAAAACGCTTCGGCGGGGATGGAATACCAGATCCATGGGTTTTGACATCCTCCACAACTCCAAGCGGACTGCCTCGCGCAAACGGCGGCGCATTTTATTCCTGTCAACCGACTTTCCTAATGCCTTGGAAACGGTAAATCCAACTCGCGGGGAATCGCCATCTTCGCGCGCTATGTAGAACACAGCGAAGGAAGGTACACTGGTTCTAGATCCATTGTCGTAAACCCGGCGGAATTCGGGCCGTTTGAGTAAACGGCTGGCCTTGGGAAAACCAAACCCGGCACTAGAATCGTTCTTAGGACTGGTGGGCGTAGCGAACGGCCTTTTCGTCGCTAACAGTAAGCTTCCAACGGCCCTTGGCGCGGCGGCGGCTAAGGACATCGCGACCGTCCTTGCTTTCCATGCGTGCGCGGAATCCATGAGTTTTGGCGCGCTTGCGATTATTCGGTTGAAACGTACGTTTTGGCATGATTGTGCTTCCTGCGCCATCCGGTCATAACCGTGGAGACGCGAGTTCTTACGGGGGTGGCCCGAAGGATTAGTATAACAGAGTTGTTTGGGGTGACGTTGTTCCTTACAAATTTCGGATCAGGATAATCTGCGGTTCCGCTAAGCCTAGTTTTTTCCATGCCCGATCTGCGGTTAGAGCAGGCACCTTGATAGAGCGAGCGAGTGCGAGGCAGGCTCTGTCTCCCAAGGAAAGTCCGTACTTCCAACCGAGAACGGAGAGGTCTGAAGCGTCGGACGCCATTTCTTCCGTCCAATCCAAGACGGTAAGAGAGAGTGAATCCATAATGGATACAGCTTGGCGGGGATCGGCTCCGTTCCTCCCGAGCTTGGCGAGAACTTCTGACAGGTTGACGGCGCTTATTGCTGAGGTATCGAGGACGCTTTCCACGTAAGCATGGCCCGGTTCTTCGAATAGCAACGAAAGCACGGCGGACGAATCCAGCACGTACTCAACGGCCACGCTTTGGCTCCGCGCGGGCGAATTCCTGGATGGCCGCCTCACGTCTTTCCTTCAGAAACTCATCCACCACGGATTTCCCGGGTCTGCTGAGCGACCGGCAGAGTTCCTTGGCACGCCGAATCCCTTCCGCTTTCGTGCTGATTTGCAGCGATCCTTCGGCGAAACGAACCACCAATTCGGTTCCTTCGCGGATTCCCATCTCTTTGCGAATTATGGCTGGGATCATTACTCTTCCCGCTTTATCGACCTTTGCGGTTAGTGCGTGCATATTCCCACGTTATCACTCGGTCAGGATGATTTTCAAGGCGACACTTTCGTTGGCGCCTTGCTGAGAGTTCCGTCGGGATGTATGCGGTTACGACGAGACCGGATGCTATCCTGGAATTTCACCTCCAAACCACTATGCTTGATTTGAAGTTACTCCGTTCTCAGCCGGAAGAAATCCGTGCCCTTTGTTTGCGCCGTAAAGCGCCTCTTGATTTTGATGCTCTTATTTCTAAGGACTCTGACGTTCGGTCGATGACCGCTGAGGTGGAAGACCTCCGCCGCAAACGCAATGAAGGAAAGATGGAGCGCGAAGCCGCTATCGCTTTACGTGATCGTATTGGCGAAATCGAGGAGCAGCTAACCGTTGTCAAAGATGAGCGCGATCTTCTCTGGAGTCTGGTTCCTAATTTTCTTGCTCCGGATACTCCGCCTGGGGCTGATGACAAAGACAACATCGAAATCAAGACCTGGGGCGAAAAACCTGCTAATGACTTCGTTCGCAAGACTCACGAAGTGATTGGTAAAGAGCTCGGCATTATTGATGAAGAGCGCGGCACCAAGGTCTCCGGAAGCGGCTACACGTATTGGGTAGGTGATGGTGCCCGGCTCGCCTGGGGACTTTATTCGCTCGCTCTTGACATCCTTTCCAAAGAGGGTTTTCTTCAAATGTTCACGCCGGTTGTCACGCGCGAACGTACGCTTTTCGGGACCGGTTATCTGCCGTTTTTCAAAGATCAGATCTATAAAGTAGAGGGCCAGGACCTCAATCTGATCGGCACGTCGGAGCAGACGATGGTGGGCTATCACATGGATGAGACTATCCCCGCCGCCAGACTGCCTCGTCTCTATACATCCTTCACACCGTGCTTCCGCACTGAAGCTGGATCGTATGGCAAAGAAACGCGTGGTATGTTCCGCCAGCACCAGTTTCACAAGGTGGAGCAGATCGCTTATTGCACGCCGGAGTCTTCTGAATCATGGCTCCAGAAAACCGTGGATAACGTTGAGACCATCATGCAGGCGCTTGAGATTCCATATCGAATCGTGCGTGTCTGCGAGGGTGACATGGGGGCCCCCGGGTACAAGAAATTCGACATAGAAGGCTGGTTCTCCGGTTTTGGCGCGTACCGGGAAACGCACTCTTGTTCCAATCTATTGGATTACCAGGCCCGTCGGCTGAATGTGAAGGCCAAGCAGGATAAAACGACGTTCATCCCGCATACCATCTCTTCCACAATGATTACGGATCGGGCGCTGCTGGCGATTCTGGAAAATAATCAGCGCGCTGATGGAACCGTTGGGGTTCCTAAGGTGCTACAGCCTTACGTCGGTGGTCGGGACACCATTGAACCAGTGAAGTAACGCGCCACTGTGCTCGCCGATGGTTTCGCTGTCAGGGATGACACGACAAACATCCACAGCGCCGATAGTAGCGTCATCGGAACCACAGGCAGCAATCCCAATACGGTTGTTCCGGTTGCGGTGCGCGCTATCAAAACCATTTCGCCTATCGTGACAAATGGCTGCGGAGGTCCAACTGCAGGCGGCACTATGGCTTGAAATACGGCCATGGAAACCACACAGAGCGCCACCCATACCGTAGAGGCAAAGGCTCCCCATTTCGTACTGCCTTTCCAGAACAGTGCTGCAATATTCAACGGCACCAGTGCAGCAAATCCGGCGAATGCGTATTGGGAGGCTATGTCGAAAATACTGGCCGGTGAGCGCAACGCAATGATGTAGGCGACTGCCGTCACCAGCACGATAAACACACGTCCTGTTTGCACTTGAACTTTTTCGCCGAACTTACTCTTGCCTCCGTAGTAGGTAAATACGTCTTCGGTAAACATGGTGGAGAGTGCTAGGATTTGGGAATCACTTGCCATGACGGCTGCCATGATTCCTGCTCCCAAAATTCCGGCGAGCCATGCGGGTGAGTATTGGTTCAATAGCAACAGCAGCACGTCGTCGCGCGTGTCTTTTGGAATCTCAGGTACTGAGTTCGCAAGCACTCCGAGAAACACACACGGCAACCAGATGATCAGCAGGCATAGCGGGTAGAAGATCACAGTGCGTTTAAAGTGCGACATCTTCTTCGCCGTAAGGCAGAAAATGGAAATGTGCGGGAACGCGATTGCCGATAACGGCATGAACGTATAGCTCAGGAACACCAGTTCCGGAAATCGCTCGCGGGTCAGCAGCGCCGCAGTTTGCGGTGCGGCCATCATTTTCTGGATCGCCGCCTCAAACCCTCCCATTCCCGCGCCGATTACGGTAACCGCAACCGTCCCGAAAGTAAGAAATAGCACGGTCTGAAAAACGTTAACCCAGGCCGTCCCCCTCATGCCGCCGAAAAACACGTACGACATGACAACCAACGCGACCACGAATCCACCAAGCCAGAACGGCACCACTCCGCCACTGATCGCTTGCAGTGTCGTTCCCCCGCCCTTCACGCCGATGATAATGTACGGCACCAGCAGCACTGCTTGGAGGACGAAGATCAGGGTGCCAATGTGGCCACATTCCCAGCGGTCGCGGAAGATCTGCACGGGGGTCATGAAGCCGTACTGCTTGCCCAAGGCCCACATCTTTGTGCCGACGAACAGTAACAAAACAGGCACAATGATTGCGGACGAAGACGCCATCAACCCATAGGTGACAATGCCGTTGCGGAATGCGTGGCCTGATGATCCGAGGATCGCAAACGCGGTCATGTGTGTTCCGAACAGAGAAAACAGAAACACAGTACCGCCCAAGGATCGTCCGGCGAGAAAGAAATCCTCGGCACCGGATCCCCGCTTACCGCGAAACGCGAAGATTCCAATGTAGAGGACCGTGATCAGATAAAGCGCGACAAAAAGCGTTGTTATCATTTCGAAGCGCTCTCCTCATCGAGAGTCGCTCTTTCCAGCTCCTTTGGCCAAGCCAGCCAAACCAGCAAACCCATAAGCGCGGCGCAGCCCAGTGTATAGACTGCGTGATAAAACAGTCCGACAGGCAGGAAGCCCAAGCCAAGCGGAGTGGTTGTCCGCCACAGCCACCAATCCTGGTGCAGCACATAGAAAGCAAGAACAAGAGCAATCAACAACAAGCGTTTCATCGAATACGGTAGTATGCCATACGGCACAACAAACTCGTTGGAATATACTCCGCCAAGGCGTTACTGTCGGGATCACCGCACCCGTGTTTCGGTGCGGGCAACATGGCGTACCAGACGCTGGACGGAATCACGGCTTACGTCCAGAAGCCGCTTGCTCATAACATTCGTGAGGTGCGCAAGCGAATTGAGTTTGCGCAGAAGAAGAATCTGGAGCAGAGTCAAGGGCATTTAGGACCCATTGAGTGAGAGCAGGGGACTTGAATCAGCCACTCTCCGTGGAACTCTCCGAGCGGGTGGGGAATCTACAGAGGGTTCATGTTCCCCCCAAACAAGCCGCTTCTTTGCTATTGCAATTTGCAATAGCAAACCTCCAGTGAGAGAAAGGGATCGGAACCACCACTGCATATTCATGGCTAAAGCACTGGCTCGAACCCGAAAAACCCAACGATCCTCAGTCCTCCCTGTGGAAATCGTAGAGCGGCGGATCTACGTCATTCGTGGTACCAAAGTGATGCTCGATTCCAGTCTGGCGGAACTCTACGAGGTATCAACCGGAAACCTCAACCTCGCCGTAAAACGCAATATTGCGAGGTTTCCAGCCGATTTTATGTTCCAACTTACCCGCAAGGAGGCCGCCTCTTTGGTATTGCAATCTGCAATACCAAACGTCCGTGGCGGCCGTCGGACCCTGCCTTACGCATTCACGCAAGAGGGCATTGCGATGTTGGCAGCTGTTCTAAATAGCCCCAAAGCAATCCAAGTCAGCATCGCCATCATGCAAGCTTTCGTCAAGCTCCGTGAAATGCTGGCAACCCACGCCGATCTGGCGAAGAAGATAGAGGACCTGGAGTTGAAGTTCACAAGTCACGACGAGGAACTGCGAACCGTCTTCGATTCTCTTCGGCAGCTTCTGGAACCACCAGAAAGGCCAAAGCGACAGATCGGCTTTCCATCTAGCAAATAAGTCCATTTCAGCTCGCCAAATTGACGCTCACATTGCAACTCGCACTCCCGTTTCGGGCCAGAAGAAGAGGGTGCGATTCTTCAGGGGCACCAAGATTCGCGCTGACGGGTGCCTTGCCTGGCTTTCACGCTCTCAGCATTCTGACATCGTTCCTTGGCAGCCATCGCACTTGTGGCCATCCACTGTACCAACGAAGATGGCTATCCAGCTAATCCAGTTTGCCCATCGCAAAA
>Ga0315912_10002006_pt1 | contig 22821 bp, 15 predicted proteins | sample VfabasoilMG_FD_204469 | JGI IMG/M metagenome (GOLD analysis project Ga0315912, IMG submission 204469) | Garden soil microbial communities collected in Santa Monica, California, United States - V. faba soil | ecosystem: Environmental > Terrestrial > Soil > Garden | place: USA: California...
TCATCTGCTTAGGAGCCTTATGTCCGACGAAATCACTCCCGAACTGTTTACGCGCCTCGTGGAACTCGCCGCGCTCGAACTCACGGCCGAAGAGAGCAACTATTTGCGGGGCCAACTCAATGGTCAGCTCAAGGCTATCGCCGAATTGGAACGCATCCCCGTCCCCGACGATGTGCCACCCGCCGCGCATGGTCTCACCTTCGCGCCCGAATTTCGTCCACCGTTGCGGGCCGATGAAGCCCACGTCAACCTCGAACTGGCCGCGCGTATTTTAGGACAAGCACCCTCCGCCGAAGAAGGCTATTTTGTCGTGCCGGAAATCCCTCATCAGGAACTTTAACAACCCTTTATTACGGTGCTGAAGCTGTGATTGTGTGTCATCTGTAAATAAATTGCTGATTAAGTCCTGAGCCTTGACTCTTGTGTCTTCTATGGAACTCTGCGATTTCCCTGCCCATACGCTTGTCGCTCGCCTCAAAGCCCGCGAAATTTCCGCCGTCGAAATTCTCGCCTCCACATTTCAGCGCATTGACGCGGTAGACGGCCGCGCGCCCTCGACTGCACCCTACACCGCGCAGGCGGATGACGCCCTCAAAGTCCACGCCTACATTTCGCTCCAGCGCGAACGGGCGTTGGAGCGCGCCCGCACCATTGACGCGCAACTCGCGCGTGGCGAAGACCCCGGCCCGTTGGCGGGTGTCCCGCTGAGCATCAAAGATATTTTTTGTGTGGAAGGCGTGCCCTCCACGGCCGCCAGCAAGATGCTGGAAAACTACATTGCGCCCTACACCGCAACCGCCGTGGAGCGTTTAGAAAACGCGGGCGCGATCGCCATTGGCAAAGTGAACTTAGACGAATACACCTATGGCTCGTCCACTGAGTCATCGGCGTTTCAACCCTCGTCACGCAACCCATGGGACCCAGCGCGCGTGCCGGGTGGCTCATCGGGTGGGAGCGCGGCGGCGGTCGCGGCAGGTGAATCGGTGTTGTCGCTCGGCACCGATACGGCTGGCTCGATCCGACAACCGGCCGCCTTTTGTGGCGTGGTAGGTCTCAAGCCGACCTATGGGCGTGTGAGTCGTTATGGGCTCATCGCCTTTGGCTCATCGCTCGATTGCCCCGGCCCGTTGGCGCGTTCGGCGCGCGACGCGGCGCTCATGCTCAACGCGATGGCAGGCGCTGACCCGCGCGATTCAACCGCCGCGCTCGCTCCCGTGCCCGATTACACCGCGCAACTTGACGCAGGTGTGAAGGGTCTTCGCATTGGCCTTAGCCCTGATTATTTCCGCATTCGTTACCCGGACCCACAAACTGGAGAATTGCGCGATATGGATTTGCCCGAAGCGATCACTGCTCCAGTGCGCCGCGCCGCCGACTTGTTGGCCCGCTCTGGCGCGGAGATCGTTGAAAACGTGCCGATGCCCAACACCGCGTTGGCGATCCCGGCATACTTTGTGATCTCGCGGGTCGAGGCCGCTTCCAACCTGCATCGGTTCGATGGCGTGAAGTACGGGCATCGCACGCAAAAAACCGTCCAAGATTTGCGCGACCTTTATCGCCAGACGCGCGCCGAGGCCTTTGGCTTGCAACCTAAACTACGGATTCTGATGGGGATGTATGTCTCTGGCGCGCAATACGCCAAGCAATACTATCAACGCGCGTTGCGGGTGCGCACGCTCATCCGCCGCGATTTTGAAGCCGCCTTTGCCAACCAGTGCGATGTGTTGCTCACACCTACCACACCTACGCCCGCTTTTGAGCTAGGTGCGGTGTATGGCGACTCGGTGTTGATGCAATATGCGGACTTGCTCGCCGTGCCAGCGAATCACGCTGGCACGCCCGGCATCTCGATCCCGTGTGGGTTAGATGCGCAGGGCTTGCCGCTTGGCTTGCAAGTGCTGGGCAACGATTGGGATGAGGCAACGGTGTTGCGTGTGGCGGCGACCTATGAACACCTAACGCACGATGAGGCCTGGCGGAGTGTGAAGCCAATGGTGTTGCAATAGGCCAACCGTAATTGAAAAACGGGTCAGCGCATGCAAAATGCGCTGACCCGTTTTTTGTTCAGTGGACTTGCAGGGCGGTCTCTCCGCCTAGCGCGCCTTCTGCGCGGTTAAGAGTTGATTCAAAATATCACTCTTCGGCGGCACGAGGGTGAGTTGGGCTTTGCCCTCGAGAATTTTTTGCGTCTCGAGAATTTCAAACACCGCACTCGCCACTTCAGCATCCGCGGTGATGGTTTGCAGGGCTTCCCCAACAATGCGTGGGCGGATGGCACCGGCCTTCGCAAATTCGACGGCGGCTTGCCGCTCGGCGGTGCTGGTGATGATGTTCACCTGATTCGCGCCATCTTGTTTGATGGCCGAGGTCACTTGGCGCAAGCGATTGACCACTTTCGCTTCAATTTGCTGAATCATGCCCCCATCCCGAAAATGCACTTTGCGGATATAGACCGAGCCCAGTTTATAGCCCCACTCATGTGAGCGTGGTGACACTTCTTCGCGCACCGCGCGGCTCATGCCGTGCCGATTGATGAGCATGGACTCTAACGGCATATTGCTCAAGGAACGCACCACCGCGTTGCTGACATTCGCCGCCAACGACCCGCGTGGGTCCGCATTCTTAAACAGATACGACACGGGGTCACTGATGTACATCTCGTACCAAATGCCCACCCCCATCGGCGCGCCTTCTTCGGAGTTCACTGGATTGCTCCGGAGGTATTGCTGGTCGAGGCGCATATCTAATACGCGCCGATTTCCGAGCCAATTGACGAGGAAGGCGGTTGGCCCTAACCGCAAGGGCAAGATGTGCAGTCCCGGCTCGGTCAAAATGCCGATGACCCGCCCGAACAACACAAACACTTGGCAGGTCCCCTCATTGACGATGGTGTAAAAGCCGGCCACCTGCAAGATAAACAAGAAGATGGGCATGACAAACCACATCGCCACAAAAGTGACAAAGCCCCCGACGAAAAAACCGACCGCTTCGTTGCCGAGTGCGTCTAACATTATTCCACCTCCCGCACCACATGTTGGGCATGGGTGTATAAGCGCAAGCGAACGTTACGCAAATAGGCTTGGATCACGTTCGGGCCGCTTTGGCGCAAGACTTTGAGTTGGTCGGACAGCGCCGTGAGTGGCTCCACTTCGGCTTGCGCGTTGAGGGTTTCGATCTCGACCGCCCGGCGCGACTGCACAATTTTTTGGTCGGCCGCGGCTTGCGCCAAACTAATATCCGACGAGACGTGATTGTGCGCAGTGTTGATCGCGGCCAGCGCCGATTCCACTTCGGCTGGCGGGTCAATGCCGGTGATGAGTGAAGCATCCAGCACAATGCCATAGCGCGCCGCCGATGTTGTGCATTCCCGTTCCATGTGGTCATTGAGGTCGCGCAGATTCTTGCGGAGATCGTTGATCGAAACCCCCGTGACAATGCTCATCTCGGCACCGCGCGCCGCTTCGAGGGGCGCTTCAAAGCTAGCAATGCGCTCGCGCAACACCGAGACAAAATAGCCCATGACGTGTGAGATGGGCCGCTTGACGCCAAACAAATAGGCGTACAAATTATTCTCTGCGATGCGATACCGAATTTGTCCGGTCAGCCCGGTGTTGAGTTGGTCTTTCGTCACCGCTTCTAACAGCGTGCCGTTGGCATTGGCGCTGGCGTCTTCGGGGTCGAGGGCCATATTCATAGTTTGCGTAGCGATGGAGACCTTATAAATGCGCTCCCAGGGCCATTTGAAGTATGGCCCGCCCGGCGGGATCACCTGCACTTGGGGATAGTTGTAGCGTTGCTTATGTTCGTCGCTTAAAGCTTCCGCCAACGGCGAATCAGCCGTCATCGCCTGCCCCACCCGCTCCGCGCGCCCAAAGACGGTTTTCACCGCGCGCTCGTTTTGGTCAACGGTGTATAACGATGTCAACACATAGCGGAGCACGAACCACGCCAAAAAGCCTAGGACCATACCAATGAGTGCACCAAACATAGACGTTACTCCTGTGAGTTGTTGGTTGCGTTGACAGTCTGACTTACCTGTCAGATTATACTAAGTTAAAAGGGAAAGCAAACCGGAGGAGGGTGGGATGGTGAGGTTTGTCTTTGATCCTCACTGGTTTTATACTGATAGTTTCTTAAGCATTTACAAGTGCCTTTAAAACAGTCACGGTGTGCTCACACAAGCCAGCCTAACCATTTGAATTCAGTGAAGAAACTTTTTCCTCGCCTGCTCACCTTCCTTGCGCTTGGCCTAGCGGCTTGCCTTTCCACCGCGCCGACCCTAACGACTCCGCCGCCCACTGCCACAGCCGAGCCAACGTCAACGCCACTCCCCCCACCCACGCGCGACCCGAGTTGGCCGACTCTCACGACACAACTGTTTGTGAGTGGTTTTAATCAGCCCGTGCATGTCGTGGATCCAGGTGATGGATCGGGGCGCTTGTTTGTCGTGGAGCAAACCGGCTTGATTCGGATCATCCATAACGGACAGATCCTCAGCACGCCTTTTCTGGATCTGTCCGCCAAGATCATCTGCTGTGAGGAGCGCGGCCTGCTCAACATCGCCTTCCCGCCCCATTATGCGAATCACCATTTCTATATCTACTATACCAGCCTCACGGGCGATAACGTGGTGGCGCGCTATCGCCTCACCGCCGATCCCAATGTCGCCGACCCAGCCAGTGAGCAAATTGTCTTGACCCTGCTACATCCGATCAAGAAGAGTCACAATGGCGGGCAAATGCTCTTTGGCCCGAATGGCTATCTCTATCTTGGTCCTGGCGATGGCGGCGGGGTGGGCGACGAATTGCACAACGCTCAAAACCCAGACAAGTTGCTCGGCAAAATTTTGCGGATTGATGTCGAGACGGGCGCGCCCCTCACCTACACGATCCCCGCTAGCAATCCATTTACGCAGACCGTCGGCCATCGGCCAGAGATTTGGGCGTGGGGCTTGCGTAATCCCTGGCGCTTCACGTTTGATCGGCTCACGGGTGAACTGTATATCGCTGATGCCGGCCAGAGTGCGTGGGAGGAAATCAATGTGCAACCGGCCGACGACCCGGGCGGCGAGAACTATGGCTGGAATTGCGAAGAGGGCCTGCACGATTATCAGCGCGGGCCGAGTTGCCCCACCGACACTATCAAACCCAGCTTTGAATTTGAGCATACCGCCTTTGGCTGTGCGCTAGTAGGGGGCTATGTCTATCGTGGTGCGGACTATCCCCGCTTGCAGGGCATCTACTTGTTGGCTGATTTTTGCTCCGGGCGCATTTGGGGCGCACAACGGCGGGCCGGACAATGGGCGACGTATCTCCTTAGCGATCAAGATTTTTCCATCTCCAGTTTTGGCGAAGACGCTGCTGGGGAGTTATACGTCGTGGATTACAGCCAGGGCGCGATCTATAAGGTGCAAAGTGAATAGCATAACTGGTTTCGCCGCAATGAATGGCACCCGCCTCTATTACGAGCGGGCCGGGGCCGCGCGGGGAGCGCCGTTGATTATGATTCACGGCAACACCCTCGATACCCGCATGTGGGATGACCAATGGGCAGTATTCGCCGAGCGCTTGCTCGTCGTGCGCTACGACTTGCGCGGCTTTGGTCGTTCGGTGCTCCCCACTGCGGAGCCGTATACCCACGCCGCTGATTTACACGCCTTGCTCGCCCATTTGGCGCTCACCGAGCCAGTGCATGTCATGGGGATGTCACGCGGCGGCGACATCGCGCTCGACTTTGCGCTGGCCTATCCTCAACAAACGCGCTCTGTGATCTTGGTGGACACCGTCTTATCGGGGTTTCAATATACCGCGAGTTGGCGCTATATCTTCGACACCGTGAAATCAGCGGGCATCCCCGCCGCCAAAGCCGCCTGGTTGCACGACCCCATGTTTGCCGCCGCCATGGAGCACCCAGTAGTCGCGGCGCGCCTCAAACAGATGGTGGAGGATTACTCCTTCTGGCATTGGGCGGGCAACGCGAACCCCGAACAACACCCGGCTGTCCCTAATTTAGAACGTCTGCCCGAGCTCGCCGCCCCCCTATTGGTGCTGGTCGGCGAGCGCGACATACCCGACTTTATCGTTAGCGCCGAGCTCATCGCGCAACGTGCCCCGCACGCGCAGTTAGTGCGCTTGCCCGGTGTGGGGCATGTGCCCAATATGGAAGCGCCGGAAATGTTTAATGCGCGGGTGTTGGAATTTTTGAACGGCGCGTAACCCTCATACGCGGCTGTGTCAATTGGCTATGCAACGCTGGGTAGAACGTTATGTGGTTGATTTGACCTGTGCGCTGTTGCTCATTACCGGGTTAATCGGCGTTTATAGCTTGACCTATGAGGGGATCCTGCAGTCGGGGGATGAGCATCTTTTTGTCAGTGGCGCGCAAAGTCTGGGGAGTGTAGGGGTCTTAACCACTGGGCCAGTGTATCCCGCTCGACCGGGCGATACCTTCGTGGAGCCAGCGCAGGCTGTGGTGGGGGCTCTGTTTTATCAACTGACACGTTTGCCCTACGTGGGGGGAGTGCAAGTCCTATTTTTAGTTAATATCTATCTCACAGCCTTAACGGCTGGGATGGTCTACGCTCTAAGCCGTCACTATCAGTTGCCCCGCGCCACAGCCGTCGGCGGCGCGCTCCTCTTTGGGTTAGGCACGTTGGCTTGGCCGCACACCAAATTTTACTTTCGTGACCCCTTAGCGATGTTCTGGGTGAGCTTGGCCGTTTGGAGTTACGAACTAGCGCTCACGCGGCAGAGGCGCTGGGCGCAAGTCGCCCAATGGTTACTGACTGGCATCTTGTTGGCGGCTGGGGTGATGTCTAAACAAACTGTATTATTTATCCTCCCGGCGCTCGGGTTGTCCCTCCTCCTCCGCGTTGGAACGAACCCGGCCGAACGCGACGCCGGACGCTTAGGGCTCGGCGTGCTATTCGTCGCGGGCAGTGTGGCCCTTGGGCTCTCATCCGTTTTTTTGCCCGAACGATTTTCTTGGCTCACCTATTGGGGCTTTATTCAAAATCTAGGCTATGAATTTAAAACGACTTCCCTGGTTGAGCCGATGCTGGGTTTGTTGGTGAGTCCGGGCAAAGGGTTATTGCTCGAACAGCCTTTTCTAGGGCTGGCGCTGGTGATGCTCTGGCGGACGCCGCGCCCCTTTTGGCCGAAGGTGTGGTTGCCTCTATTCGCTTTGCTGACCCTCAGCATAGCGATCCCATTATTCCGCGACCGGCTATGGTGGGGCGGGGTGGGGTGGGGCGTGCGGCATTTGTTGCTCGTTGCGCCTCTCTTGGTGGTGGCGAGCCTCCCCGTGATCCATCAATTGTGGAACGCCCAATCGGTTGGGATACGCTGGGGATTTCGTTTGCTCTGCCTGGTCAGTATTGTGATCCAATTGGGCGCGGTCACCGCACCGCTCAACCGTTATTACGAGTGGCTTAGCACCATTGCCCCCGGAGCCGCTTGGACGAGCGCGATCTGGGATCTGCGTTATGCCGAAAGTGTGGGGTACTGGCGCATCCTCTTCACAGGCCAACCTTGGGCTTTCGCTTGGGTGCGAATTTTTACTGTTAATCCGTTAGGGGTGATGGGCTTGCTGGGTGGTTTGGGCTTAACGATCGGCGGCGCGCTGTTTTTGCTATATCGGCAATTATCCCGCCCAACCGCAAATGGGTTCCGCGGGGCAGTGTTGCTAGCTGGGTTAGCGTTCAGCGCTCTCCCGTATGGGTTGCTCCGTGCCTATTATCTCGACCCGGCTTATTCGTATGAGCGGGATGATTTTTGGCAAGCGGCCTCCGCGATCACCCCCGCACTCCAGGCCGGTGATGCGGTCGTGGTGCGCGGCCATTTACAACCGGTATGGTCTTTCGTGTTGAATTATGCGCGCTGGTCGGCCCCGTGGTTTGCGATTAGCGCCGATGTGCCGGATGACGCTCAGCTCGCAACGATCCGCGCGTCGGCCGCACCCGGTTTAGCGTTTACTTTGAACACCACCACTTTGCTCAGCGCCACACTTCCCGCGCGTTTTAAGCGGGTCTGGTTGATCAATGACTATAACGCGCCGGGCGGGGAGATGCGTTTAGAAGAATGGTGGTTAACACAACATGCCGTGCCGGTTCACACCACACCCTACTATAGCGACCAAGTCCAAACCTGGGTGTCATTGTTTGCGTTGACGACTACCCCGGTGGGGCCGCCGCAATCCGTGGCCTTTGAGTTTGGCGGGCTATTGCGTCTAGAACGCTGGGCGCTATTGGCGTGGGCCGAGCAACGTCAGTTTCAAGCGGGGGATACCGTGCCGGTGGAGTTAACGTGGCGTGTGTTACGCCCCCTCGAGCAAGACTATAATGTAGGCGTTTATTTGTTAGACGCGCAGGGCGCTTTACGCGCGCAACAAGATGGGCCGACCATGAACGGCTTTCAGCCCATTATGACCTGGCCGCGCGAGCAAGCGATAGTTGACCGGCACGGCTTACAATTGCCTGACGACTTACCACCGGGTGATTACGCCTTGACGCTGGCTGTTTATGATTGGCAAACCAATGAGCGCTTGTCAGCGGTTGGCCCACTCGGCGCAGTGCCCGATAACCTGATCCTGTTGACCACGCTCCAAATCCAATAGTGACCTATGCCCACTTATGAAGCTATCATCGGTTTAGAGACGCACATCCAACTCAACACGCACAGCAAGGTCTTTTGCGCTTGCCCCGCCGACTCGTGGGGCGCGTTGCCCAACACGCACATCTGCCCGGTGTGCACTGGTCAGCCGGGCGTGTTGCCTGTGCTCAATCGGGGCGTGGTCGAAAAGGCGGCGCGGCTCGCTGCGGCCTTGAACAGTGAAGTCCAAACGCAGTCGTTCTTTGATCGGAAAAACTATTTCTATCCCGATCTGCCCAAAGGCTATCAGATCACGCAATACGATCAACCCATTGGGCGCGGCGGTTATTTTGATCTGCCGATGCCCAACGGCGAGATGCGCCACATCACCATCCACAAACTGCACATGGAAGAAGACGCGGGCAAGACCAAGAACGACCCCCTGCGCGGCGCGCGGCTGATTGATATGAACCGCTGTGGCGTGCCATTGATCGAAATGGTCACCGGCCCCGATTTCCGTTCCGCCGACGAGGCCGCGCAATATCTCATCCGCCTGCGCCAGTTGTTGCGCTGGCTGGACATCTCCGAAGCGAACATGGAACGCGCGCATTTGCGTTGTGACGCGAATGTTTCCATCCGTGAGGTCGGCACGACCGTACTCAACCCCAAGACCGAGATCAAAAACGTCAACTCGATTGAAGCCGTGCGCGACGCGATTGAAAAAGAGATCGAGCGGCAGATCAAAGAAGTGGATGCCGGGCGGCGGGTGCAGGCGTGGACGCTGGAGTGGGATGAAGACTCGCAGACCCTCAAGAAAATGCGCTCCAAAGAAACCGAGGCCGATTATCGGTACTTCCGCGAACCTGATTTGCTGGCGGCGCAACTGACCGAAGCGTGGAAGGCTGACCTGCTCGCGCAGCTGCCCGAACTGCCGCTCGTCCGCCGGGCGCGCTTCATGGAAGCTTACAAACTCCCGGCGTACGATGCCACACTCCTCACCGACGAGCGCTCTCTCTCGGATTATTTTGAGGAGGCCGTTCGCTTGTTTGGTGGCGAACCGAAGACCATCGCCAATTGGGTGCAGAACGAAATTTTGCGCTTATTGAATGAACAAAACTTGTTGGCGTCGGCCTTGCCCTTCACCGCGGCACATCTCGCCGAATTGGTGAAACTGGTGGAGGCGCAGACGATCACCCGCCAAACGGCGGTGAGCCTCATCCCGAAGGTGATGGCGACCGGGCGCAGTCCAAAAGAACTCGTGGAGGCCGAAGGCTTGGCGCAAATTTCCGGCGACGACGCCATCCGCGCCATCGCCCGCCAAGTGATCACTGAGAACCCCGGCCAAGTGGAGGTCTATCGCCAAAAGCCGACGCTCCTCAAGTGGTTTGTGGGGCAGGTGATGAAGAAGAGCGGCGGCAAGGCCAACGCGCAGTTAGCGGAGAAGATTTTGGGGGAGGAGTTGGGGTAAAAATCTACAAGGTATTGCTCTTTTGCAATTAACTCAGCGGCTGGGCAAAGGTATGGCCTTCACCCAGCCAAATAAGCATTACATCAATCAGGGCGAAGCGTATTATTTCGCTCTCACGCTGATTCTCCTCCTCACTTTCCTCCGCCTCCTCCTCACCCAATCCTATAAAGCGCCTACGATGGATGAGCCGCATCATATCGCTCGCGGGTTGACGTATTTTGTGCGCGGGCCGGTGGTGTGGAACGGCAATCCGCCCCTCGCCCATGCGCTGATGGCCGCGCCGCTATGGCTTGATCCAACACTCGTTCCTACGACGGCAACGCTCAACCAACTGAACGATTTTCGTTTGCTCGGCCAAGCATTTTTGCAAACGGCGCAACCGCGTTGGGGGGCGGCGTTTTTTGTGGCCCGTTTGCCGAATATGTTGCTCTTGATCGTCCTGCTCAGCCTCGTCGCCCGCTGGGCACGCGACTTGTGGGGCCCCCGCGCGGGGATGTTGGCGCTCCTCCTCTGCGCCTTCGACCCCAATCTCCTCGCCAACGCCCAACTCGCTACCACCGACATCGCAGTGACTGTGTTTTGTTTGGGCGTAGGGTATGCCGCTTGGCGCTTTAGCCGAACACATTGCTGGCGCGACGCGCTGGCCCTCGGCGTGTGGGCGGGCTTGGCGCTCACTTCCAAATACACTGCGTTCATTGTGTTGGGGCTAATCGGCCTTACGTTATTATTTCACTTAGTCAGCTCTTCCAAGTTTTCTCGCCGCACTCTCTTCTCTCTTCTATCTGCTCTTCTCACTTCGCTTCTCGTCATCTGGGCGGTCTACCTCTTTCACTTCGGCACGGCCCTCGGCGTTTCCATCGCCCTCCCCGCGCCCGACTATATTGGCGAGTTTCTGTGGCAAGCCACCGTCAATGGACAAAACCGCCCATCGTTCTTAGCCGGGACGTTGTATCCATCGGGTGTGATGGCTTATTTCCCGCTCGCCTTTTTGCTCAAGACGCCAACGGCGGCCGTCATCTTGCTGATCGTCGCTTTATTACTGATGTTTCGCCACTGGCGCAAAGTGCTCATCCCACTGACCGTGTTCATCGGCTACTTCGCCGCGCTCACCCTTTCGCCGCTCAACATCGGCTATCGGCATCTCTTGCCATGTCTGCCATTTGCGTATGTGTTGCTGGGTGTGGTGTTTTCAAATCGGAGGATCGGCAAAGGTATGGCGATTGCCTATCTGGCCCTCACCGGTTGGGCGTTGGCCTCCTCGCTCGCGGTATTCCCATACGACTTAGCCTACTTTGCCGAATGGAGCGGTGGCCCGGCGCGCGGCTATCAATGGCTCTCCGATTCGAGCCTCGATTGGGGTCAAGATGCGTACGCCATCCGCGACGCGTTGCAACCAGAAACGGAGCCGAGCTATGTGGATTACTTTGGCCCGACTGACGCGCGCGCTCTGGGCCTGCCGCCCTCAACCTTGCCTACTTGGGAAAATGACGTGCCAACCACGTTTCATCCAGCGCGCCCCGCGCCCGGCGTGTATGCCATCAGCGCGACTTACTTGCAGGGCATCGTCTTTCCCCGCGACCCCGACGCGCTCGATTACTTCCGGCATCTCACACCCGAAAAACAGATCGGGTATTCGATCCTCGTCTACCGCGTGCCAGCCGAGAACTGGCAGTGGGCGGCGGTCTGTCAAAACGCCGACTTTTATTTAGACGCGGCGACTATCGAAAGATTGCTTGGTTCACTTCCGCGCCTCATTCATTTCGATTGCCGCTCCAGTTGGATCGCCCCGCCAGGTGAAGGCGTGTATCTACTGCCCGATAAATACTCGCCGCTGGTGGGTGACTCAAATTTGATCTATCAACGCGCCGGCCATTGGCAGGTTTACCTTCAACGCGCTCAACCCCTGTTGCCCAGTATGCCACCCGTCACTTTTGGCGAAGCCATACAATTTTTAGGCGCACAGTCTACGGCCTCCAACGCGATCACCTCGCACTGGCAGATCATCGCGCCGCTCACTTCCCCGACTTCCATCTTTGGGCATCGCCTAGCCGCTGATGGCTTTGAACTCGAGACCGCTGATGGTTTCGGTTTCGCCGAGGCCGAGTTGCGACCCGGTGATGTGGTGTGGCAGATACATCGTTTTAACGAGCCATTTGGCGAACATGATCTTTTTTCGACCGGGATATACAATTGGCAAACGGGTGTACGCTGGCCCACGCCTAACCAAAACGACCACCTCACGTTGCCGATCTCGGATTTGCCGTAAGCGCCATCTTTCTGCTTTCTACCTTCCCCTATGATTCCCACCGACTCTTATCTCTTGCTCAACAACCTCCGCTTTCACTATCGCGATTGGGGCGGGGCCGGTCAGCCCGTGGTCTTATTGCACGGCCTCGCCTCCAATGCGCGCATTTGGGATTTGGTCGCGCCGCAACTCAGCGCGGCGAACACCCGCGTCGTGGCGCTCGACCAACGCAGTCATGGCCTCACCGATCCGGCCGAGAGCGGCTTCGACTTCCCCAGCATCATTGGCGACTTGCAAGCATTTTTAGACGCGCTGGATTTACAGCGCCCGATCTTGGTGGGGCATAGTTGGGGCGCGAGCACTGTGTTGCAATATGCCGTGACTCGCCCGATGAAACCGCTGGCGATCATCTTGGTGGATGGTGGTTTTATGGAAATGAACGCCGTCCCCGATATGACATGGGACAAGGCTGAGGTCATGTTGCGCCCGCCCGATTTAGATGGCATGCCGCGCGAAGAATTTATGGAGAAGCTCAAGGGCTGGGCTGGGGAAATGTATTCTGCGCCCTTGGCCGAGATCGTGCTCGCCAATTTTGCGATCACGCCGGAAGACACCCTGCGGCGGCGTCTGCCGATCCCCTATCACATGCAGATCGCACGCGCATTGTATGATCAAAAAACGCTGGAACTTTACACGCGGTTGCGTTGCCCGACCCTGCTCTGCCCGGCCGTGCAACCCGAACCCCACGACGAGCGCGCCGTACAATTCATCGCCCTCAAACGCGACGGCGTGGCGCGCGCCATGCAAGCCGCACCGCAAACGCAAACGGTGTGGTTTGAAGACACGGTGCATGATATCCCCCTCCATCGCCCGAATGAGTTAGCGCAGGCGATGTTGAAATTTCTCCAAACCCTACCGGCGTGACCCTCTATCAACGAGCGCTCCGCGCCCGGCCCATTTTGATCTTGTTGGGCCTGTGGCTGTTATTTTTTTGGCGCTTCTTCACCCCTATCCCCGGTGATCGCCTCACCTATGTCAACGGCGACTTCACCCAACAATTTGTCGTCTTCCGCGATGTGGTCTATCGGAGCCTCAACGCCGGGCAGTGGCCGCTGTGGGCAGAGTGTCTCAATGCGGGTTATCCCCTGCACGCCGATCCCCAGACACAACTGTTTTACCCACCGGCGTGGCTCACCTTTGGAGCGCTCCGCTTGATGGGTTGGGGCAATTTCCCTAGCGAAGCCTTAGTGGTCGAAGTCGCGGCGCACTATTGCCTCACCTCGCTCTTTTTGTATTTATTCTTGACCTCCCTCAAGTTGCGGCAACCCGCCGCGTTGATGGGCGCGGTGACGTTTACTTATGGCGGCTATCTCACGGGTTATCCGCCTCTGCAAACGGCGGTGTTAGAAGTCAACACTTGGTTGCCACTCGCGTTGTGGCTCATCCATTTGTTTGCTGAACGCCGCCACATCCGCTATTTGGCGCTCGCCGCGCTCACTTTGGCCGTCGCGTTTTTCGCTGGGCATCCCCAGACGTTTGTGTTTGTGACTCTGCTGGCGGTGGCCTACTTGCTGTTTGAAACTCGGCAGGCGGGTTGGGCCTGGCTCAGAGCATTCGCGTTAAGCGGGGCATTGGGGGTATTACTCACGGCTTTGACCGCTATCCAATTGTTGCCGTCATTAAATTTTATTTTATTCAACTCCACCCGCGCCCAAGTTTCGTTTGCCGAGGCCGCGGCGGGGTTTCCGTTTCAAGACCTGTTGCAATTTTTTGTCACGGGCTTGGTCAGTTATTGGAACCCGCTCTATGTCGGGCTCTTGCCGTTGGCATTGGCGTTCTTCGCTTTGCGCCAACGCGCGCCCGCCATTTTGTTTTGGGCGGCGATAGCCGGGGCTAGCTTGATCGTATCCCTCGGCGCGAAAGGCATAGCCTACGATGTGGCCTATTGGTTCGTGCCGGGGCTACGCTTATTTCGGGGCTCGGAACGGTTGGCGCTCAGCGTTAGTTTCAGTTTGGCGGTGTTGGCGGCTTACGGCGCGCATGATTTTTTTGGCGCGCTCAAGCGTGACGCACGCACAATGGCGCGACGTCTGGCGTCTGTGGGGTTGATGGTCTTTGGGATCGCGCTCGCCCTCACTGCGGGCCTCTTGCTCATGGCTGAACTTAAAATCGGCGACAACCCACAGCGTGTCTTAGGCGCGGTGGCGCTAATGCTGTATACCGCTGGCCTCACCAGTGGTGTGCTTTGGATGCGGGGCAACTTCTCCACGGCGCGGCGCGGCCTAGTCTGGTTGGGGTTGGGCGTCATCGCGATAGATTTATTCGCCGCTAATCGCCCACTTAACGTCGCGCCGCCGCTAGAACAATTTCCCCACACGCCTTTGCTCGATCCAGTGCGGGCTGAAGCGTTGACCTTCTTTCGCGTGCAAGACGATGCCCGCTTGCCCGGTCACGCGGGCTGTGGCTACGGCTTTCGCGCGCTAGAGGGCATCACACCTTATAAAGTGGCGAGTTACGACCGCTTCATGGCGAACGCGCCCGAACCGGTGCGCTGGCGGTTGCTCGGTGTGCGCTATGTGTTTTCGTGGCGCTCCGATTTTGGGGCCGAGGCCAATTTTGAACCAAGCGAAATCGTGGCCGAAAGCGCGGAAAAAGACGCGAAGGGCAGTTCGACTAAAGTGTTGCGCCTCGCGTTTGAACCGCGCCGTGCTTTTCTCGTTCACCAAACCCAAAGGGTTGCCTCCGAAGCTGAACTCTATGCTGCCCTGCGCGCCCCAGAGTTTGATCCGTGGCAAACGGCGTTGTTAGCTGAAGCGGTTGAGACCGGCTCAGACGCCTCGGCGGATGAGGTGCGTATTGAATCCGATGCGCCCGGTCAACTCCATTTGCGCGTTATGACCAACGCGCCCGCCGTGTTGCTGATCAGCGAAACCTATTTTCCCGGCTGGCAAGCCTGGGTAGACGGACAACCCCTCACGCCCCTCCGCGCCGATGGAGTGTTGCTTGCTGTCCCGCTCGCGGCTGGCACGCATGCGGTTGAACTCGTCTATCGCCCTTTGCCAGTGTTGTTGGGCGGCGTGATTTCGATCCTCGCCTTACTCGTCACATTCGGTCTCGTTTTTATCCACTCTAAACTATGATCATCCTCCGCCTTGCCACCGCCGCCGACCAGCAACGCATTGTGCAACTGATTCGCGAAGCCGAGATCAACCCGATGAGTCTGAAATGGCCGAACTTCCTCTTAGCGATAGATGACGCCACGCAAGAAATTGTCGGCACGGGGCAAATAAAAACGCATGGCGATGGCAGTCGGGAACTGGCTTCGATTGCCACTACCCCTGCGTATCAAAAACGCGGCATTGCCAAGCAGATCATTCAGCACCTGCTCGAACATTCAACGGGCGTTTTGTATCTCACCTGCGTCAAGCGCATGGGGACGTTCTACGAACCCTTTGGCTTCCGCTCAATAGAAGAAGACGAAATGACGCCGTATTTTCGGCGGCTCAAAAAGATCGCGGGTGTGTTTACCTTCTTCGCCCCCGTCGATAAAAAATTATTGGTGATGAAACGCGATGGCTAATGCTCGTTGGGGGGCGCGCTTCATCCCGTTTGCCTGTTTAGGGTTGGCGGCGGGCTTACGCCTCTATCAGGTCGGCGGGCCGGCCTTGCGCGGGGATGAAGGCTTTAGCGCACGCTTTGTCACGCAACCGCTCCCCGCACTCTTGAGCGCCCTCTCCACCGGCGAACCGAATCCACCGCTCTACTGGTTGGTCTTGCGCGGATGGATGCAAGTGGCGGGTGATAGCGAACTCGCCTTGCGCTGGCCGTCAGTTTTGGCGGGTCTCCTCACAGTGGCGCTCATCTATCGTCTAATGCGCGCCTGGTGGGGACATACGCCAGCCGCTTGGGCGATGCTCTTCGTTGCGCTCAATCCGTTTTTGATCTGGTATGCCCAAGATGCGCGTGCGTATGCGCTTTTGACCACCCTTGTCTTGTGGGCGATTGAACGCACGTGGCACGCGCTGAATGAGCCGCAGACGGGGCATTGGTGGCAAGCGGGTCTGCTCTGGTGGTTGGCGCTCTTCACGCATTACTTCGCGGGTTTGCCACTGATCTTGCTCGTGGTCGCTGGGGCGCTCACCGCGCGCACGCGTCGCGTTGCGGGGCGGGGTTTGCTCTTGCTGGCGGGCATTGGCCTCGCCTATCTCCCCTGGGCGCTCTATGTCGCGCCATTATTGATCGGGCATAGCAAGGGTTGGATCGCGCCCATCACCGCGTTCGACGCCTTTTGGCGCACCGTGACGGTGATGAGCGTCGGCGTTGGTTCAGCGGGCGCGACTGAACTTTTGCGATGGTTCGGCGGCGGATTAGCCAGCGGTTTGATCGCGCTAGGGGGCTGGGTGGCGTGGCGTCTCCGCTCCTCGGCGACCACGTGGCTACTCTTGTTTGGGCCGGGCGTGCCGTTGAGTCTGTGGCTGATCTCATTGAGCCGTCCGGTGTTTGTCGAGCAATATTTTATTTTCAGCCTACCCTGCCTCATCGGGCTAGCGGCGTTGGGGCTGAGCCGTGTGCGACAGCCAGCGCTGAAGGCTTTGCTCGTCGTCATCTTGAGCTGTGTCGCCTTAGCCTCGCTCAAAAACTATTACTTCAACGATGCCTATGCCAAGAGCCACAACTGGCCCGGGGTGATGGCTTATTTAGAAGCAACTCAACGTGCGAATGAAGTGATCGTGCTCAACCTCCCCGACCCGGCGTTTTATTATTACTATCATGGCCTCTCGCCGGTCGAAGCCTCCCCCACTGACGCGCTGGAGCATGTCGGCCAACCTGCGACGATTGCGCAACTGGAACGGTTGCGCGACCGCTATGACCATATCCGCTTTTTCTTTGCGCCCAACGTGGGCTATGACCCCGATGGGTTTGTCGGCGAATGGTTGGCGATGTGTTGTGAAAAGACCAGCGACACGTTTGTATATAAACAACGGGTGCAAAGTTTTGACACCCCGCGTGGTGCATTAGCCGCGCGCCAAACCTATGGGGTTGAGTTCGCGGATGGGATCAACCTGACCGGGTATCGCGTAGTAAATAGCACCATCGCTCCGGGAGAAACGATCCACCTGACTCTTTTTTGGGAAGCGCGCGAACCCATTTCGCACGCCTACACCGTCTTTGTGCATCTCCTCGCGCCAGATGGATTCAATTTAGCCAACGCGGATAGCCCACCGCGCAATGGCACCGCACCCACCGATCACTGGCGGCCAACGGAGCCCATGGTTGACCCGCATCCCATTCAACTTACGCCGGACTTCCCGCCCGGTGTGTATCAAATTGAAATTGGTCTTTATCGAGTGGACACTGAGGAGCGTTTAATTGGCAAACTCGCTGAGGGCGCACTCACCGATCACATCGTTTTGCCAGTTGAAATTACGGTTGTTTCACCGTAAGCGTCGTCACGATTGCGCGGTTATCAGGCAAGGCAGTTTCAGCGGAGAGGAGGGGCAGGCGCTCTAAAGAAGGATATTGATACCAACCCACCGCTACTGGATATTTTCCCGACGGCGCATCAGGGGGAATGATGAGCGCGAAGCTATCTGGGATCACATCGCCAACTTGCCACTGAGAAGTGGGATAGAGCCCCTGACACGGTTGCCCATCGCGTTGGGCGATGTTCGCCGAATCAGAGAGGCCGGTGCCAATGTGGATGAAAGAAGTCACGTCACGGTCGAGGGCGGTCTCTACTTGCCAATAGAGCGTCAAAAATAAACTCTGGCCCGCCGTCAGCGTGTCGTTCGAGATCGTGTAGCCTACCAGCGTCAGCCCCGGCGCAAACGTGGCGCGGGCGGGTTGCGCCGCGATCTGCGCAGAAGTATTCGCCGGAATCTCCAGCCATGCGCTGCGCCCCATCAGCGCCGCTTCTTCCGGTTCCAACCAGAGCGGGGTCACAGTTGGGTAGGCATTTTGAAGCGAGGTCGTTGAAGCTCCATCATGTTCAGCTAAAACTAAATAAGTCGTGCGCGTGGGACGTTGCGTGGTGAGGGGTAAACACTGCCGAAAGTCTAAGCGGCGCACACGTGTCCCGGCGAAAAGATATTCAAAGGCTAAGACATCATCGCGTTTGGGAATGTATTCGACGAAGACCGCCTCCCCCGCGTTGGCACGCGCTAAAAGTTGTTGCGCGACGCGTATCGGCGTATGGGTCATGGCCGCGGCGAGGCCCGGCGTGGCGGGATAACGCCCGAAGAGATCAAAGGCGCTCAAGCCGAGGCTGAGGACGAGGCAGGTGTGCATCAAAGGCGACCAGTTGACTTGAGGCGCACGCGCGCGGATCTCCTCCCAACCCAACGCGACCAACGCCGCGACCGGCAAGGCTACGCCGCTCATCCGCTCAAATTGGGGCGCATCACTGGTGATGAGCGATGACAAACAACTGAGCGCGAGCCACAGGCTGAGATCGCGCCTGAGCCGCGACTGGCGCGCTTGGAGGCTGACTCCGATGAGGCCAAATACAAACCCAACTGATTGAAAGATGTCCAACATGGGGCGCCCCGGCAAATTGTGACGTGGGTTAAGGTCGCCCGTGACATTGAACGACAGCGCGATTAATTTCAAATTGTTGAGCAAAAAACTCAACGGTGTTTGATCGGCGACCGTCACCGCCCGCCCGCGCGCTAAGAACCATTGCGGTTCGCGGATGAAGAACGCGATGAGCGGCGCGGCGATGACCACCGCTACGCCCGCGCACAGCGCGAGGCCCATGAAGAGTGAACGGCGTTGCTCGTTGGCCGAACACCACAAAGCGTGGAGGGCTAAAACGGCAATGAGCAACGCGAGAAAGCGCCCGTTCAAATTGAGATATTGCGCCGCCCCTAACGCGACCCCAGCAACGACCCAACTCCGCCATTGCCCAGTGCGCTCCGCGCGCCGCATCTGCCACAGGCATAACAGCGTGAGCGGTTGCAAGAGCGCCGGGCCATACCCAATGCGGCTGACCAGGACGAGATAAAACAAACCAGCCAGAGTGATCGCCGTGAACGCCGCCGCGCGCCGGGTGGGGAAAAATTCTTTGAAGCACGCATACGCTAAGGGGATAGTCAGAGTTCCGGCGAGCGCGGTAACCATGCGCGAGGCGACAGGAGTGTGCAAGCCAACGGCTTGGATGCCAGCGGACAGCCATACCATCAGCGGGTGCATCCCACCCCAAAATGTGGGGTAATAAATGTAGAACTCGCCGGTTTGGAGGAGATCGCGGGCGCGCAGGTTGTACCAAATTTCATCCACCCAACCGGGCGGCGGGAGAAGCCAAATTTGATAGAGGCGCACCGCCGCCGCCCACAACGTGGCGGCCACGACCGGCGCGAACCAATTAGAAACGGGGCGCTTCATTGAGGCACATGGTTAAACTACATAGGTCTTAGAGACCTGTGTGGTTTTCGCTAGTTACACTGGGAGTGGTTTCAACACAGACCTCTCCGCTTCCGGTGGCGTTTCACCCATTTGCTGTAGCACGCCCTGCCACCACCCTGACTGACTGCGGATGAGCGTAGAAGGAATACCGCGCAGGGCGCTAGTGATGATAGCCCGTTCGACTTCGCGTAGATCACGCTGCGCCGTGTAGAGGAAGGGCGCTAGCGTTGCATATGGTGGGAAGCCGTAGGCATCTTCGCAATTTTGCAACAAGATATTAAGCGCTTCGGCTTCTGGCAAGCGCATCACTTGTGCTTCGTCGCGTTCAATGATGAACATACCACTCAGTTTCGCGGTCGTCGTTTGCGTGCTCTCGGGAACGAGCTGTTGCACAAAATACTTGGGCGGCGGGACGAGGCTTTGCACGACGGCGTTCACCGTCGCCATCGGCAAGGCCGAATGCCCTAACCAATGCGCGATTTTGCGCCCATTGCGCGAGTGAATACGGCTTTGGAACGGAAGGAAGAACCGCTCTAGCGGCGAGAGGGACTGGGCATTGATCGCCTGCACGGTGTGCGAGCTGATCGTCAGCGGTTTGGGATAGGTCCACACTTGCCCGTCTGGCGCAACCAACGTGAGGTCGTCGGAGATAAACGACGCGGTCGCCGATTTTTGGAAGCGCAAAATTTGTAATAACGTCGTGGTCTTGCCGGTGTCAGTGCGCGCTGTGATCAGATAGGCGCGGTCGTCTACTGCCAAACATGCGCCATGCACTAGCGCATAGCCCATCTCGGCAAACGTCCAGCGCAACACCGGCTCGACAATGTTGGTATACAGCACATGGGGTGAGGCCACCAATAAAGGTGAGGCCGTGATTACGATCTGGGTATCAATATCAATCCGTGTTTGAAAGCCCAGCGGCCCGAACAACTCTGAATAGAACAAACTGCGCCCCGTAGTCGTAGTGGAGCGGGGGCGCGGAAAACCAATCTGCACCTTGAGGGTAGGTTGAGCGATCGGCTCATTCGTGCGGAATGGTTCTAATTCTGGCAAGATGACCGCCGAGACCACGGTGAGTAGGCTGTGTAAGTTGTAATGGTAATGCAGTTGTTGCCGCGTGGCTGAGCCTTCCTCGGCCTCACGCCATACCCAACTCTCGGCGAAGAGGTAGCGGATGACTGTGGCGACTCCCACCGAGATCACATTGGCGAGAAGGTAGTGTAGGTTAAGTCGATCCGTTAGGAGTAGGATGAGCGGGCCCCGGATGATGAGCGTGGCGTTGTTCATGAGGATGAACTTGACGAACCGCCCCAGCCGCCCGTGGGTCTCACGCCGATCACGAAAGACCCAATATTCCGAGAGGATGAAATTCCAAACAGTCGAGCAGAGCGTGGCGATGAAGACTGATACGAGCAAGTCCACGCCCACCAAAACTTCCTGCGAAAACGCCAGCGCCGCTGAGTTAACGACCAGCCCAGACAGGCCCACCAGCGCAAAATGCGCAAAGCGCCCGGCACCGCGGTAGGCCCAGTCGCGGAAAGAGTTGAAACGATTAGGAGTCATACAAAAAACTTTCTATAGAAAATCCACCAAGGTTTCTGCGTGTTCCTTCGTAGATCACTTATTGACTGTTCACCCTCGCCCCCGTCAGTCGCACCATATCGCCCACTTCGTTCCCTTCGGCGGCAAGGCGTTGGAGGCGTACTGGCCCCGCCTCAGAATCATACGCTACACCGAGGAGGACATTGTACAGGCCGGGCGGTGTGTCGGTAGCGAGCGGCAAGCGCAGGGTTTGCAAACCAGCTTGAACCGGAAAAGCGGCATTCGCCCACAATAGGCCATCCGCAGAAGTGACATGCACAAAATAATTCAAGGCGCGGGTCGAGTTAAGTTGTGTATCGAGGCTCAGCTCAAATAGTTGACCGGGCGTCAACGTGCGCGTAGATAAGGCATACCCAGTAACTTGCACTTCGCCCGAAAAATTGACTGCGACGGTATTGAGCTCATGTGCGATGGCGCCTATGATGGATGGCCCCTCCGGCAAAGTGACACCAGCCGCGACAGGTTCGCCCTTGGCATCTAAAACGAAAGCGCGGTCATGGGTCTGCGTTTGCCACAAGCCTATTTCAAATCGCGTAGATAGCGAAGGATAAGCCGTGTCGGGGATCTCTATCAGATAGTCATCGGCGAAGAGTGCGCCGGGCGTCCACGCCGTAGTCGCGTTGCGCCCCAAACCCGGATAGGTGTCGCGTTGCGCTACTAGTATTTGGTCCGAATCAAATAGGTGAATATAGATCGAATATGGGAGTTCAGTCTGCCGCAAGGGCTCCCAATAGAGCGTGAGATAGTACAGCTCGCCCGGGCGAACAGAACGAGCGCTGAGTTGGAAGCCTCTGAGGTGCGCGACATCACCAAGTTGCACGTCGAGCGGCGCGATGTGCGCTGGGATCTGTGACAGAATTGGCGGCGGGTTGAACACGGGCGATAAGTAAAGCGGTAACGTCAGTGCTGAGAGCGTGAACATGCCCAGCGGCAACCCAACGTTAAACGCGCCCAGCCATTGTTTCGGCACAAAGGCGTGTAGGCCAAACACGAACAGGGTCATAATCGCCGCGAGCGCAGGAAACAGATACCGTCCAAAGTAGCCGCTCGAAGTCAGCGTGAGGACGGTCATCAACGCGGCGATGGTCGTGAGGCTGAGGAGGATTTTAAACAAGGCGGGCGTCGCCTCTGCCAAATCTTTGCGCCACAACCGCCACGCCAAACCCAACATGGCGCAGATGGATAGAAGTGTAAAGACCCAATAGATCCACGATGGGAAAGGCACTTCACCGCGCGCGAAGCGTCCCCAAAAACTCGTCCACGCATACGGCACCGATTGCGGCCATAGCGCGATACCTAGTGCAACAGGTTGACTGCCATACGCGGCCAAATCCACGCCTAGTCCGCTCGCTTCGCCATAGACCAGTTGATTGCGGAGATACCACCAACCGCCGGTCAACACCGTGCCAAGGGCGATTAATGCTAATCCTCCGAGCCAATGAGGCCAGGGACGTTTAGCGCGCCACGCCCACCACACCCATAGCAGACCACACGGGCCGATCAAAAACACAATG
>Ga0315912_10002007_pt1 | contig 22790 bp, 16 predicted proteins | sample VfabasoilMG_FD_204469 | JGI IMG/M metagenome (GOLD analysis project Ga0315912, IMG submission 204469) | Garden soil microbial communities collected in Santa Monica, California, United States - V. faba soil | ecosystem: Environmental > Terrestrial > Soil > Garden | place: USA: California...
TCCCGCCGCGGCCGCGACGGCCGCCAAGGGCAAGTCGGGCTGGACGCGCACGACACTGCCGAACGGACTCCAGGTGGTGGTCGTGCCCACGTCGCGGTTGCCGCTCGTGGACTTCCGGCTCGTCGCACGCGCGGGCTCGGTGAACGATCCCGCCGGCCGCGAAGGCGTGGCGCGGCTCACCGCCGAGCTGCTCACGCAGGGCGCCGGCCCGCGTGACGCCAAGCAGGTCGCGGGCGACATCGAGTTCGTGGGCGGTTCACTCGAAGCGAACGCGGGCGCCGAGCAGCTGGTCGTGAGCGGCGAGGTGCTGAAGAAGGACCTGGCCCTCGGGCTCGAAGTGTTCCGCGACGTCATCGTGTCGCCGCGCTTCGCCGCGGAGGAGTTCGATCGCAAGAAAGAGGAGACCCTCGGCCAGATCGCGTCCGACAAGAGCGAACCGTCCGTCATCGCCGAGAACGCGATGACGCGCTGGTTCTGGGGCGAGAGCGCGCTGGGCCATCCGTCTGTGGGCTGGGAAGAGAGCGTGAAGGCCATCACGCGCGACGACGTGGTCGCCTACCACCACCGCTTCATCACGCCCGAGCGCTCGGTGCTGGTCGTGGTCGGTGACGTGAACGCCGCCTCGATCGTGGAGTCGCTCAAGAAGTCTTTCGTGGGCTGGAAGAAGTCGGGTGCGGCTCCCGGCACCGATCCCTACGGCCCGGCGGCCGCGATCCAGGGCCGCACGCTGCGGGTCGTCAATAAGCCGGAGGCCACGCAGACCCAGATCCGCATGATGTGCCCGTCGGTGCCGCGCAATCACCCCGATTGGTACCCCATCCAGGTGGCCAACACGATCTGCGGCGCCGGCTTCACGTCGCGGCTCGTCAACTCGATCCGCGTCGAGCAGGGGCTCACCTACAGCATCTCGAGCCGGTTCCAGCAGAACCGCAGCGCGGGCGCGTTCCGGATCACCACGTTCACGCGCAACGAGCAGCTGAGGAAGTGCGTGGACGCCGTGCTGGCCGAGGTGAAGAAGCTGGTGGACGAAGGGCCCACCGACGCCGAGCTCGACAAGTCGCGCAATTACCTGAAGGGCCAGTTCCCGCTCGGGCTGCAGGCGCCGGACGACCTCGCCGCCGAGATCGGCAACACCGAGTTCTTCGGGCTGCCGCAGGACTTCATCGCCAGCTATCCCGACAAGATCGGCGCGGTCACGATGGACGACGTGAAGCGCGTGCTGAAGAGCTACTTCTGCACCGACGACCTGAAGATCCTCGTGGTCACGAACGGGGACATGGCGAAGAAGGCGCTGGACGGCCTGGGTGCGATCGAGGTGAAGGAGATCGATTGAGCCGCGAGGACCCGGGCGCGAGGACGGTGGGGGGCTTCCACCCGAACGTCATCGCGCTCGGGTTCACGTCGTTCTTCACGGACATCTCGAGCGAGATGCTGGTGCCGGTGATGCCGCTGTTCGTCACCGCCACGCTCGGCGCCTCACTCGCGAGCCTCGGGCTCATCGAGGGCATCGCCGAGGCCACCGCGTCGGCGCTGCGGCTGGTCTCGGGCCGCGTCTCGGACCGGATCGGCCATCGCAAGCCGTTCCTGGTCGCGGGCTATGGCCTCTCGGGTGTGTGCAAGACGGCGATGGCGTTCGTGGCCGGCTGGGGCGGCATGTTGGGCCTGCGCTTCGGCGACCGTGTCGGCAAGGCGCTGCGCAATCCGCCGCGCGACGCACTGATCGCCGACTCCACGCCGGGCCCCGGCCTGGGTGCTGCGTTCGGGCTGCACCGTGCGATGGACACTGCCGGAGCCGCCGTCGGTCCGCTGCTGGCGTGGTGGCTGCTGTCGCAGTGGTCACACCTGGGCGCGGAAGGCTACCGGCGCATCTTCATGGTCTCGGCGATCCCGGCCGCACTCGCGTTGCTGGTGCTGGCGGTGTTCGTGCACGCGCCGCGCGCCACGGCCGCCGCCCGCGCCGCGTCCGCCGCCGCCCGCGGCGTGCCGCTCGGGGACCGCTTCCGTCGCTTCGTCTCGGCGGACGTGGTGTTCCAGCTCGGCAACTCGAGCATGGCGTTTTTGCTTTTGCGCGCGCAGCACGTCGGCTTCTCCGCCGGCGAGGTGGCGCTCGTCTACCTGGGCTACAACCTGCTCGCGGCCGCGCTCTCGCTGCCGCTGGGCCGGCTCTCCGATCGCACCGGCCGCCGTCCGCTGCTGCTCGCGGGCTACCTGCTCTACGCGTTGGCGTACGGCGCGGCCGCGTTCTCGCCGACGCGCGCGGGTGCGGTGGTGGCGTTCACGCTGCTGGCGTTGCACACCGCGCTCGTGGATGGCCAGGCGCGCAGCCTGATCGCCGACCTGGTGCCGAGCGAGCGACGCGCCACCGCTTATGGCGCGTATCACGCCGCCGTGGGTGCGGCACTCCTGCCGGCGAGCCTGCTGGCCGGACTGTTCTGGGAGCACGTCGGCCCACAGGCCCCATTCGCGTTCGGCGCCACGCTGGGGCTGGCGGCCGCGGTGCTGTTCGCCGTGCTCCTGCCCGTGCGAGGGCGCGAGGAGCCGCGCATTGCCTGAGCCCTTGAACGAGTTCGAGCGCATCGCGCGCCTGGTCGCCGGCCTGCCGCGCGGCGAGGGCGTGATCGTGGGCCCCGGAGACGACGCCGCGGTGCTGCGTCCGCGCGACGGGCGCGACCTCGTGGTGACGACCGACACGTTCGTCGAAGGCCGTCACTTCCGGCGCGACGTGTTCTCGACCGAGGAAGCAGGCGCGCGACTCGCTGCGGCCAACCTCTCCGACCTCGCGGCCATGGCGGCTCTGCCGCGCTGGGCACTGGTCGCACTGGTCGCACCGCACGCCTGGGACGCCGCGGACGTGGAGCGCTTCCATCGCTCGCTCGCGACGACACTCGCGGCGGACGGCGTGGCGATCGTGGGCGGGAACCTGTCGTCGGGCGACGGACCGTTCACGGCGACGGTCACGCTGCTGGGCGAAGTGGGACGGGATGCGGCGTGGACGCGCGCGGGTGCACGCGAGGGCGACGTGCTCGCCGTGACCGGGCATCCGGGAAGCGCGGCCGCGTTCCTGTCACTCGCACTGTGGGGCAATCCGCCTTCACGCGATCGGGTGCCTCCGGCACTCGCGGCGCGCATCGTCGCACCGCCCTCGCGCGTGGCGTTCGCGCGCGCGCTCGCCGGCGAGCGGCTCGTGCGCGCGGCGGTGGACGTGAGTGACGGGCTGAGCGCCGACCTCGCCCACCTGTGCGCGGCGAGCGGCGTGGGCGCGCGGCTCGAGGCGAGCGAGCTGCCGGCGGACGAACCGCTGCGCGCGGCCGCGCGCACTCTGTCGGCGGCCGTAGGCCAGGAGCGCGGTCCATTGCCGGCCGGCGAGGGCGAGCTGCTCACCTATCTACAGATAGGGCCCGGGGACGACTATGAATTGTTGCTCGCGCTGGACCCCGCCGGCTGGGACCGCGCGGCCGCGGTCGCGCGGGAGCTCGATGTGCCGCTGTCGCGGATCGGCACATTCCTGTCCGGGCAGCGGCTCGAGATCGCGGCGCGGACCGGTGAGATTCGCCCGCTCCACCCCCATGGATGGGACCACTTCGCATCTTGAGGATGAGGATGCGTGGAGAACGCGTGCATCGGCCGGCTCGGGGCCCGCATCCGTAGAGTTGCGGAGTGACTCCACGTCAGCCGCATTGGTACGCTGCAGGCTCCATGAACCTCCGTCTCGGCCTCGCGCTCGCCCTCACGCTCGGTGTGCTCGTCGCGGCCGGATGCTCGGACCTCGGTGCACCGCTCCGGTATGCGCCACAGGCCGGGGTGTCCGCCACCGCACTCGATTTCGGCACGGTCGCCGTGGGAGGAAGTGCGACGCGCAGCGTCATCGTCACCAACTCCGGCACCGCCGACTTCTCGGGCACGGCCGGGCTGTCGTGCGCCGGCTTCTCACTCGATGCGGGCGAAGGGTCGTTCACCGTGCCTCCCGGCGGTGAGCACGAGATCGTGGTGCGCTTCCAACCCGGCGGTGAGGGTGTCTTCAACTGTGACCTCGACCTGGGCGGCGGACTCGCACCGGTCTCGCTGAGTGCACAGGCCTCGAACCAACTTCCGGGATCGCAGTGCGTGGTCATCCCCACCACGCTCGACTTCGGCCCACTCGCGCTGGGCAACAGCCGGCTGCTCGTCTTCAAGGTGAAGAATCCCGGCACCGCGCCCACCACGCTGGACGTGGTGCCCGACTGCGGCGCGTTCAGTGTGTTGGGCGGCGGCGGGCCGTCCACGTTGGCGCCCGGCGACTCGCTCGTGGTCACGGTGTCGTTCGCACCCACGGCCGGAGGGCAGGTGCAGTGTCACATCGCCACCGGCCCGGGCTGCCCGCCGGTCGCGGTGCAGGGCGCCGGCACCACCATCTCGTTCTCCACGCAGATCGCGCCCATCTTCGCATCGCGCGGCTGCACCAGCTGCCACGGCTGGACCGCCGCGAGCCAGATCGTGAACGTGACCAGTGCCGGCTATGCGCCCGCGCGCATCATCAAGCCGTTCGACCTCGCGGGCTCCGTGATGTACGGCAAGGTCACGAACTCCGGCCAGTACGGCCAGTCCATGCCGCAGGGCTCGCCGCTCATCCCGCTCGCGGAGCGCAACCGGATCCGCGACTGGATCCTCGAAGGCGCGCTCAACAATTGAGCTGCGTTACCTCCACCCCAAAGGGCAAACCGGCATGAGCCGTCCGCTGCGCTGGATCGCCGTCGCACTCGCGTTCGTCGCGGGCGCCGTGTGCCTTGCCGCGTACGACGCCGCGGCCGTGCCGCGCTACTCGGTGCGCTACGAGCAGAACTGCATGCTCTGCCACGTGAACCCGACCGGCGGCGGCATGCGCTCGGCCTACGCCGTCGAGGAGTTGGTGCCCAAGGAGCTGGCGATGTCGCCGCGCCAGCCCGAAGCACTCGCCGCACTCGACAGCAAGCTCAACAAGCACATCCGCATCGGCGCCGACTTCCGTAACCAGTTCATGCTGTTCTCGGAAGGTTCGGCGCTGGCGAGCCAGCAGGGCTTCTTCCCCATGCAGGGTGACGTGCTGCTGTCGTTCCAGCTGGATCCCAAAGGCGTGCTCTACTACAAGCGCGGCGTGTCGAACCTGAGCGAGTTCTTCTATGTCGGGCACCTGCTGCCGTGGGACGGGTACGTGAAGGGCGGACGGTTCGTGCCGCCCTACGGCTGGCGATTCGACGACCACACCATGTACGTGCGCGAGGACCTGGGCTTCGCCCCGCCCGCCAACTCCGACGCCGGCATCGAAGTGGGGCTGGTGCCGAAGTTCGGCGACTTCCACATCGCGCTCGTGAACGGCAATCGCGGCAGCACGCTCGACAACGATCGCCGGCTCGCGGTCTCGGCCACCGCATCGACGCGGTTCCACCTGGGCCCGGTGGGCGCGGTGGCCGGACTGTCCGGCTACACGCAGCCCGGGCTGGAGACCGACCTCAACATGGCGGGCGCGTTCGGCGCGCTCATCCTGGGCCCGGTCACCTGGCTGGGCCAGGCGGACCTCACCCGTCGCGACCCGTCGGTCGGCATCGCGGTGAGCGGGCTCGTCACCTCACACGAGTTGAGCGTGCTGATCCGCCAGGGGGTCGAGGCCCTCGGCACCTACGACTTCCTCGACCCCGACCGCGACCTGGAAAGCGGCGCTCGCTCGCGATTCGGACTCGGGGCCAAGGTCATGCCGCGGGCGTTCATGGCGGTCGAAGTGCTCTACCGACACACCAACGTGCAACCCGGCCGCGACCTCGCGGGCCAGGATTCCGACGAGGGCGTGTTCCAGCTTCACCTGCTGTACTGATCCCGCGCGAACGCCGCGCGGGGCTCGAGAGCGTTCCGAGAGAGGAGGTCCGATGCGGTTGCGCCTGTTGTGCCTCGCGGTGCTCGTCGCCTGCGCCGCTTCGGCACGCGCCGCGACGTACCTGGTGAAGCCGGGCAAGGGCACCGAGGTGGTGTTCACGTCCAAGGCCCCGACCGAGACGTTCGAGGGGCGCACCGACCGCATGGAGGGCCGGCTCGACGTGGATCCCTCGGCCGTGGGCGACAGCGTCACCGTGCACTTCGAAGTGGACCTCGCCTCACTCGACACCGGCAGCAAGATGCGCAACCGGCACATGCGCGAGAACCACCTCGAGACCGCGAAGTTCCCGAAGGCGGTGTTCGACGGCGCAGCCGTGCTGTCGCCCGCCGGAGCGAAGCTCGAGGCCGGCAAGGCGGTGACGTTCCAGGCCGAGGGCACGTTCACCGTGCATGGCGTGAGCCGGCGGTTGCGCTGCACGGCGGAGGTCACGCTCACCGGCGGCGCGCTCGTGTTCAAGGCGACGTTCCCGATCGCGCTGCCGGATTACGCGATCAAGCGGCCCGAGATGCTGTTCATGAAGCTGGCCGAGGTCCAGCAGGTGCGCGTGAGCGCCACGGCGACGCCGGCCGCCCCCTGACGCGACTAGCGGGCGCGCTTCTTCGCGGGACGCGCGGTCGCGGCGGTGCGGACGGCGGACGACTTGCCGGGCGCGGCGGCGACCCGCCGCTTCACACCACTGCGTGACGTGACCGTGGCGGCGGGGCGCGACACGCGGCGCACCAACTCACCGATCACACGGTTGTCGTCCAACTCGCCCATGCGGCCGAAGCGGGACTCGACCGCGAGCAGGAACTTCTTGCGCGGCAGCCCGCCCACATAGTTGGACGGCTTGCCGTCGGCGCCCAGCACGCGATGGCAGGGCACGACGATGGCGAGCGGGTTCGTGAGCACGGCCTGCGCGACCGCGCGCAGGTTGCGCGGCTGGCCCACTTCACGCGCCAGGTCCGCCACGGTGCACGTGCGCCCGTACGGCACGCGGCGCAACGCGCGCCACACCGACACGGACAGCGGATCGCCGCGCAGGTCCAGCGGCCAGTCGAGCTCCTTGCAGGTGCCCGTGAAGTACTGGTCGAGCTGGTCCGCATACGGCCGCAGCCCCAGCACGGAGGGCTCCCAAGTCTCCTCCGGCAACCCCGTTGCATGCGCGGCCAGCGTGCGCTTGAGGCTCCGGCGGTCCATGAACTCGACGTGCCGCACACCCTTGTCGGTGGACGCCAGGAACAGCAGCCCGAGCGGCGCGGGCGCGGACATCACATGGTAGACGGTGCGCATGTTGCGGAGTCTCGGCGATGCATCGGGGTGGGTCAAGGCCGGAGCGCTCCGGAGCGCCCTCCCAGGCGGGGGAGGAGTGCACCGGTGCGCGCCGCATACTCGCGCCAGGCGTCGCCGAAGTGCCCGGCGAGCAGGGTCTCCTCGTGGCGCACGCGCTGGGCCTGGAACAACACCATCACCACGAGCAGCGGCAGCGCGAGCGCACTGCCGAACGTGACCGCCGCGCCCAGGCTCGCGAGCAGCGCCCCGAGATAGCCCGGGTGGCGCACCTGCGAATACCAACCCGTGGTCTCGAGCGCGTGCTCGCGCTGGAGGGCGACCAGCGGCGAGAACCGCGCACCCAGCTGGCGCATGGCCGAGACACGGATCCAGAGACCCACGGCCGAGAGCGCGACGCCGAGCCAGCCGATCGCGTCGGGTGCGGGAAGCGGCCAGATGCGCGCGCGCCCGCCGTAGGCCGCCACGCCCGGGATCGCGAGGGGCACCAGCGCCAGTACGAGCAGCGGCAGCGGATCGCGCTCGGCGCGCGCGGTGTCGTTCGAGCGCACGGGCCGCGTGATGCTGAGTGTGAGCCCGGTGATGCCCCAGATCGCGAGCAGCGCAAGCGCGCGCGGCGACGCCAGCAGGGCGTCGAGCCCGCCCAGGCCCCAGGCCAGCAGCGCAGCCTCGAACGCGAGTGCGACGAGCGCGCGCAGCACGAGCAGCGGGAGCGGGGGGCGGCCGGACATGCGGGGCAATGTAGCCGAGATGCGTGCGCGGGGGCTATGCTCGCCCATGTGACGTCGAACCCTTTCCGGAGGCGAAGATGAACCTGTCGTTCCTTGGTCCGTTCCACCCGCAGATCGTGCACACGCCGGTGGCCCTGCTCATCTTCAGCGCGTTCTTCGCACTCGCTGCACGACTGTTCGACCGCGACTGGCTCCGGAAGACGGCGGTGCTGCTGCTGGTCATCGGCTTCGTGGGCGCGTGGTTCGCCGTGGAGTCGGGCGGCCCTGCGCACCGCGTGCCCGAGCACGAGCAGGGTGTTCCCGAAGAGGAGATCGACGAACACGCCGACCTGGGCAAGCTCACGCGCAACCTGGCGGGGGGCGCGATCTTGGCGATCGCGCTGGGCACACGCTTCACCGGCACGATCGCGAGCGCGCTGTCCGTTGTCGGGCTCCTGCTCCAGCTGGCCGCGGCCGTCGCCGTGGGTCTGGCCGGGTATGAAGGCGGCAAGCTCGTCTACGACCACGGCGCGAATGTGAAAGTGGACGGCCAGCTGGTGAAGAGCGCCGGCGCGGACTCGATCAAGGCGGAGCGAGAACACCGGCGCGCGGAGCGCGAGGAACGGGAGGCAAAGGGTCAGGGCTCGCGCTGAGCGCGCACGGCCCGCGCGCTCAATCCTCCTCGAACAGCAACTCGCGCCTGGTCCAGTCGAACGTGACCCGGCGCTTCTGCATCACGCCCGGGCCCACGATCGCGTCGCGGCGCACGCCGTGGCGCCAGAGTTCGGATGCGTCCATCGCGCCGGACCAGCCGTCGAGCTTGCCGAACGCCAGTGCGCCGAGGCTCAGCGACGGCACGCCGACCGGTGCCCACGCCGTGCCCCCGAACCATGCGCCGGCGCCGTGCATGGCCTTCGACAGTCCGCCGGGTTTCAGCCCCACCTCCTCGAAGACCTGGGCCGGTGCGCCCACGCCGGCGGCGGGCAGGCCGGTGGACAGCATCATCGCCATGCGGCGGCCGCCCTGGATCGAGCCCCACACCGTGACCTCGCCCTCGCCCCACGACTCGAACGGCACCTTGGTGGCGTTCTCGGCTCGCGCGGTCCCGAGCGGGGCCAGCTCCAGCTTGCGCCGGTCGAAGTCCATCGTGACGTCGAAGCGGCGCAGCAGGTCGAGGCCGATCACGCCTGCGATCTCCTCGGACTGCGGGTTCACCTCGAGACTGAACTTGTGGAGCGACAAGACACCGGCGGGAACACCCTCGAAGCGCACGTCGCCGATCTCGAGGCGGTTGACGGTGGCGTTTCGCACCGCCACCCGCGTGCCGCCCCAGACGGCGACGCGCTGCCCGGGCAGGAGGGCGACCTTCTGCTGTGTGGCCGCCTGCTTGTCCACGAGCAGCCCCGGCGTGCCCGTGTCCACGAGCATCAGCACCGTGGTGCCGTTGAGCTTCACGCGCACGAGCGGCGCGGGCCACACGCGCTGGAACGACGCGCTCGCCCGCTCGCCCGTCACCTTCATGGGCTCGGCACCGGCCTGGTGTTCGAGCAGCGCCTTGCGGCCCTCATCCCCGACCGCCTCGCAGAGTTGCGCCGCACCCGCCCAGTCCGCGCGTCGGAGCTTGGTCGAGTAGAGATCGGCCAGCGCCTCGGGTGAGTCGCCCGCCATCGTGAGCAGGCTCTCGGCCTGGGCCAGGCGATCGGCCCAGAGTGCCAACTTGCCGAGGCCGGCGGCAGCACCCGCGTCACCGGGCTTCAGCGTCATCACGCGCTCGAACTGCTTGCGCGCGTCCGCCACGCGGCCGACTCGCAGCAACGCCGCGCCCAGCGAATCGAGCCGCGCCGGGTCGTCAGCGTGCCCGGCCGTGTCGCGCGTGGCGTAGCGCAGCTGCATCAGCGCTTCGCGATAGGTGGCGTCCGGGGACAGCCAGTCGGCGAGCGCGATCCCGGCGGGCCACACGAACAGGGTGAGCAGGGCAACGAGTGCCCGTCGTGAGCGGATCGGCGACGAGGGATGGGACATGCGCGGGCCTCCCTGCCCGTGGCGCGCCGTCACGAAGCGAGATAGCGGCGCGTGGTCTCGTACAGCACTTCGGCTCCGATCTTGAGGCTCTGCTCGTCCACGTCGAAGCGCGGGTGATGGTGGTCGTAGGTGAGGCCGCGCGACTCGTTGCGCGAGCCGATGGCGATGAACACGCCCGGGATGCGCTCGAGGAAGCTCGAGAAGTCCTCGCCGCCCATGGTGCGGATCTCGGTGCGCAGGTTCGCCTCGCCCACCACGCTCACGGCGGCCGCACGCGCCACCGAGCACAGTGCGGCATCGTTCACGGTGGGACGGTTGCCGCGCTCGAACAGGATGTCGGCCTCGACGTCGAGCGCCGACGCCACGCCGCGCACCACGCGCTCGAACTCGCGCGGGATGCGCGCCCACAGGTCGCGGTCGAACACGCGGATGGTGCCGTTCATCCATGCCGTCTCAGGGATGATGTTGAACGCCGAGCCGGCGCGCAGCTGGGTGACGCTCACCACCAGCTCGTGGAGCGGATCGGCGTGACGGCTCGCCAGCGTCTGCAGCGCGGTCACGGCGTGCGCCAGCGCGACGACCGGGTCGCGGCCGGCATGCGGCATCGCCGCATGCGCGCCCTTGCCCTTGAACGTCACGGTGAACTCGTCCACCGCCGCCATCCACGGGCCTTCGGTGACACCCACGAGTCCGAGCGGCAGGTCCTGCCACACGTGCAGCCCGAACGTGGCATCGGCCTTGGCCCAGTCGAGCGCGCCATCCTGGATCATGGCTTCCGCTCCGCCCTTGGGGCCGCCCAACTCCTCGGCGGGCTGGAAGCACAGGACGACGTCCCCTTTCTGCTCGCGGGCCCCGGCGACGAGGCGCTTGGCCACGCCCAACAGGATGCTGGTGTGGCAGTCATGCCCGCACGCGTGCATCTTGCCGGCGTTCTGCGAGCGGTACGGGACGTCGTTCTCCTCGTGGATCGGGAGCGCGTCCATGTCGGCGCGCAGCAGCACCGTCCTGCCCGGCTTGCCGCCCTTGATGCGCGCGAGCACGCCGGTGCGGCCCACGCCGGTACGGGGCTCGAGGCCCAGGCCGCGCAGGCGCTCGGCCACCAGGCCGGAGGTGCGGACCTCCTCGAAGCCGACTTCGGGATGCGCGTGCAGGTCGCGCCGCGTGGCGATCATCTCGTCCAGGTCGGCACCGGCGAACGGCGGGGTGGCGATGCTCATGGGAGTCCTCGGTGGGCGCTGGGGACGCGGTACGGGCGCGGGTCGAACGCAGAGTGTGCCATCGCGCCCGGGCCGTGGGAAGTCCCCGCTTCTCGCGGCGCCGCGCACCGGGCGGTGTCGCGAGCTGCGCGCCGACCCGAAAGCCGGAGGGCCCGGGAGCGGCTGCTCCCGGGCCCTCCTGGCACAACCCGATGCCGGACTACTTCTTCTGCAGCATCTTCCGGCGCTCCACTTCCTTCTTGAGCACGTCGCGGTTCATGACCTTGAACTCGACACGGCGGTTCTTCGCCATGTTGAGCGCCGACGTGTTCTTCGCCACCGGGCGGACCTCGCCGTAGCCCCGCACCTGGATCTGGCTCGAGACCAGGCCCGGGAACTTGCTGACGAGGTAGTCTTTCACCGACTGCGCGCGGGATTCGGACAGCGTCTGGTTGAACGCGACCGAGCCACGCGCGTCCGTGTGCCCGCCGATCTCGATCTCGAGCTGCGGCCACTTGAGCATGATGGTGCCCACCTCATCGAGGACGGTGAAGCTCTCGGGCAGCAGCGTGGCCTTGCCGGTCTCGAAGTTCACGTTCTGGAGCCGGATCATGCCGGTGTCGAGCAACTCCGTCTCCTTCTCGGTCACCTCGATCGGGCAGCCCTCCGAGTCCACCGCGAGGCCCGCAGTCGTACCCGGGCAGCGGTCGAGCCCGTCCGGCACGCCGTCGCCGTCGGAGTCCGCCGGGCAACCGGTGGCATTGACCGTCGCACCCTTGGGGGTGCCGGGGCACTGGTCGAGGCCGTCGAAGACGCCATCGCCATCGCCGTCGCTCGGGCAGCCGTTCGCATCCACCGTGGCACCCTTCGGCGTGCCCTCGCACTGGTCCACGCCGTCGTAGACGCCGTCCGCGTCGGAATCCACCGGGCAGCCCTTGGCGTCCACCTTCGCACCCTTGGGCGTGCCGATGCACGCGTCGATACCGTCGAAGACGCCATCGCCGTCGGCGTCCGTCGGGCAGCCGGTGGCGTTGACCGTGGCGCCCTTGGGCGTGTCGGGGCACTTGTCCTTCTTGTCCGGCACGCCGTCGCCGTCGGTGTCCTTGGGCGGACCGCCGAAGCCCAATGTGAGGCCGGCCCAATACTGCTGGTCGGAATTGTTCGCCCGCGACATGTCCTTGGGCACGTTCAGCACGTTGCGCGCTTCGAGGCGCACGCCGGCCTTCTCGCCCATCGGGATGATCCAGCCCACCGCGGCCTCGAACGTGCCGTAGTGCAGGTTGTCGGGGGCCGCGTCCGAGTCGTACTGGTTGTAGCCGCCGCCGCCGGCCAGGTAGAGGTCGCCCCAGCGCGCGCCGCGCGACAGGTGCGCGAGCAGCGAGCCCGAGACGTTCAGCGACGTCACGTCGGCGCCGTTGGAACCGTTGGGGCGCGCCTCGTGCGTCATGCCGTAGGCGCCGGCCAGCTCGAGGCCGAGCGTCTCATTGAACCGGCGCTCGAGGCGCAGGCCCACGAGCGGTGCGTCCGCAAGGGAGTCCGCGGGGTAGTGCAAGTTGTTCGAGTACGTGCCGTAACCGCCGAGCACCGAGAACAACCACGGGCGGAGCGGCGGCTTGTCCGCTGCGCTCGCCTTCGTGGCGAACGAGGTCAGCAAGGCCAGTGCGATGAAGATCCTGACCAGTCTCATGGGACCACCTCCATGTGGTACGGGAACCACGGGACCGAGCCGCGGCCGGGTCGGAACGCGCGGAAGGTAGGTCCGGCCGCGGCAGACGACAAGGCCGAGGTCGGCTCGCCGGCGCCGGGCCGCGCCCGGTCGCTGGCGCGCGGCTGCGCTGGAGCCAGGGCGGGACCCGATCTTCCGGCACGGCCTCGACAGGCCCGTGTGGGATGTCCCCGCAGTTATCGGCCGGGCCCGGGCCGCATTCCAGTCCCTTCGCGCGGGCGCGACTTTCGCTCGGGAGCCCGCCGGGGCACACTGCGCGGCCACTCCCCCGAGCTTCGGCGAGGGGTGACGGAGCGCTGGGCCCCGGCTCCGCGACCGGCGCGAGGCGGGGCATAGGCGAGGGAGGGGTTCCGCATGGCGGTGCTGGAGATCCGCGAGGCTCGCAAGCGCTTCGGCGCCACCCAGGCGCTGGACGGCCTGTCGCTCTCGCTCGGCCAGGGCGAGATGCTGGGCCTGCTGGGCCCGAATGGGGCCGGCAAGACCACGCTGATCCGCGCCATCGCCGGCCGCGTGCGGCTGGACGGCGGCACCGTGTCGGTGCACGGCCGCACGCTCACCGCGGGAGCGGCCCGACCCGACCTGGGCGTGGTGCCGCAGGAGAACGCGCTCTACCCGCTGCTCACGGCACGCGAGAACCTGGAGACGTTCGGCCGGTTGAACGGCCTCGAGGACAAGCACCTGCGCGAGCGCGCGGCGTGGGCGCTGGAGTGGACCGGGCTTGCCGACCGCGCCAAGAGCGTGGTGCGCGACTTCTCGGGCGGCATGAAGCGGCGGCTGAACCTGGCCTGCGGCGTGCTGCACGAGCCCAAGCTGGTGCTCCTGGACGAGCCCACCGTGGGCGTGGACCCGCAGAGCCGCGAGAAGATCTATGACATGCTTTCCGCCCTCCGGGCGGATGGCGCCTCGCTGCTCCTCACCACGCACTACCTGGAGGAGGCCGAGGCGCGCTGCGAGCGCATCGTGGTCATCGATCACGGCCGTGCGATCGCCGCGGGCACGCTCCCCGAACTGGTGACGCAGGCCGGCCTCGCCGGCCGCGTCGTGCGTGTGCGGCTCGAGCGACCGACCGCGTCGCCGCCGGCTGGGTTCCGGACCGAGAACGAGGGCAGCATACTCGCCGCCAACATCCATGACGTGGGTGCGGAGCTGCCGGGGCTGATCACGCGACTGCAGCAGGCGGGGCTCGGCGTGCGCGACCTGGAAGTGCGCACCGCCAGCCTGCAGGCCGTGTTCCTCGAGCTCACCGGGAAGGAGTTGCGCGAATGATCCTCATGTTCGTCCGCAACTACTGGGCGCAGCTCTCGCGCGACCGCCCAGCCCAGGTGCTCGCGTTCGTGGTGCCGGTGGTGTTCTTCTCGATCTTCGCGATCATCTTCGGCGGCAAGGGCGTGGTGGACGGCACCAGTCGCGTGAACGTGGGGCTAGTGGACGAGTCCAACACCGAGCGAAGCCAGGCGATCGTCTCCGCACTCCAGGGGGATTCGAGCCTGCGCGTGCGCACGGCCACGCCGCCGAATGGCCCGGGCAAGCCCGGCACGCCGCTCACGCGTGAGGCCGCCGAGCAGATGGTGCAGCGTGGCGACATCACGGTCGCCGTGGTCCTGCCCGCGGGCGTGGAGTGGTCGCTGATGAGCTTCGCGCCGGGCGAACGCGTGAAGGCCGTGCTGCTCTACGACCCCGGCGACCCGGTGGGGGTGCGTGTGGTGGGCGGGCTGCTCCAGCGCGCGGCGATCCGCGCGCATGCTTCCGTGAGTACCAACGGTGCGCCGGCCACGTTCAACGAGATGCTGCCGCTGCCGTTCGAGGACCGCGCCGTCATGGGCCAGAAGCGCACCAGCCCGATGATCGCGTTCTATGCCGCGAGCATCGCCGTGCTGTTCATCATGTTCTCCGCCACCGCCGGCGGCGGCGGGGCGCTGATCGAGGAGAACGAGTCCGGCACGCTCGAGCGTGTGCTCACGAGCGGGTTGGGCATGAACGGCCTGCTGCTCGCCAAGTGGCTCTCGATCTCGAGCCTCTGTGTGGTGCAGATCGTGACCATGTTCGTCTGGGGCGCGGTGGTGTTCGGGCTGCCTCTGGCCTCGCACCTGATGGGGTTCGCGATCATGACCGTGTTCACCGCGGGCGCGGCCGCGGCATTCGGACTGGTGATCGCCACGCTGTCGCGCACGCGCCAGCAGCTCACGGGGCTCGCCAACCTGCTGGTGCTGGGCTTGAACGCGATCGGCGGCAGCATGTTCCCGCGCTTCCTCATGAGCGAGTCGCTGCAGAAGTTCTCGCTGGTGGGATTCAACGCCTGGGCGCTGGACGGCTACTTGAAGGTGTTCTGGCGCGAGGAACCACTGGCGTCACTGGCGCCGCAGGTGGCCGCGCTCATCTTCTTCACGCTGTTGTTCCTGTTCCTCGCCCGGCGGTTCGCGAGTCGTTGGGAGACGGCTTAGTCGCCCGCTCGCCTCAGTCGGCGGCGACGGGGTGGAAGCGAAGCGTGACGATCGCCACAGCCAGCAGCAGCGTGCCCACGCCCATCGCGGAGTAGGCCAAGAGCAGGTTGGACGCCGCACGGCCCACGAGACTCGGTTGCGAGAGCAGGAACAGGGCGGCCGCGGCGAACAGCAGCACACGCGCCACGTGCGGGGGCCGGGCGCCGGGCGCGAACACCATCGCCGCCGCGGCCCACGCGGGCAGCAACAGCACGATGAACTGCGCTTTCAGGTTGAAGCCCGTGAGCTGCACCATCGCGCAACAGCCGAGGGCAAGGTCGAGCAACAGCGTGCGCGGCGTGACGCGCGCGCGACCGGCGAACCAGACGAGCAGGTAGGCGGCCAGCAACACCACCGCGACCGCGCGGCTCACGTTCGCGAACGCTTTTGTGTCGAGCGAGGCGATGTTCACGCGACGATCGCCGTACGCCGGCTCGTCCACGAGCAGTCGTCGCAGCCCCGCATGCGGGGACTGGTCGATGACCTTGGAGCCCTGCAACACGCCGGCCGCGGCGGGGGCCACCACCTTGGCGCGCCAGTCCGCGAGTTGTCGGAACCCGGCGTCGGCTCCGGAGATCGCCAGCGGCAACAGGAGCGCGGCAGTGATGCCGGCCGCGAACGCGATGAGCCACCGCCAACGCAGCCGCAGCAGCGATGGCAGCACGAGCACGCCCGCGCTCATCTTGAGTGCCGCGGCCAGGCCGAGCGAGACGCCGCGCGTGAACGAGACGTGGCCAGGGGTCACCGCACCTCGAACGGCTGCGGACAAGAGCCACAGCAGGAACAGGTTCGCTTGCCCGAGGACCAGGTTGTCGTGCGCGAGCCCCGCCAACGGGAGCGCGGCGAGCAGCAGCGTGCGCGTCGACGGCGAGAGCCCGGCCGCACGCAGCGCAGCGAGCAGGTCGCGCACGGCGAGCGCCATGAACACCACGTTCGCCACGTACCAGCACGCCGCCGCGGCCGGCAGCGGCAGCAGCGCGAGCGTCGCCAAACCCCACGCGAACCACGGCAGGTAGACGTAACCGTGCAGTCCCGACGCGACGTCGTAGGGCGAGCGGCCCGCGAGCAGGTCGCGCGAGCCCTGCCAGTAGAGCGGGAAGTCGTTGCCGTCGCGCACCTGCTTGTGCACGGCGGTGAATCCGATGGCCACGAGCACCGCGCCCGCCAGAACCCAGCCGATCCAGCCGCGCGCGCTGCGCACGGTTCGACTCACTCCGCCGTCAGGATGAGCGGCGCGCCCTTGGTGACGACGAGCGTGTGCTCGTGGTGCGCGGAGAGCGAATGGTCGCGCGTGCGCACCGTCCAGCCGTCGTCGTCCTCGATGATGTCCCCCTCGCCGGCGGCGATGATGGGTTCGAGCGTGACCACGAGGCCGTCGGTGAGCCAACCCTTGGCCGCGGGATCGGGCCAGTTGGGCATCATCGGCTCCTCATGGATGGTGCGCCCGATGCCGTGACCCTGAAGCGGGCGCACGACCGAGTAGCCCTTGGCGGTCACTTCGTCCTCGACCACGCGGCCCACGTCGGCCACACGCGTCCCGTGGCGGATGGCACGCAGCCCCTTCTTGAACGCGGCCTGCGCGCACTCGATCAATCGCTTCGTCGTCTCACTCGTGCGCCCCACACCCACCGAGACACAGGCGTCGGCCATGTAGCCGTTCAACTCCACGGTGACGTCGAGCTTGACCAGGTCGCCTTCGGCGAGCCAGCGCTTCGCACTCGGGATGCCGTGCACGATCTCGTCGTTGACACTGATGCACGTCGCACCCGGGAAGTCGTAGACCAGTTGCGGCGCCGAGCGTGCGCCCGCCTTCTCCATGACGTCGGCCGCGACACGATCCAACTCGGCGGTGGTCACGCCGGGTGCCACCGCCGCGCGCATGGCCGCGAGTGTGTCGCGCACCACGGCTCCCGCGGCCTTCATGCCGAGCAGGTCTTCCTCGTTCTCGATCAGCATGGGGCGGCAGCCTGCACGCGAGTCGCAGTGTGCGCAAGGGAAGGGCGCAGCGGGCGAGCGACCACTCGGTTACTGGTTCAGGGAACCCTCGCGACACGCAGCCGTGCGTTCTCGCCGCCCACCTGGGCCGAGATGAAGTAGATCCCCGCAGCCGAGGCGTTTCCCGCCGCGTCACGCCCGTCCCACTCGAGTGTGCATTCCCCGGGCTCGAAGGGCCCCTCGGCCAGCGTGCGCACTTCCTTGCCCTGCACGTCGTAGACGCGCACGGCACCCACTGCTCGGCGCGGCACCGCCAGCTTGATGCTCGTCCGACCTCCGAATGGGTTGGGCCACGCCGAGCGCCACGCCAGGGACGCGATTCGCTCCGGCATCGTCACTTCGACCGGCCCCAGCCAGGTGATGCCGTTCGCACCACGCACCTGAAGCCGGTAGGCGTACGCGTGCCCCGGCTCAACCGTCTCGTCGAGGAATTCCAGTTGCCCGGATCGGTTCGGCACCAAGTCTCCGTCACCCAGCGCGACTTCGCCCTCGTTTTCGGCTTGACGGTGGATGCGCAATGCCGAGACGCTGCGAGCGTCGTTGACGACCCAGGCTAGACGGATGCCGTTGGAGACTGCTTCCCCCCGCAAATCCGAGACGGCACTGACCGCGGTGGGAGCATCCACGATGCGCGCCGCGTAGACGTCCGAGCGCGTCGGCCAGTTGCGCAGGTCGGTCCAAGCCGCGATGGCGTAGTCATCACCGGCTGCGATCGCGATCCGGTCGCCGATCAGTGAGCCGGGAACAAAGTGGAACTGAGGCTCCTCCACGCCCATCCACATGCTTGGCTGCGATGACAGCTTGAGGTCGGGCCCGAAGGTGACCCCGCCGTCGTTGGAAACTGCCGCATACGCATGCACGTCATTGCCGCCCGAACTCCCGCGCCGGTCGTACCATGCCACGTAAACATTGCCGCGCTCGTCCACGGCCACGTTCGGCTGGTGCTGATCCACGCCTGGCGAGTCATGGTTTACGCGGAGCTTGTCGGACCAGGTCTGACCACCGTCGGTGGAGCGCACGAGCACGACGTCGCGCATGTCGCGCGATGCAGAGGCGGGCGTGGGCAGGTAGCGCCGCAGCCGAAATGCGAAACTGATAGATGAGCTGGTCGGCGGGTCGATGCGAAGGTAATACCGCCCAGTATACGGCAAGCTCAAGATGATCGGCGCGGTGCTACCTGACCCGGGATTCGTGGAAGTAAGGTACGACACCTGCGAGACCACCCTCTCCCCGCCTGGGAGTTCCCAAATGAGCACGATCGCCTTCTGGAAGGGGGTTGCCGTCCCGTCGATCCATATGGTCTGGCCAGCAGCTCCGTCGAATGCGAAGTATCGCGCCCTATTTGACTGATGTATCTCGTCCATCGACCCAGTGACGTCACAGTCGAGCGGTAGGAGCTTTGCTGTGTCGAACGAGACGTTCGAGTTGTCGCTCAGGTGCGTACTCGTCGCCGGAGCGAGATCCCCCTCGGCGTACTCTGCCCAGACCACGTAGAGGTTTCCGTGCGTCGGCATGCTGGACCGGTCCACAGCCAGTGCAGGAAAGTTAGGAGCCAACCTTGCCTTCTGGTAGAGGGGGTAGGCTGGGTCACCTTCGATGCTGAAGCTGCGGTGCCACCCGAACGGCGGCGTGCCGAGATTGTCCTGTACCAAAGCTACCACGCCTGGAAACCCGAACGTCGCTCCATGATCTGCTGACCTGCGATGGAAGACCTGACTGGATTGTAAGTCGACGTAGGTCAGCGACACACTCCCATCACTGTCGACCGCCAGGCTCGGCCCCAAGCTCGTGGCGTTACTAGCGTGCGCCGCGGGAGCCCAACTGGCTCCACCGTCCAGCGAGCGGGTGAGAGTGACGTAAGACTGATTGATGAAGACATCATGGACTTCGCTGGCCGCGAGATAGACTGCGCTTCCGTCGGGCTCACACACGAGCGTCGGCGTCATCTTGACTGCCTGTGCATATGACAGCACCTGCTGCAGCGCAGACCAAAGCGTCGGAGCGGTCCCGGATCCACGCATGTATCGTACGGGCCCGTTGCCCGTCACGAAGTGCGTGTTACCCAACAGATCTAGACACGAGGCGGTGCGTTGGCTGATGCTCTCATCCTGATCCGTGATTGGGAAGCCTGATTGGTTCAGCCAAGTTGTACCACGATCCACAGACTGTGCATGCCCGACCCCGATGCGCGGAGCCTCGATGTAGCTCAACCAGTTCGCGAACACTCTCGCCCGCATCGCGGACAGGTTCGGGAACCCCTGCACGAGAGTCTGGCCTGTGGAGATGCGTTGTTCGGGGAGCACCAACTGCGCTTGGGCCAACGGTGCCCGCCAAAGCGAAACCAGTACGCAAATAGACCAAAAAATCGCGATCGTGGCGTGTGGCAAGCGCGGTGCGAGGCCCGATCGCGCTTGATCCAGAGCGCTCGCCATCACGGCAGTACCACTGCCTTCTGGCGCAACTCACGTCCGGCCGCCGTGAGCCGGTAGGTGTAGACGCCCGGGGCCACTCGGCGGCCGCGGCTTGAGCGCAGATCCCACTCGACCCTGTGAGTCCCTCTTTCATACTTGGCTAAGAACTCTCGCACGCGCCTTCCCTGCGCGTCGAAGATCTCCAGCCGTGCCACTCCGGCCTGCGGCAGCGAGAACTCTAGCGTAGTCCCGTGCGTGCTGGGATTGGGACGCGGGTGGCGCAGCGCGAGCGCGATGGCCGGCGTCGCACTGCCTTGGGTCGGAGGCTGACCGCGGTTCGCTTGCGCCTGTCGCGGTGAGACCGTTTGGCCTGTCAGTTCAAGGAACACCGATGCAATCGCGCCCTCGGCTCTCGCCGGCACCTCGAACTCAAGATGCAGCGAGTCCAGTTCTACGAGCCAGGCCGACTGGTCGTCCTGGCCGAGCATCAACGACGTTAGGTCCCCGGCGGCCGTGTTCCGCGCGAGCGTCGGTTTCACCGCCGTCACGGTGGGCGTGGCCTGGACTGGAGTCAGGCTCCAGAGGCCGGTGAGTTCTGCACTCGCCGTGAATACAAGCCGCGCACGCGCTCCCGTGAGGCCCGAAACTGCTACTCGGTCGGTCCGATGCCGCAGGCTCGCTCGCCCGGCCGCGGCCCATTCGCCGCCGGCCTCTGCCACGAGCACCTCGAACGCGAACCCCTCCCCCGGGCCACGGCCGCCCACGGAGCGACCCTCCGCCACTAGCACCGAGCCCGGGCTCTCGCCGAGGTCCACCTCCAGCGTGTCGCCGGGTACTAGGAGCAGCGGCCGCCCGTCGGAAGAGCGGAGCGTCGCGTCGTAGGTCGCGCCCGGGCGAAGCTGTGCGCTCGCGATGGGGGCGGTCCCGCCGACGATCACCGTGCCCCCGCCTGCGACTACCGCCTCGTGCTCGGCAGCGTGCTCGACGATGAGCAGCCTCGCACGGTCCACCGCGGTGCCGATTCCGGCGTGCGTGCGGAACCACAGCCGCTGAGACCCGCTCGAAAGCGATGTCGGGAGCCGAAGCGCATCCGTGCGCACACTGCCGGTCGGACCGGCGTCCAACAACGAGTTCTCGAATGTGACGCCAGTCGAGGGACCACGCAGTGCATGCGGACCTGCGATTCGCCCCGCCGAGAAGTAACCGCCATCGCCTCCGCCGCCGGCGAACGAGCCTCCCTCGCACTCCCAGCCCTCCTGGGTCCAGATGAGTGCGGCGTTGCTCAGGTACGACCACTGGTTCTTGTCATCCAGTGTGCGCAGACGGAACCAGTATTTCGTGTTTGGCGAGAGACCCACCACCTGTGCCGTGCCCGCGCCGCCCGGTGTGCCGGGTGTCACCGGGCTCGAGAGCGATGCGGTCGTCCAGCCCGAGGCCCAGTCGCTCGTGTCCGGATTGCTCGAGGAGACCTTGTAGCGCAGGTCGTAGCTGATGGCACTGCCGGAGGCGGCCAGAGTCCCGTCGTCGGCGGGCTCGGTCCAGGAGAGCTCGCCTGAGTTCTGATCGCCGTGCGGGCAGCCTTCCAGGTCCCCGACTATCGCCGGTCTCAAGACGTCAGCCGAGTCAAGTCCGAGGCTCCCGAGTTCCGTGCGCGTCCAGCGCGCGATGGACGGCACGCGTGGCGCGTCGGCCGCTACGCTGTCGATGACGAACAGCAAGTGGTCCCCGGGCTGGGCAATGTAGGCATCGGCTGGCGCCTGCACGAGTAGCCGGGTGGGGTTGCTGGCGACCGTGAATGCCATTGGAACGTAGCGTTGGTTCTGGTCGAACCCGTGTGTCACGGCTCCCGGCCGCATGAGTGCCACGCTCTTGATGTGTGCGGCGCGAGCATCGTTCGTGAGCGTGATCGTGAACGTGCGGCCGAGAGTCAGAACGGCCGGGGCTTCCTCCACCCGAGGTCTCACGGCATAGTTCCCGTAGGAATCGAACAGATACGCCGGCTCGTAGACGCTCGTCGTGGTCTGGTCGGGGTTCTCTCCGGCGTGCCCCTCGCCACCCGCGGTCAGCACCCTTGCGTCAGGCAGTAGGATTGCCGTCGAGTGGTAGTTGCGCTTGCGGGGGTCGAGCTGAAGTTGCTCGTTGTCGACCGGATCGGTGCTACTCCACCTGCCTGCAGAGACCATCCAGAGCCTGGGCTCCCGAACGGATTGCGACAGCCCTGACTGCCCGTGTCCCCCTGTTGCCAAGATATCTCCTGTCGGCAGGAGCGTGAGGTTGTGATGCCTGCGTGGTTGCAGTTCGTGCTTAGTTTCGGCTGGCTCGTATAGGACCCAGGTTTCCGTCCCATTCGGGCTGATGGCCACCGTCTCCGTCCGGCCGTTCACGGACGACTCGTCGCTCAACCCCGTGAACCCCACCGCGCGCAACAGCTTGCCGGGGCGGTACATGACCGCGGAACCGAAGAGATACGGATCTGACCTGCTGTCGTTCACGTCCGTCCAATGCTTCGAGGACAGATCGAAGAACCTGCGATAGGGCGGGGTCACGTCTGAGTGCGGGGCCGGCCCGGCGTTGAACAACCGCCCGTCGGGCAGCTGGAACATGAATGGGTAGTCTGCAATCGGCCGCTCACTGTCCGCGTCATCTTGCAGCGTCAACGTCTGCCACTGTCCTGGCAACGCTGGACAGCCGAGGCCTGCGCCGGATGAGTCGCTGCCGTTGAACAGCTCCAGACTGCGGGTGATGCGACCGTCCCCTTCGGGCGAGGACAGAAACCTCATTCCTGCCACGCCGGGAGGCGGCGCGTGTAAGTTTCGCAATGGAGGCTGGCGCCAGGCCCCACCATACGAGGTAACCGAATGCACCCAGACCTCGTTGGTGAAGCCATCCGCCTGTGCCGAGCCGTTGGTATCGCCACCCACCACGGTGACCTGCGATGCATCCACGTTGTAGCTCATCGCCGATCGCGTGCGCGCCGAGGGGCCCCCTGCGCCGCTGGGGATCATCTTCCAAGCATAGTCGTCCAGTTGGCTGTCCAGCGTGTCGGGGCGCTCGAGATACCATAGGTCTGGGTCCACCAGGTCGCCGGCAGCGTTTT
>Ga0315912_10002008_pt1 | contig 22782 bp, 10 predicted proteins | sample VfabasoilMG_FD_204469 | JGI IMG/M metagenome (GOLD analysis project Ga0315912, IMG submission 204469) | Garden soil microbial communities collected in Santa Monica, California, United States - V. faba soil | ecosystem: Environmental > Terrestrial > Soil > Garden | place: USA: California...
ACCGCGACTGACGAAATAGATCTCCCCATCACCTCCACTTTGGATGGCGACCAGTGTTTGCTGCTCCTGATTCGCGTTCGTCTCTTCCTCCACGCTGCCGCTCATCACAATCTCATCCGCGTCCTTGTCGTACGAGAACACCCGTGTTCCTCCGTACAAGTCGGAAAAGAAGTACGTGCCACGTAGCCCTGGAATAGCACTGCCGCGATACACCACCCCACCGATGACAGCACCGCTCCCACCGTCATGGGCGTAGTCGAGCACCGGTCCACGGTAGGCGGCCGGTTCCGTGCAGGATTGGACCAAGCAATCGTCCCCCTCCAGAACTGGCCAGCCGTAATTGTGATGCCCGGAGCCCGCAGGTTCGACATTCACCTCCTCCCAGTCAAAGTGCCCGACATCCCCGATATAGATGTCGCCTGTGCATGGGTCCATGTTGGTCCGGTAGGGGTTGCGCAAGCCGTAGCTCCAAATTTCTGGAGCCACATTGGCCGTGGTATCCGCCATGTTACCAGGCGGAATCGAATACGGCTCGTCGCCAGCCGCGAGTGGATTGATGCGCAGCAGCTTGCCGCGCAGCGAGTTGAGATTTTGTGAGTTGTTTGCGAACTCGCCTGGACCACGGCCGGCGCCATCGCCCAAGGCGATGAACAGCTCATCGTTCATGCCAAAGAGGATGCTGCCTCCGTTGTGATAGCCCAGGTATTCTCCAGTTCTATCCGTGTCGACGGACAAGATGATGCGCTCCGAACCCTGCTCAGCGACATTGGGGTCGGAGGCGCTCACATGGTACTCAGCAACGATGTTGGCTTGATCGGGATGACCGCTGACCCCTTTTGCACTGTAGTGCACGTAAAATAGCCCATTTTCTGCGTATTTTGGATGAAACGCGAGCCCCAAGAGGCCCTGTTCCCACGGGTCCATGGACACCTTGGCAGTGATATCGAGAAAGGCGTTGGGCTTGACTACACCCGCTTCGACGATCTTGATCTTGCCCGCCTGCTCGAGGACAAAGAGTCGACTTGTATCATCGGGCGCGTGGGTCAGATAGATAGGAAGGTCCAACCCGCTGGTGACGTACGGGGTCAGCTGAAGTTCGGGGACAGCGCCCTCTGGCTCATCGCAGTTGTAGTGTGCGGTCCCAGAGAGCAGGCCGACGGAATGACTCACTCCGCCACTGCCACCACCACTGCCTTCAGTGGTCCCCCCCGTTCCAGCGGCCGTTCCACCGCTGCCCGCGCTGCCGCCCGTCGCGTGGTCCCCGCCGCTACCCACACTGCCACCGACACCCGATCCACCGGTTGCGTCAGCAGTGCCGCCCACTCCACCCGCCCCTGCTGCGCCACCACTGCCCGAAGGAGTCAGCCCTGGATCCGCAGTGGAGCACGCCAGACCAAGACCAAGAGCAAGAGCAGCGAGCGATGTGATGGCCAACCGACGGACTGGGTTCGGACTCTGACTGATATTTTTCATGTTCTGCGTATCCATGGGGAGTTATTTCTCCCCCTCTATATGTAAATATTCATTCAGACGGTAGATATATTCTTTTGTGGCGGAATTATTCTGGTATTGTGGGAAAATGAAACCGTCCCACATTGGTTGGATAGGTCTGCTTCTCTCGCACATCGCCGGCTGCTCGCCGGGCCCCACATCCGCGTCCGGCCCGGCCACCGGTGGACAGCTGAGTGCGAGTGGGGGAGGTGCCAGCGCTAGTGACGCTGCCGGTGGTGACGCTACCGGTGGTGACGCTGCCGGTGGTGGCCCCAGCGGTGCGGGAGGCGAGCAGCTGAGCAGCGGTGGAACCGGTTTAGGTAGCGGCGGCGACGAGACGATGGGTAGCGGCGGAGGTACACCAATTGAAACGCTTGAGGATGGTTCACCGCTCTTGCTGTCGCAAACGGGCCTCTATGCGTCAGACATGACCACGCTCGCACCGGGCGTTCGTCCATTTGAACCGCGCTTCGCCTTGTGGTCCGACCAGGCAACCAAGCGGCGCTGGATCTGGTTGCCCGACGGTGAACAAATCGACACGACGGACATGGACTACTGGGTCTTCCCCACGGGAACTCGAGTCTTCAAGGAGTTCAATCGAAGCGGCGTTCGCGTCGAGACGCGCATGATGACCAAGCGCGAACGCGGTGGTTGGCAACGGGTTGCCTACATGTGGCGGATCGACCAGAACGAGGCCGACGCCGTTGTAGAAGGCGTTGAGAATGCCAGCGGAACTGACCATGACATTCCCAGTCAGGAGGACTGCGGGACGTGCCATTTCCGGACTCCCGACAAGGTACTGGGCTTCTCCGCTCTGCAGTTAGCGTGGGACAACCCAGATCCCGAGGCCTGGAGCCTGACCAAGCTGGTCGAGGCGGGCAAACTCACAACAGCGCCGCCCTCGCTCGTGCTCCCCGGAGATGACACAGCAAAGGCCGCTCTCGGCTACATGCACGCCAATTGCGGGCACTGCCACAATCCCCAGTCCAGCGTCACCACGCGCGTCACGGTTTCGTTCTGGCTCAGCACTTCGCTGCTCGGCAGCGTCGAGGAAACCCCGACCTACACCTCCGCGGTCTGCCGACCCATCGAGCTGGAGGAAGGCAGTGTCGAGGGGGTCGACCTGATCATCGATCCGGGCTCCACGCAAACGAGCGCGGTCTATCGACGCATGGACACGCGGGGCGAGCAGTTCTCGATGCCGCCGCTGGGTACGGAACTCGTGGACACGACTGGCCGGGACGCGATCGGCGCGTGGATCCAAGCGCTCAGTGCGACATCCTGCAGCCAATGAACCTCTATTTAGATGTGTAGCCGAAAACAGCAGCTTACGCCGTGCTAGTGCACTGCTCGAGCGGCAACTGTGAATCGAGCGGCCGTTGCTGCTCGATCGGCAACTGTGGGGATTGTCGCGCAATGCGCCAGGCCTCCACTGGCCACACGCACCAAGCTTCACGATGCAAAAACCACAGGCTGGGTGGATGATTCATGAGCAGCGTGCGTTCCCCTTGGGTGAGCCCAGCAGGGCCAAGTCGAAGCGCGCGTCCGCACAGTTCGCTCAGGATATCTTCGGCGGCGGGACGGGTTGTGTTTTTCATCGTGATGCGTTTGACATGCGTCTCGAGCAGGACAGGGTCGAGCACCAAGTCGCGAAAACGCCCCGTGGCATCGCTCGTCGTTACAGCCAAAAATTCCTCGCTGCTCTGCAGCACCGGATCCGGCTCCCTTTCGCTGGGGACGAGCAACAGACCACAACGGCGCAGCAAGATCCCCAGTCGTTCACTCGACAGGGACAGCGAAGTGGGAATGGCAAGCAGTAGGGCTCCCCAGACTGGAGCGAGCCACCACAAAAGTTGGGGCGAAAACCGCATCAACCAAGCCGCCAGCAGGGCACCAAGCAGTGTTGCTCCAAGCTCTGTGCGTACGGTATCCACGAGGCCCGCGCTCGCCTGCCGCGCCTGGCTCGTCCATCGCGTAGCCCGACCAGCAAGAATGGACAGGATGATGCGCGTGTGGTGGTAGAGCAGGATGGGCGCGAGCAAGCTGCTTACGACAAATTCAAAGGCCGTCGACGCCAAAAGGCCCAGCGCGCCGCCATGCGCGCGGCGGACGCTCGGCTCAGTGAGCGCAGCAACCATGCCAAGTAGGCGCGGAGTCATCAGCAGGAAAGCGGTGACTGCCAAAAAAACGCTGGTGTGGGCGACGCTCAGCACGCCGCGTTGGGTGAGAACGACGCCCACTAGCAAAAATGCCGCCCAGGCAGGCGCGGCCAAATACGCAGCGGCACCGATGAACAAGTGCAGGCGGCTCATCCCCACCAGCCCCGGTGCAAGTACTATCCGCAGGTGTTGGAGATTGCCCTGGCACCAACGGCGGTCCCGTTTGATGTATTCACCCAAAGTGGGTGGCAACCCTTCGTAACTCTGCGTCAAGTCACTGGCCGCGCGCACCTGCCAGCCACCGCGGCACAACAAAGCTGCCTCGACGAAATCATGGCTGAGAAAGTGGCCCCCAAACGGCGGCGGACCAGCCAAGAGCGGCAACGAACAGCATTCCATGAACGCGCGGGTGCGGATGACGGCGTTGTGACCATAGTAGTTACCGTGAGGGCCAGAACATCCGGCAAGCCCGCGCAAGAACAGCGGCCCCGCTACGCTCGTCGACCACTGTAGCGCTCGCGCGAGCAGCGTCTCTCCGCCCACCTGGACAATGGGCGCCTGCAACAAACCCAGTCGCGGCTTTTTGTGCATGCGCCGCACCAACTCGACCATGGTCTTACCGGCCATGATGCTGTCAGCATCCAGAACGATCACATAGGTATAACGCTTGCCAAAACGCTCGAAAAACTCGGACAAATTTCCGGATTTTTGCCGCACATTGTTGGCTCGTCGCCGGTAGTAGACGGGGTTTGTCGTCTCCGACCCAAACGTGATGCGCCGAAATGCTCGCTCTTCGTCCGCTGCACAGGTTGGGTCCTGGGAGTCACTGAGCACAAAGAATTCAAATTGCTCTCCGCCCGGACATGCGCGCAGCGAGCTGCGCATGGCGGCAACGTTGGCAAACACGCGCGCGGCATCCTCATGATAGATCGGCAGGATGATGGCGGAGCGCGGTAGCGACGAAGCGTCGTCGTCGCGGGTCACCTTATCCTGGGCCGCATCTTGCGCCGCTGCGGCGCGCGCCGACCGCCGCTCACGTACGAGTTCGAAGAATCCCCGACTAGCGATCCAACAGCCCAGAGCGGTCTGGCAAAACAGGGAGGCAAACAACCCGAGCCAAAGGCTCCCGCCCGCTCCGATCGGGCCCTTGATACTTGCCATGAGTCCGCAGACGGCAAGCACCGTGAATGAGAGCGCAGGCAACAGGCCACGCAACCATGGGGGCATCTTGGGACGATGCAGACGCTGTTTCTTGAACCGGGCCGTCTGCGGCAACTGCCCGGAGACAGGGTCCCCGTAGGCGTGGATCTGCGCCCGGACCAGCCCCGGATCAGCCATGAACAAGTGGGGCTTGTCGCTCAGAAAGGTGCGTAGCCAAAGTGGGTGCGGAGCGCCGTCCAAGTTGGCGAACACGTCCTCCTTCCAGGCAGTGATACGACGCTGCGCTTCCCGGACTGCCCCCTCGGCGAGACGCTCGGCGTTGTCGACGCGCTCACCCTGTGAGCTGAAGCTGGCTGCCGCGCACTCGCGGGCAAAAGCCTCAATTTGCGCTGGGGCGTTCAAGCCGAGGACCTTGAGGTACTCGGCCACGCGGCGCAGCGCCGGACCATGGGAGCGCGGTGCACGGTCGCGCACATGACTGGACTGATCGGATGGGGAGGAAGCGGACTCGGATACTGGGTCCGGTTCTTTAACAAGAGCGAGTCGCGAGGGGACAACGACCATTGAGATGACTCCAGATGTGGACGGGCTGCTCACGGGCCGACTACGGACCCAGTGCGCGCCCCGGCAGCCAACCGTGGCGCCAGCAAATGTAGGGAAAGCACACGCTGTGCCGAGAAAGGCCATCCGCGAAAAAACGCGCTGCATCCTCGCGCCCAACCGGCCTTCCTTATGCGTTGTGCTCCCGGCGCGTTGACCAAACCGGCGAGAATCAGGCCACAACGCGGCCTCATCCGTGGCGAAAATGTCGGACGTGAGGCTGAAAACGGCGGGGGGGTCGCCATGGGCACGCCGATGATATGTGCTACTTTGGCGCCCTAGGCAAGCAACGGACGCAGATGGTCCCCGTTAGTGCGTGATGTCAGATACTTCAGTCGCCTCGCTTTCAGGATTTTCCAGGCTCGGTGGCCGCTCTCTGGACATCGCCGCACGCAGCCTTTTTGAAAACGAGACCCTTCACGGCACCGTGGCAAGTGTGGTCGCCCTGGGTGCATTGTCCCATCACTGGAATGGATTATTTCAGTATGCTGCGATTCGAATAGGGGCAGAACGGGCGACCTCGCTCTTGCTCGAGTTGCGGGCGTGGAACGATCAACTCTCCTCGGACCCGCCCGGTGAGGGCCAACGCGTGCGGCCGGGGGAACGGCTGTATCAAAGGTTGCGCCAGCTGATGGCTTCGGAGTCATTCCGCTCGCTGGCGCACGACGCGCCCGAATGGTGGGTTCCAGCGGAAGAACGCTTGGCCAGCTGCGTCGTTCGGCTCCGCCAGGCACTTTCCGTAGAAGAGTTCGAATCGTTAGAGCTATGTTATTGTCGCGGCTTGGAGCCGGACGAAATTTCCAATGTGCTCGGCATCACGCGCGAAGAAAGCGCTCAGCGGCTGACCCGGGGCAACAAAGTAGCCGACCGTGTCATTGGCCTGCGCGACCAGCGACAACGCGTCACGCGCGAGCGCTTGCTTCTCCAGGCTTTCGTGCTGGATCCGCGACGAACCAAGGGACCAAACAAGCCTGCTCATCAGCCAGTGCTGAGCCCGGGAACCGTAGTCCACGGTCGTTATGAAGTGGAGGCCCTTCTGGGGGCCGGTGCATTTGCCGACGTGTATCGCGCGCGTGATCGCGATGTCACCGGGCATGTCGTTGCGCTCAAGATTCTACGTCGCCCAGCAGTCGAGGCCCAAGCCGTTCGGTCCGCGCTGCGCGAATTGCAACTCATCGCGAGCGTATTTCATCCGTCAGTGGTGCAGCTCAAGGACCACGGCTGGTTCGATGGTCGTTTGTGGTTCGTGATGCCGCTGTACCGCGGCGAAACATTGGCCCAACGTCTGGGGCGCGGCCCATTGCCCAGGCGAGAAGCACGCGAGGTGTTCGAGGTGCTGGCTGAGGCCTTGGCGACCATGCACCGGGTCGGAGTACGCCACCAAGACATCAAGCCGGAGAACGTGTTTTTGGCCAACATTGGCCACGACGCCGAGGGCAGCGGACGCGTACTGCCCGTACTGCTTGATCTCGGCGTGGCGGCCAAGGATGTAGAGCTGATCTTGGCCGGGACTCCCGCGTATTTTGCGCCGGAAGTCGCCGCTCGCTTCAGCGGCATGCCGGATCCTCCCACGGTGGGCCCGAAAGCCGATGTGTTCTCCCTCGCCTTGACCCTGCGCGACACCCTCGACCCCACCCCACGCGACCACGTCGCTGCTGGCGCAGTCGACGCCTTCGTGTCCTTCCGAGCTCGCGTCAGCCCTAGTCCACCGTGGCGCCGTGATTTACGTGACCTTGCGCCCGTGTTCGAACGCTGGCTGCACCTCACGCCTGACCTGCGGCCCACCGCGGAAGAATTTCGTCAGCAACTGCGCGTGCTCACCCGCCCAGAGGAACTCCGCAAGCGTCGCGCCAGCTTGTTGCGTTGGCTCTTGCCCAGCGCGCTCGCCCTCCTCACTCTGTTTTCGTCCGTTGTATATCTATTGTCCAAGGAGGCCAGCTTGAGCAACCGTGAGGCTCGCGCTGCGCAAGCCCGCGCCACACAAGCCTCGGAACGCGCCGCAAGTATGCACGCCAGCCTGGAGGCCGAGGAGGCCATGCGGCGCCAACTGGAAGCGGAAGTCGCCAGTATGGAGCGAAAGTATCAAAGCTCTCGGCTGACGCGTGAGCAATTGGCGGCGCGCTTGGCCTCCGTCGAAGGCGAAGCAAAGGTACTCGATGAGCGCCAGGAGCGTCAGTTGAGCAAACTACGCCGCGAAAACGCACAACTGACCGCTGCTCACGAGCTATATCAAAACGCCCTATCCACGGCAGAGGCGTTGCGCGACCGCCGAGATGACTTGGCGCGCGAACTCGACCGTACCAAGGCCAGCCTAGAAGATGAGCGTACCGCGCATTCCAATCTAGAAACCAAGCTCCACTACCTTGAACTGCAGCTGGCATCCGCAAAGCAAGTCATCAACGTCACGCGGGCCCAGATTGGCCAACTGGTGGAACTGGCGGACGGCGACGGAGTGACGAGCGCACCGTCGTCGAGCACGTCACATGTAAAATCATCGGACGCACCGCGCTGATCGTGGCGACACGCCCCAGCTCATCCTAGGCAATTGTTCGGGTTTGTGCTGCTTCGCCCCACGACTGCCTGAGAATTACAGCCGGATGCAGCGCGTCACGACTTGGCATCCCCTGTGCAACGTCGGGTCCTCAGCAACCCTGTGTTCAAGCCCTGCCACAACCGGCCACTTGGACCTTTGACACAAGAAGGAACAGAAAAATGCACACAAATAACCAATCAAACGGGGAAAAGAAAGATGTCGACTATCTCAACTCGTTCTTGCGCGGTGAGCTCGCCGCCGTAGAAACCTACGATCAGGCGCTCAATAAGATCGACGACGTGCAGATCGAGCAGCCGCTGCGTGATGTGCGTGCATCTCACGACCGCCGCGTGGACCTGCTGCGCGAGCGCATTTTGGGCCTCGGCGGGGAACCTGTCTCGAGCTCCGGAATTTGGGGAGGGATCGCCAAGTTGGTCCAAGGTAGCGCAAACGCTTTTGGTGTGTCCCCCGCCATCGCTGCGCTCGAAGAGGGTGAAGATCGTGGTCGCGATGACTATCGCGCTGACTTGCAGGAACTCTCACCCGAGACACAAACATTCGTCTCCAAGACCATCCTGCCCGAGCAAATGCGCACACACGACGTGGTGAGCACGCTCAAACGTCAGGTGAAAGCACGCACGTTCAGCTAAAACTTGCGTGAGTTCGTCGGCGCACAAAAGCCCCGCCCGCACGGCGGGGCTTTGTGCGTTTGACCTTTTCATGAGGCTATTTGCCGCAAGCCTGCGCTGCTTCGCGCGGGCTTTCACGGACATTCTAACGATCCACCTTGGCACCAAGCTTGCTACAGGAAGTATCATGGCAAAAGCATCATTCAAAATGGGTTGGTTGGGGTTAGCACTCTTGGGTGCCACAGTGAGTTGTGATGACACACAAGACGCAACCAAGATACGCGCTGAGGAAGCCGAGCGTGAAGCACGGCAGGAGCTGAACGAGGTCAAGGATGAGCTGCGCGAGGCGCGCGAAGAGATCCGTATCTTGAGCGCCAAGGCAAATGCCAAGACCCAGGACCTCGCTCAGGATGCGAAGACAGGGGTGAATGAGGCCGCCGCAGATGCTCAGAAGAAACTCAACGAGAGTGCGCGCGCGGTCGAGGAAAAGGTCGATCAGGTCGACAAGGCCGTCGCCCGTTCCATTCGCGGTGAGGACGAAGGCAAGGCCGGCAAAGACTAGACCGCATCTGAGAGGGCGCGCGTCCTTAAGGTGCGTTGGCATGAACCCTGCTTTTCAGCAGGCATGAAGACGTTCTTGTGTCGTTGCGGCAATCGGCTGTTTTTTGACAATACTCAATGCCTGAAATGCAATCGTGAGGTCGCTTTTTCTCTGGACGGAGCGCAGCTGCGCACGCTCGACGATGTTCGCAAGTCAAAGAAGTCGCCCGAACATCCCTGCGCTAACTACGGAAGCGGCCTGTGCAACTGGCTTTCAGACACGAAAAATAGCTTGTGTTTGGCTTGCCGCCTCAATGTGGAAACCCCTTCGGGCGCCGAAAGCAGTGAACTCCTGGGCAACATGGAGACGGCCAAGCGTCGTCTGCTGTTCACGCTGCATGCGTTGAAGTTGCCCATCGTTCCCCAAACGGAAAATCCAGCTGGCCTTGGGTTTGCGCTGCGCCGGGGCACCGCCGAGGCGCCAGTGATCACGGGCCACGCCGACGGACTCATCACCCTTGACTTGAACGAAGCTGATCCGGCCAAGCGCGCGGAGATACGTGACCGCCTGGGCGAAGACTACCGCACCCTTTTGGGTCATTTTCGCCATGAATCTGGGCACTATTACTGGATGTTGTTTTTTGCCAGCGAAGTCGAAAAAGTGAGCTTTCGGGAAATGTTCGGCGACGAACGCGCCGACTACGCTCAAGCCCTATCGCGGCACTATGACAGCCCGGAGCTGAATTACGAAAACACTCACATCTCAAGCTATGCCACGTCGCATCCGTGGGAGGATTGGGCAGAAAGTTGGGCGCACTATCTCCACATCGTCGACAGTTGGGAGACGGCCTACGCCTTTGGACTCCGCACCGGGGACAAAGACACGGCGCACGATTCCGCACGCTTCAATGCACTGCTGGACGGGTGGTGCGAACTCATGATCGCTCTCAATTCCATGAACCGCAGTATGGGCCAGGACGACGCCTATCCGTTTTCCCTTGCACCGGCCGTGCGGAAGAAGTTGTGTTTCGTCGCCGACACGGTGCACAAGAAAGCATCATCTATTTCCCTCGGGTGAGTATTTTCGCCCCAGTCCCACGAGCAGATGCGCTGATTTTGCCGCAGTTTTTTACCTTTGCGATTGGCATCGACTTTGCTTTGCCTCCCGCATGAGTATTCTCTCACAAGACGTATTTCCGCCCACTGATACCCGTGACACGCCGATCCGCGCCTCGCTTCGCGAGCGCCTCGGCAAGGGATTATTAGCTCGCTTGAATGCTCAGCGTCGCTTGGGTGCCCCCGTACAACGCGTGCCCGACAACCTTCACCGCAGCGCCCGTCAACTGGCACTGGGACTGGAATTGCTCGAGGATTTTCGCACTGGCCGTTACAAGGCGATTGCTTGGGGACCACTCGCGGTACTCACCGGAGCGGTGCTCTATTCAATCAGCCCAGGCGAGGTATTACCCGACACTCTCGCAGGCTTGGGTTCGCTGGATGAAGCGGTGGTGTTGGCGCTAGCGACGCGCCTCGTGCGATCCGAATTGCAAGCCTACTGTGAGTTCAAAGGTTATGGTTGGCGGGACTACTTCCCCGCTGCCGCAGCGGGTGAGGGCGGAGCCCGCCCCATGGTACCCGCCGATGTGCCGGCCTAGGAACGTCTGACGCTGACGCGCCAGCGCTCAGGCGCGCCAGCGTTCAACCCGACACCGCGCGCTGACTCGTCGATGAACCGGCGACAGCCGCCCCTAGCACAACGCGGGCCAGAAGTGTCTGTCCAGGAGCGGGCACGGGCACGCTCACTCCAGGTATCATGCGCCCGCCCAGCCACAACTGCCTGACTCCGCTGGACACAGCTTCAGGATTGTCCACCACGATCGTGAGTCGCCCTCCTGCTGGGGAGCGATACTCGATCTCGAAATGAGACCAGTCTGGAGGCACGCAGGGATCGATCACGAGTTCATTGCCTCTGCGTTGCACCCCGAGCAGCCACTCGATGCCAATGCGGTACATCCAGGAGGCGGACCCCGTGTACCACGTCCAGCCGCCGCGCCCCACGTGGGGCTCCACCGAGTAAACGTCGGCCGCCAGCACATAGGGTTCCACCTGGTACTTGGCGAGATCGGCAGGCTCGGTCGAATGACGAATGGGATTGAGATCGGCCAGCAGCTCATAGCCTTCGGCCCCACGCCGCTCGAGCAACAGGGCGAGCGCGGTCCACAACACTCCATGGCTGTATTGTCCACCATTTTCGCGAATTCCTGGCGGGTACGCGGCGATGTAGCCAGGATCAGGCCCCTGACCCGAGAACGGTGGAGTGAGGAGCCGCATGATCTTTTCCTGACGGTTCCACAGATGCTCGAGCGAGGCATCGAGCGCTTGGGTCGCGCGCTCTGCTCGGCCGGCGCGCGAGATCACTGCCCACGATTGAGCAATGGCATCGATGCGACACGCTTCGGCCTGATGCGAGCCAAGGGGCGTGCCATCATCAAAGGTTCCCCTTTGATACCAGCCGCCATCCCAGGCCGTCCGATCCACGGCTGCACCAAGTCGGGTGAATTCATCGCTGCACCAGGCGGCCCACTCAAGGTCGCCGCGCGACTGCGCGATTTTTCCAAATCGCTCGGCCACATGGGCTAGGAACCAGGCCAGCCACACGCTCTCTCCTTGTCCCTGTTCCCCGAGGCGATTCATGCCGTCGTTCCAATCACCCGCTCGCATGAGCGGCAGGCCCTGTTTGCCCTGGGTCCGTGCCGCCTTGAGAGCGCGAACGCAGTGCTCATACAGCGAGGCGGATTCGGCTGCGGCGGGTGGAATGCTGTACAAGTCATCTCTGCCTGGTTCAAGCAGGCGTTCTTGTAGGAAGCCGACCGGTTCGTCCCAAATGGCGTGGTCCTGGGTAGCAGTAGCGTACTCCAGCACCGCCCACGGCAGCCACAACAGGTCGTCCGAGCAATGGGTCCGCACCCCCTCACCGCTGTCGGGATGCCACCAGTGTTGGACGTCGCCCTCCAAAAACTGACGCGACGCGGCGCGCAGGATGTGCTCCCGCGCTAGCTCGGGGCACATGTGCAAGAGCGCCATCGAATCCTGTAGCTGGTCGCGGTACCCATAGGCGCCCCCCGATTGAAAAAACGCCGAGCGCCCCCAAAACCTGCAACTGAGCACCTGGTAGGGCAACCAACGATTGGTCAGCAGATCGAAGGCGGGATCGGGAGTGCGCACCTGGACGCGACCGAGCAGGTCATTCCAGCGTTCCGTAGCCCTGCTGAGCGAGGCCTCGGTTTCCGCCAGCTCGGAATAGCGCGCAATGAGTTCGAGCGCTTGCTTCTCTTCCGCGGCAGCGCCCAGGACAAACGCCAGACTGATCTGTTCCCCGGGCTCGAGCGTGAGCTCCACCTCCATGGCGCTGCAAGGATCAAAGCCGTGTCCGGAGCTCCCCAAGAGTCCCGGCCGAAGGAGTGCAGAAGGCAACCCTCGACTGGCGAAGCGTCCAAAAAACTCATCGCGATCTGCCGTGAACGAACGAACCTGCGCTGTGGAGACCAAAAACGCGCGCGCCGTGGGAAATGGCGAAAACGGATTTCTGGCGAGGCAAGCGCCGGGGCGATAGCTGGTGATGGTTGAGGTGCGCAACGTCTCACGGTGATTGCCAAGAACCCACTCCACATACGCGTACACGCGTACGCTGCGCCGCTGGCCTCCCTGGTTGTGCAACGAAACGTGCCAGATCTTGACGGGATCGGCCGGATCAACGCCAACGCGGAGCACCTGACTCAATCCGTCGCGCACGTGAGAGAAACTGGTGCAGCCTTGTCCATGACGCACCGCGTAGACGGCGTCACCCGGGCTGGGGCCTGGGGTGAGACTCCAATGTTCCCCTGTGCCCATATCGCGAACGAAAAACAGTTCTCCCGCTTTATCAGTGGTCGGGTCGTTGAACCATGGTGTGAGACGATACTTCTGACTGTTCTCGAACCAGGTAAAGCTTGCTCCTGATTCACTGATGACGGTTCCAAAGTGCGGTCCCGCCATCACGTTGCACCATGGCTGGGGCGGTTTTTGATCTCGACTGATCTGCATCACGTATTCACCCGTCTCCGGGACAAACCCGCCCAAGCCGTTGAAATAGGCCAGGCGCTCATTGGGCGCCGGCTCGGGATGAGGGGGCCCCGCAGGGCGAGGAAGACGCAACGTGGGCACCCAAGGTCGGGTCGGCCGCGCGACGTTGGTCCGACCGCGGCGCGCGCTCAGCGCAACCACTGAGCGCAGCTGTTGGGACAAGGACCCCTTGGAGACGTACAGCACCACGCGTGCCGCGCAGAGCATGAGTTGGAGGTCTTCCTCGGCAACGAGCGCCGTACGGCGCACGAACACCCCACCCCGCTGATCCACATGGCCTTCGGCGGGCGTCGAGCGGATCAGGCTAAAAATGGCGTCTTGCACTGGCTGGAAGTAACTGGGCTCCTCTTCGTTCAAGATCACCAAATCAGTGGCGACACCGTTGAGCCGCCAATACTCGTGGGCCAGCAACAATTCGCGGCATAGTTCGGCAAATTCTGGATCATCGAGGCGAAGAACGACGATGGGAAGGTCCCCAGAAATACCCTGCGACCACAGAGCGTCACGGCCGCGCGCGCTGGCGGGAGGGTGCGCACCGCCCCGCAAAGCGCGATGGGGAAACAGAACTGTCGAAAGCAAGCGCTGATAACGATGAGCTCGCGTTGAGGTGATCCCCAAATGGCGAAGCTCTACCCTGGCGTCCGCCCATGCAAACTCAAAGGCACGCGGCACGCTGTGAGCATCGGCAAACTGCTCAATCTGTTCGACGAGCGCCTCTCTCGTTTCAGCAAGCATGGTAACCAGCGACAGCCGCACCTGGCCCCCGGCCTGAACCTCCACATCGCGGCGCAAGATGAGCGCAGGATCGAGGGCGCCGGAGGTTGACTCTGCCCAGTCGAGCTGGGAAAGGCCAAGCGGTGCGTTCACCGTACCTCCGCGCCCCAAGAAAGCGGCCCGCGACGTACCGGCAAGCGCTCGGCGGACCGAGTCCATTCCCACAAATACTTGGGCCATCCACACGCTCGGATCATGAGTGGAACGCTTGCGCCGATGAGCAATGAGCGCCCCGCGCTCTGGTAGAAACTCAGTCTCCACAAACATCTTCTGAAACGCTGGATGCGCGACATCGGCGGAGCGCGTGGTCAATGCGAGCTCGGTGAAGCTGGTGACGGAAATGCGCAAACTTTTTTTCGCGTGATTGGTCAGGGTGATACGACGAATTTCCGCTGGGTGTTCAGGCGACAGTGTGATCTCCGTCAGCGTCTCGATGTCGCCGTCACGCCGCCCAAATTCGACCTTGTCGACCGAGAAGACAACATCGTAGTGGTTTGGCTCGGCGCGCGTGGGCATATACCCGCTGGACCAATAATGCTCCTGATCCAAATTTTGAAAGTACAGATAGATACCGCCGCACTCCAGCGATGCCTCCTCGCGAAAGCGTTGCACATCTATGCCGCGCCACGTCAAAAACCCCTCACCGCCACTGGTGACCCAGGTCGATAGACTCCCTTGACCAAGCAGATGTCCGCGCAATGGTCCGCCGCGCACTTGATCGAGATCCATGTGGTCGGTCGCACCTTGATCTTGCGCTGATGAAAGAGCGGAGGCAGCACGCGGGGTCTCTGGCTGCACCACGCCGGCTCGCACAGGGATCCGCTCCTCGAGCAGCAGCGCACAAGCCTTGATCCGAGGATCTGCGTGAAACCGACGCTGCATGGCGAAGTCGGACAGGAGGTTGGAAAGCGCCACCAGGATCATGCCTTGGTGGTGGGCCATGAACGCTTTGACAATCACCGACTTGCGTGATGGTGGCAGACGCGCGGGCGTGTAGTCCACGGCTTCGTAAAAACCGTACAGGCCCTCGAGCCCGGCCGCCCTCAAGCGTGCAAAATTTTGAGCCGCATCGCTGGTCCGTACGAGCGCGGCGAGCGCCGTCGCGTACGGCGCGACCACCAGGTCCTCACCTAGGCCTGGTTTGAGCCCCAACCCAGGCACGCCAAACGCCCGGTATTGGTAGTTCATATTGAGATCCATCACGTTGTAGGCGGCCTCAGAAATGCCCCACGGCACGCCGAACGATTTTGCGTATTGTACCTGACGTTCGACCACAGCCAAGCACGTCTGGTCGAGCAGCGTGTCGGGGTAACTGCGCATCACCAAGAGCGGCATCAGATACTCAAACATTGAGCCGCTCCACGACAACAGACCAGGCGTGGACGCATACTTGGCGCGCAAGCGTCCCAAGCGAAACCAGTGTTTCACGGGCACGTCGCCCTTGGCCACAGCGACGAGGCTGGCCAGCCTGGCTTCCGAAGCCAAGAGATCATAATGCGAGGTGTCGAGCCGCGCGCTGCTCACGTTGTAGCCAATGGAAAACAGCGAGCGGTCCTCATCGTAGAGGAACGTGAAGTCCATCTGCTCCACTAGCTGTTCTGCACGTCGCGCGAGGCGGCTCAATTCAGCTTGGACGACCTGAGCCTGCTGTCTTGCTTGGCCCAGCCGACGTTCGAATTCGGTCTGCGCGCTGACGTCGCCCAATGCCAAGCGACCGAGCGTGACGAGCTGCTCGAACTGCACAACCAAGGCCTCGGGATTCGCTGTCTCTTGCAATCGGCGCTCAAGGTCCGACAACGTATGATCTGAACTATCTACGCTGCCCTGGGCTGAGGCGGCTTGCGACGAGAGGCCCGCGTCGTAAAGCCACTCCCAATGGGGTAGGTGGTCACGGATCGTCGCTCGAGCCGAGGACAGCGTACGCAGCGCGACCCCCAACCAATAATCGCACTCGGGCGGACCTTTGCTCGTGTCCTCTCCAAGCAAGGCTTCCATCTTGTGCTGAGTTGAAAGGACGAGGGCGACTAACTGCGCTGGATCTGCCCCGAGCGCTGCTTCCGCCTCTTGCACGAGCTGCAGCAACGCCGAGACTCTTTCTAGCGCGCCTGCCTGAGATTTCGGCGCAGTCCTGGTCCGATTCACCGTCCGAGCTTCCGCCAACTCCCCGGCGTGCTCCTCGCCGCTCTCCAAAGCCTCCTGCGCCAGCATGAGCGCGTCGCGTGTAGCCGAAAAGACCTGCCCGGAGACCCATGCGCTATTGCTCATGTCGCGACAGCACTCGCTGAACGTCCACAAGTAACCGGCCAGATTGCCGCTGTCTACCGTTGAGACGTACCTTGGTTCGAGCGGAGCCAGGGTTTTGGTGTCGTACCAGTTGAGCACATGCCCCTCACGTTTTTCGAGTCGCTCAATGGTTGTGAGGGTCCTATCCCAACGCTGCATGGCCTCATCGAGCGGAATGAACGCCAGATCGCGAGCAGAGCCCACGGACAACAAATAGAGCCCGATGTTGGTCGGCGAGGTGCGGTGCGCCACGACACCGCGGGGGTCCTCTTGAAAGTTGTCGGGAGGCAAATGGTGATCGAGATCGCCTACGAATCGCTCGAAGAAGCGCCAGGTCTTACGCGCCACACGGCGAAACGCGCGCAGCTCTTGCGCGCCCCAGGGCTGCGCCACCCCTGATGGCTGGACGCGACTGACCCACACACTCACCCACGGCGACGATGCCCAAAGCAAAAGCACCGGCCCCGCGAACACGACTGCACGCGGCGCGCACCAACCAACTGCGCCCAGGATGCCCAACGAAAGTGTCGAGCCGGCCAGCAGCCGCGGCACACGGAGCACACTGTTGTCGCTGCGACGAGCTGCGTCCCGCATGCTGGTCCACTCCAACATGCCGCGTCTGCTGACGAATTGGCGATAGTTTGCCCGCACAATCGCATCCGCGCTGACGAGCGCTTGGTCGAGAAGAAAGGTGAGTGAAAGGAAGGCCTGTTGAGCGTTGGTCTTGAGATCACCACCCAGTCCACCCAGCCAATCCAGTTGCGAGTCGGCGCGGGCAAAGGCAAAAACAAGACGTCCTACCACTGGCACGACGAACACCGCGAGCAAAAGCAAACTCCCCACGAGAGCTGTGCCAAAGCCTGACAGCCAGCTCACCGTCGCCAGTACAACTAGTGCGGGAGAGAGCAAACTACGACGCAGATTATCCACCACGCGCCAGGCATCGAACCAGCTGAAGTCAAAGCGACGCGTACCCGTTTGCGCTGGGACTCGAGGCCAAAGCCATGGCAAGAGTTGCCAGTCGCCCCGCATCCAGCGATGATTTCGACCGGCTGCCACTGAGTAGGCTGCGGGTTGTTCATCCAAGACTTCAATGTCCGACGCGAGCGCCGCTCGCGCGTAGATGCTTTCGATGAGGTCGTGGCTGAGCAGCTGATTCGTGGGAAATCGCCCGCGCGTGGCCGCTTCAAACGCGTCCACCTCATAGATACCTTTCCCGACGAATGACCCTTGGCCAAACAGGTCCTGATATACATCTGAGACCGCCGTAGTGTACGGGTCAATGCCTGGCGGGCCCGCAGCAAGACGAGCAAAGGCCGACTGCCGAGCGCTCATAGGTGAAGTGCCCACCCGTGGTTGAATGATGGCATGGCCACGCCGCACCCGCTGCCGCCGTTCGTCCAGCCACGGCCGATTGAGCGGGTGAGCAATGGCGGCGACTAGACGCCGTGCAACCCCGAGCGGCAACTCCGTGTCCGTGTCCAATGTGATCACGTACCTGATGCGCGCAAGTAGCTGCGTGGGAGCAGTGACCCGAGTAAAAGTAGTATCGACTGCACCCCGCAAGAGACGATTGAATTCGGCTATTTTTCCGCGTTTGCGTTCCCAACCCATGAAACATGCTGCCGCGGGTTCGAACACTCTCTTGCGGTGAAACAAGAAAAACTTTGGCTCATCCTGCCCTTGATTGAGCCGCTCGATACCCGCCTGCACGAGCTCGAGCAGCTGGTCGTCCTCGGGCATTTCCGCGCGGTCCGCGTCGCGGAAATCAGTCAGCAACCCAAAGTACAAGTTCTCATCGGTGTTCGCGAGACGCCGCACCTCGAGTTCCTCGAGCAGACGACTGACGCCAGTGGGCCCGTCCAGCAACGTAGGGACTACGACCAACGTGGCATACTGAGCCGGAATACCCTCTGCAAATTCAAACTTTGGCAAGATACGTGGAGGGATCATGGTGACCACCGCCGCGTTCACCATCGCCACTGCGATCTCGCTACCTGCAAGCAGCATGGCCGGAAACAGCACAAGCCTCACCGCCATCGATGAACTGACCCCAGACAGAGCGGCCCACGCCAGCAGGGTAAAACATATGGTGAACACCAGGATGCCGCCGAGATACAACGCTGTCGGGTGGCGCGACGCCCACTCCCTCAGGCGCACGTCGATGCGCGGCGTGTAGCGGAGGGCGTGATAGAGCGCGCCGCGCCCCTCGTCGAGCAGGTAGTAACCGATGTGTGCGCGGTAGTCTTGCTCATGATCACGCTGCGCCACTGCGAGGTTGAGCGCCAGCGAGGCCACCTCCACTTCGCTGATACCGCTTCGCCGCGCCAATCGCTCCACTGCGTGACGGCAACGGTCCCGCGAAGGGTCATCCATCCGAGCATATACGTCTCTAGGATCTCGACGCAGAATAGCTTCTACCCGACTCGAGTTGCGGAAGAAGATACTCCAGTCCAGCGTGTTGATGGCGCGCATGCTGGTGATGGCATTGCCAACCGAGACTTGATCAGCTGCTTGACGTAGGTGATAGCCGCGCGCGAGCTCCTCCGGCGTGGTGTGCAGCGCTTCAGTGCACCGAGCAATCCATTCGAGCGCTTCAACCGGAGCGTCTTCTCGCTCACGGAGACGACGTAGCAGCGTGACCAAGAACGCATCACTGGACAGCTGCTTCTTTCGCTCGTGTTCGAGCTGCGCGAGCAGTGCGACTACGCTTTGTTCTCCGTCACCGGATGGGGATGGCGATGAAGCCACGGCGCCGAGCAAACGCCTAGCCCAATCATCCGCAACGTCGCGGTCGCTTGCCTGTGCTTCAGACGCGGCAAGGACCGACACCGCAAGCACAAGGCCCAAGCGCAACATGATGGGCACAGCCCACAGCTCGCCAATCGTGAGCACGCGCTCACTTTGATAGGCTTGGATGAACTGCTGGAGTGACCGAACGTCGACCCGGCAGTCGGTGTACCGTAGGTAGTCCACACAAAGCGCATAGACGAGCGGATAGCCACGCATCTTACCCTGGCCTATGCGCGGCAGTTTGACCAAGTAACCCCAAGGCAGGTCCTCGTCGATCTCACGCAGTTGACCTTCGACGACGTGGCCGTTGTCGAGCAACCATAACTCGGCGGGTGACGGCTCACGCTTCCGCTCAACACCTAATGCCAACGTGGCATAGGCACTGCGAACATGCTTGCGTGTCGCCTTGAAGCGTCGCCGCAAGGGCAGGGCTAAACCACGAGTGGTGGACGTTCGGTGGCACCGTCCGAGCTGCCGTGCGTGCTCGAACAACTGTGCCTCGGTCAGGATTTCTCCTCGCAAATGAGCCGGATCATCCCAAACGATATCCTCGCGAAGGGCTGAGAAACGTCCGCCCGAACCAATCCCCTCAGTCACATCGTTTGGAGACGCTTCGTCAACCTCACGCAACGCTAGCCTCCAACTCGTTCAAACCCATAGCAGCCACGCGATGCAACCATGTGCCATTTGTGAGCGGCCAATCGGATGGGTTTTTTGCGCACGAGGCAAATTGCGCCTCCTCATGGAGGAAGCAACCTTCACTGCTGCCGCACACTGGACAAGGTTTCCGCAAGGACACCCCGCGCCACACCGCATCTCCAGACACCAGTTGTCCCGACACATCAAACTGAACTCGCGTCATGCTTTGCTACTTTCTGAACTCAGCACGCGCCCTCCGCGGTGGAGACGTGCTCTGGCTCACGAGAGCCGTTGCATGGTTCATGCCATCCGTGGATGAGCAGCGGTGGGCGAGAATGCTCGACGAGCTTGCGCGGTTTCAGTGCAAAATCCGCACGCTGTTCAATACTGTTCCCCAAACGACAGCAACGCAAAACGCTCAACCGTGCATAATTGCCACACTCGAAAAAGCCCTACCATTTCAAGAGCTTTCAAATCGCTCACAATAGAATTCTCACTTCGCACACCACAAAGTCCGATCCACAGGACCATCAACGCCCGACCATCGCACATGGGGCAAATTGTCACGCTCCGCGAGCGGTGGCCGATGCCTTGCGCGTCGCAGCTGCTCGTTCCGCGCGCTTCCTACCGGAAGTACGGCCACCCTTTTTCGAAGAAACATGGGTGTCTGGAACACCACGTCCGCTGCCCGACCGATTTCCGCCGCCGGACTCCTTGTTGACCGTGGCCCACGCGCGGCTTGCTGCCTCCTTGGAGTTGACACCGCGCTCCTTGTACGAGTCTTCGATGTGTTCAGCCTTGCGCTTCTGTTTCTCGGTGTATTTGGATTTGTCTCCACGCGGCATGGCGCCTCCTCTTTCCGTGTGGACAGGTACAAGAAGGGTGCCAGTTCACCGTGAACAGGGGCCGACAGTTTGGGCGCCCATCGACAATGGACGACACGAAAGCTGTTTCTGTGCATTTTCTGGCAGGTGACCACGACGTGTAACGTCGCTCCACGCTGGGTCAGCTCAGGATTTTTGGGCAAAAACGCGCTGAATATTCTGCCCCATGCGTCGCTCGAGCGAGTAAAATGGCCACATGCAGTCCCCCTCCTCTTCCCCCGAGGGCTCTCATCCCGACCTCCCCCCCAATCAAGACAGCCCTGAAGGACCCGCCGCGTCGGCCCCGGACATTCACCCACCGCCCGAAGGAACGGAGCGCGTGATCGACGGGCGCCTTCGCGCGTACTTTGGCGGCTACTGGATCAAGGTCTATCCAGTACCCGATGACACGTTGGTCGAAAAACAACGGCTCATCTTCGCGCTCACTCGGCGCTTGTTCAATCATGTCGAACACGGCCTGTATGTGCCAGGAGTTCGCTTGGACGAGGCGCGCCGTGCATACGAACACGAATCAGATCCGGAAAAGAAGCGCATCAAGGGGGGCATGTTGGCCGCAGCGCTCTTCAATCGCGCCGCAGACATGCTCACCAAATTGGTAGAATTGCAGAGTTTGGGCATTGAAATTGGCCCCGGCGATCCGCTGATGCGCCGCTGCGGACAGCACTTGCAAGAAGCCCTCAGCTTGGGCCGGCTCGTCAAACACCGCAGCGGCGAGGAGGGAATTGATGAGCTGTGGGGCGAGCCGTTCAAGGCGTTTGCCTTCCCGATTCGTGAATTTTACCACAGTCGCTACATCAAGCTATCCATGATGATGCGTTGTATAGATGATTTGGTCCTTACCACCGTGCCTACGCTGGAGCAGTGTCCGGGACATCTCGGCGTGGGCCCCATGATTAGCGCGCTCGGCGAGGCCGCCAAAGAATACGCTCAATCGCTGCGTTCCGACACGGATGTCTTCGACACTTGGTCTGCGCTGGCGGTCGCCAAGGAGCACTTGGACGCGCATCGCGCTCAGTTGCCCAAACGCGCGCCCACCGCTGAGCGCAATTTGGCGCTTGAGAGCGAACATCTGATCAAAGATGTGGCGCAGTTGCTCTTTTACATGGCGCGCGCCCGGGTCCCGATGCCGAAGAGCGCCGCCGAGATAGGCGATCGAAATCGCGCCCTTTCTGAGCGGATCGGGACCCCTACCTACCCGATGTCGACGGGTGCAGCTGTGCTCGCACAACGCTGAATGGCCGCGACAATCCGCACATCGCGCAGGCCTTCTTCGCCAGGGACGAGCATGGGCCGGCCCTCGATGAGCGCGAGTGCGTCGTCGTCCATTTGCTTGGCCTGTTGGTTTTCAATGGTCTGATTGAGCAACACACCGTTGCTGGTTTGGCCCTTCACCCCGCTATACGCTTGCATGGGCGACAACTCGTAGCTGCCGCTTGCACACGTCACGACAAGTCTATCCAAGCTCTCTCCGAAGCTCGTGCGACAATGTGCAATCGCCCCCGAAGGGAACTCGAGCTCAAACTCTGTCCATTCATCCACTTCAGTGAAAAGGTCAGGACGCTCTGTCCACTGCCGGGCGTTGCGGACGCGGATGGGCTCTTCTCCTGTCGCGTAGCGCGCCGAATTGATGGTGTACACGCCCATGTCCCAGAGCGCACCGCCACCGGGAGCCTTCTTGAGCCGCCACACGTTGGCATCCGCGGCACTGAAACCAGAGAATCCGGAGTGAGACAGCACCTCGGTGATGGCGCCATATGGCTTGGTGGCGGCATAACCAATGACCGTCTGCGTATTGGGCTCGTGCTGCAGTCGGTAGCCAATCGCGAGCTTTACGCCATTTTCATTGCAGGCGTCGATGATGCTCTGACACTCCTCTGGCGTCATGGCCATCGGCTTTTCGAGCCACACGTGTTTTTTGGCGCGCGCCGCCGCAATGGCAAATTGGGCATGCACGTGATTCGGCGTCACGACATAGACCACGTGAATATCTGGGTCGTCGACGATCGACGCGAAGTTGTCATAGCTGTAGACATGTTCACTTTCGATCCCAAAATCCGTTTGCCACATCGCCACCTTGGACGGGGTCCCGGTGACAATGCCTTTGAGCCGACAATGGGTCGTCAGCTCAAGGGCTGGAGCCAAGCGTTCTCGGGCGTACTTTCCCAAGCCGAGCA